>JAABUK010007039.1_pt1 | contig 16418 bp, 14 predicted proteins | sample 5559141 | NCBI WGS metagenome assembly JAABUK01 (sample SAMN10711869, study PRJNA513367) | rock metagenome | isolation source: Antarctica rocks | place: Antarctica: Victoria Land, Pudding Butte nord | collected 2016-01-03
GATGTGGTCGCTGACACGAACGCCGGCCGGAAGGCCAGCAGGAACACCCGCCATCGCAGTCGATCCCAGAAAACTCTGCTAGTGATATAGGGCTTGCAAACGCTTAAATGAACCGTATTGAGGCTAGGCGGGGCAAGTCATCCGCCATATCACGCTTCCGCTTGCCGGCTCATCCAACCTGCCGTCCAATGCAAGACAGACAAGGAAGGGCGGGTCCAGTGATCGTCGAGGAGCGCATCTACACGCTGGTCGCATCTGAGGTGCAGACCTACTTCAGCATGTACGAGGCTGAGGGCATGCCGATCCAGACACGCATCCTGCCCCGCATGCTCGGGTATTTCCAGACCGAGATCGGGCCGCTGAACCAGGCTGTGCACCTCTGGGGCTATGAGGACCTAACGGAGCGCACGCGGGCCCGCGCGATACTGACGAGCGATCCCGACTGGCAGCGCTATGTCGCGAAGGTCCGGCCGCTGATCCTGTCCATGGAGAACAAGATCCTGGTGCCGACCCGCTTCTCGCCGATCCGCTGACCCGGTCACGGCAGCAGGATCAGCGAGCCGGTGCTGCGCCGCGCCTCCAGCATGCGGTGGGCCTCGGCCACCTCGGCCAGCGGAAAGCTGCCGGCAATGTCGATCTCCAGGATGCCCTGCGCCAGCGCCTTGAAGAACGCGCCGGCTGCCGTCTCCAATGCCGCGCGCTGGGCCACGTAGTGGAACACGACCGGCCGGGTGATGCTGTTCGACTTGGCACCGAGGCGGGACACCGCGAAGGGCTCGACCGGACCGGAGGACTGGCCGAAGTTCACCAGGTGGCCGAGCAGGCCGAGGCACTCGAGCGAGCCGGCAAACGTGTCCCGGCCGACGGAGTCGTAAACGACGTCCACGCCCAGTCCCGCCGTGATCTCCGCGACCCGGGCCACGAAGTCCTCCTCGCGGTAGAGGATCGTGTGCTCGCAGCCCGACTGCCGCGCCAGGACCGCCTTTTCTGCGCTGCCGACCGTGCCGATCACCTGGGCGCCGAGGTGGGCCGCCCAGCGGCAAAGGATTCGGCCGACACCACCCGCGGCCGCGTGCACCAGCACACGGTTGCCAGGCTGGACCGAGTGGACGCGGTGCAACAGCAACCAGGCAGTCAGGCCCTTCACCATGCCGGCGGCGGCGGTCTGATCGCTGATGGCGTCGGGCAGATGCAGCAGCCGCTCCGCCGGGATCAGCCGCATGTCCGCGTAGGCGCCATATTGCGGTGTCAGATAGGCGACCCGGTCCCCCGGCGCGAACCCTGCCACATCGGGCCCGACCGCATCGACCACCCCGGCCGCCTCCACGCCGGGAATGCCGGGCAGCTCCATCCAGCCCTTGTACAAGCCGGTGCGGATGTAGACGTCGTGGTAGTTCACGCCCACCGCAGTCTGTCGCAGCCGCACCATGCTGGGGCCGGGCGCGCCGACCTCCACATCCTCCAGCCGCAGGGCCTCGGGGCCGCCGGTCTCCCGCAGGACGATCGCCTTGGCCATGCTCAGCCTCCCGAGCGACGGTAGACGGCGGTGCGCCATTCCGGGTGCGCGTTGTCCTGGCCCCGCGCGACGCGAAAGTAAGCCGCCTGGATCGCGGCAGTAACCGGCCCCTTCCGGCCGCTGCCGACGGTCAGGCGGTCCACGGAGATCACGGGCACCACCTCCATCCCGCTGCCGCACAGGAACACCTCCTCGGCCACATACAGCTCGGTGCGGTCGATCTCGCGCTCCATCACCCGACGATCCAGCTTCTCCTGGAACAGCTGGATCAGCGCGGACCGCGTGATGCTCTCCAGGATTCCCGCCGTGACCGGCGGCGTGCAGACCTGACCGTCCCGCACCATCATCAGGCAGGACCCGGCGGCCTCGGCCACGGTGCCGTTCGCGTTCAGCAGCACCGCATCGTCATAGCCGTCCGCCCAGGCCGCATGCAGCGCCAGCCGGCTGTTCTGGTAGTTGCCGGCCGCCTTCACCCGCGCCGGCATGCTGGCGTCGGAGATGCGGCGCCAGGAGCTGATGCAGACGCTCTTGCCCGCGTCCAGCGCCTTGCCGGGCGGCCGGGCGACGGCGGTGATGAACAGGCCCTCATCCGTGGTCGGTCCCATGGCGATGTTGCCCTCCGGCACGCCCAGATAGGCCGTCGGCATATAGTGCACGTCCTCGCGGAAGCCGTTCCGGGCCAGCAACTCCACGCAGGTCGCGGCAAAATCGTCCGGCACCTCGATGCGCATCCGCATGATCCTCATCGACTGGCGCAGCCGGGCGATGTGGCGGTCCAGCTCGAAGGTATAGAGTTCCTGCTGCTCGGGGTTCCAGTAGGCGCGGACACCCTCGAAGACCGAGGCCGCCAGCGCCACGGCCTGGGTGCGGACGTGCAGGCGGCATTCCTGGAACGGGATGAACTGGCCGTTCATCCAGGCCCATTCCGGCGTGTTGGCGTGGCTCACGGTGCGATCCCTCCAGGCTTGGCCCTTGGCTCCCTTCATACGGCGGACGACGGCCCGGCGCCATGCGTTGCCATCCGGCGCGCGCCGGTGAATGCTTCCGGCACAGGGATGGAGACAGGTTCATGCAGCAGCAATCGCCCTCACGGTTTGGCTGGGTTCTACCGGCAGCCTTGCTTGCCGGGATGGCTCTCCTGCCACTCGGCGCGGCGCAGGCGCAGCCGCACAAGATGCTGGACGCAGTGCGCGCCCGGGGACAACTGGTCTGCGGCGTCTTGGGCACCATCTACGGCTTCTCGCTGTCCGACAGCAGCGGCGTGATGCGCGGCATCGACGCCGATAGCTGCCGGGCCATCGCCGCCTCCGTGCTCGGCGACGCGACCAAGGTGCGCTTCGTGGTCCTGCCGACACAGAGCCGCTTCACCGCCGTCCAGTCCGGCGAGGTGGATGTGCTGTATGCCAACACGACCTGGATCTACAGCCGCGACGCGAGCCTCGGCCTGACCTTCACCGACATCAACTACTTCGATGGGCAGGGCTTCCTGGTCTCGAAGGCCTCGGGCATCCAGCACGCCGAACAGCTCGGCGGCGCCACGGTTTGCCTGCTGTCCGGCGGCTCCGCGGAACAGAACATGGGCGACTGGTTCCGGGCCAAGAACCTGAGTTTTACTCCCGTGATCATCGAGCAGCAGCAGGAGATGGTGAACGCCCTCGCGGCCGGGCGCTGCGACGCCATGACGCAGGACACCTCGGCGCTGGCGGCGAACCGGCTGCGGCTGGGTCCGGACAAATACATGATCCTGCCCGAGGTGGTCGGCACGGAGCCGCTGGGCGGATCGGTCGCCAAGGGCGACGACCAGTGGTTCGACATCGTCCGCTGGACCCACAACGCCCTGGTGATCGCGGAGGCGCTGGGGGTGAACAGCACGAACATCGACCAGATGAAGTCGTCGAAGGACCCCAACGTCCGCCGGCTGATCGGGTTGGAGGGCAGCCTGGGCCAGCAGATGGGGCTGGGCAACACGTGGTCGTACGATGCCGTCAAGCAGGTGGGCAACTACGGCGAGCTGTGGGAGCGCAACATCGGCCCCACCGGCGTGGAACGCGGGCGCAACCGCATCTGGACGCAGGGAGGGCTGCACTTCTCGCCGCCGCTACGCTGATGCTGGCCTCGCACCGCAAGCTGTTCGAGGTTCCGCGCGATGTCGCCTACCTGAACAACGGCTCGTTCACGCCGCTGCCCCGGCCCGTGCGCGAGGCCGGAGAGGCGGGCGTGGCGGCCAAGAGCCAGCCATGGCGGATGGACCCCGGCGCCATCGAGCGCCGGGCCGAGGCGGTGCGGGAAGCTGCGGCCCGCATCGTCGGCGCTACGGCGGACGACATCGCCATTGTTCCCTCCGCGGCCTACGGCGTTGCCACGGCGGCGGCAAACCTGCGGGTGCAGCGTGGCACCCGCATCCTGCTGATCGAGGGCGAGTTCCCCTCGCAATCGCTGGAATGGGCGCGGCTGGCCGAGGATCGCGGGGCCACGCTGGACCTGGTGCCCCGTCCTGTGGACGGGGACTGGACCACAGCCCTGCTCGGCCGGATCGAGGCGCCGGGACTGTCGCCGGTGGGGGTCGCGGCGTTGACGCCCTTGGTGTGGACGGATGGCAGCCTGATCGGCCTGGAGCGCCTGGCGGCCCCGCTCCGCGCCCAGGGCGCTGCGATCGTGGTCGACGCGACGCAGGCGGCGGGCATCCTGCCGCTCGACGTCGGGCGGCTCAGCGCGGACTACCTGGTGTTCCCGACCTACAAGTGGCTGCTTGGCCCCTATACGCTGGCTTTCCTGTATGTCGCGCCGCACCGCCAGGCGGGCACTCCGCTGGAGCAGCACGCCGCCAACCGCCTCGGCGGCGCGGAGCCGTTCAACGGGACGCTGGGGCCGCTCATCCCGAGCGCCCGGCGGTTCGACATGGGGCAGCGCTTTAACCCCATCAGCCTGCCGATGGCGCTGGCCGGGATGGACCTGCTGCACGGCTGGGGCCGCGATGCCATCGTGGAACGGCTGCGGCACACCACCGACCAACTGGCGGAACAGGCGCAGGCATGCGGCCTGCAGCCGGTCGCCCGCGCGTTTCGCCCGCCGCACATCCTGGGCCTGCAGCCACCGGACGGCATCACCGCTGCGGCGCTGGCAGCGTCCCTGGCGGCCCAGGGTGTCTACGTGGCCGAACGTGGGGGCCGGCTGCGTGTCGGCGCCCACGTCTACAACGACGATCAGGATGTCGCCCGGTTTGGCGCGGCCCTGCAGCGTGCGTTGGCCTCCGGCATGTAAGCCGCTTCTATCATCCGGACGATGCGGCAAAGCATTTGGATCGTCGCACGGGAACACCTGTTGCACACGTGGGATCAAATACACACGTGGGATCAAACGTTCGAGCCGCAATGCTATAGCTGGCGGGTGCGATCGTCCGGATACATACCGGAAATCGGCGTGGCAAATGCGGTCACTGCATCAGTTTTGAGCAAACCGTGAGGTGACCCCAATGTGGGCGTGTCCTCATCCCGGTGGACGAGCGCTCCAGGCCGTTCGGTGATCAATCGGATTACCCAGTGATTTTGAGATTTTGAAGGGTGGACATGACTGGGCTGTCCAGTCCACAAACAGCGTTGCAGGGCTTGACCTTCCCTCATGGGAAGCCCGAGGTGACGGTTATGCGTGGTTTACGAGTCCTGTGCGCCGCCTTGATGCTCCTCGCGTTCACGCTTGGAGTTCCGTTCCATGCTGCGACTGCGCACGGGACGTTGCCCATCGGCGCGTCGATTACCCATGTTACGCATGTCCACGAGAATGGCCTCACGAAGTGCCGCCATGACCATCACGGCAAGACCGGGTCGGGCGCGCTCTGCCAAATGGCTTGCGCTTCGGCGATCGCGGTCCTCGACACGCTGCCCCTGCGCTTGGGCACACAGCTTGCCTACGCCGTGCAGTTCGCATCTGGTTCACCCATGGCGAGCAACGGTGTGACGCTCTCGCTCGATCCGTTCCCACCCAGACCTTCCCCCATCGCGTAGAGCCGTCCGGCCTGTAAGGGCCAGGACGCATCCCGTGCTCGTATGCGGCCGACAAGCGGGCAGGTTCTTGCCGTCAGCAGGCGGCGCGGACCTTCGGGATTGGCGGTTATCCGAACTGGATGACCGCACTCAGGCGAGTTCCCGCGCATCCCCAACCAGCAGTGCATCGTCCGGGCCGCGCCGATCGGCAGCAACCCGGTCACCAGGGAAGGTTCCAGCTATGTCCTCCATCATGATTCCACGCCGCCGCCTCGTGCAGAGCGTGGCTGCCGCGGGAACACTCGCGGGTCTTGGCCTGCCGCGCCGCGCCGCGCACGCCGCCAGCTTCGGCCATCCCGAGCTGGGCGGCAGCACGTTCGACCTCACGATCGGCAACGCGCCGGTCAACGTGACCGGACGCCGCACGTCGGCGACCTTGGTCAACCAGCTCTTCCCCGGCCCTGTGCTGCATTGGCGCCAGGGCGACACGGTGACGCTGCGGGTCCGCAACACGCTGTCGGTGCCGACCTCGATCCACTGGCACGGCATCCGCTCGCCGGCGGACATGGACGGGGTGCCGGCGCTCTCCTTCAAGGGCATCGAGCCGGGCGAGACCTTCACCTACCGCATTCCGCTGCCTGAGCATCAGACCGGCACCTACTGGTATCATAGCCACTCGGCCTTCCAGGAGCAGACCGGCCTCTACGGTGCGATCGTGGTCGAGCCGCGGGGCGGCTACCGGGAGCGCTTCGAGCGCGACTACGTGGTGGTGCTCTCGGACTGGACGGACCAGGACCCGGAGCAGGTCGTCAGCAACCTGAAGTTCCAGAGCGACTACTACAACTTCCACCAGCGCACGGTCGGCACCTTCATAGGCGACGCGCGCCGGGAGGGGTTGGGCAAGACGATCGCCGACCGCCTGGAATGGGGCCGGATGCGCATGAGCCCGACCGATATCGCGGATGTGACGGGGGCGACCTACACCTATCTGCTGAACGGCGCGGCGCCGGGCGGAAACTGGACCGGCCTGTTCCGCCCCGGCGAGCGGGTGCGGCTGCGCTTCATCAACGCCTCGTCGATGACGTTCTTCGACGTGCGCGTTCCCGGGCTGACCATGAGCGTCGTCCAGGCGGACGGCAATGACGTGGAGCCGGTGCCGGTGGACGAGTTCCGCATCGGCGTCGCCGAGACCTACGACGTGATCGTGCAGCCGACCGAGAACGCCGCCTATACCATCTTCGCGCAAAGCGAGGACCGGACCGGCTTCGCCCGTGGCACGCTGGCGCCGCGCCAAGTGATGGCCGGGCCGATCCCCCCTATGGACAAGCGCCCGATGCGCACCATGGCCGACATGGGCATGGGCAACATGGACATGGCTGGCATGGGCCACGGCAGCTCGGGCAGCACGGCCGGGATGGATCACGGCTCGATGGCCGGCATGAACATGAGCGGCCAAAACGGGCCGGGAATGACCGGCAAGGAGGGTGATCCGGCCGGCGCCAAGATGGACGGCCAGGTCGGCGTGGACAACGTGGCCATGATGCCGGTCAGCCGCTTGGGCGACCCCGGCGACGGGCTGGAGCACAACGGCCGCCGCGTCCTGACCTACGCCATGCTGCGCGCCCGTGAGCCGGGCGCCGATCCCCGTCCGCCATCGCGAGAGATCACCCTGCACCTCACGGGCAACATGCAGCGCTACATGTGGGGCTTCGACGGCAAGAAGTTCTCCCAGGCGGAGCCGATCCGCCTCAAGCGCGGCGAGCGGGTGCGCTTCACCCTCGTCAACGACACGATGATGGAGCATCCGATCCACCTGCACGGGCTGTGGAGCGAGCTGGAAAACGGCCAGGGCGAGCACCGGCCCTACAAGCACACCGTCATCGTCAAGCCCGGCGAGAAACTGAGCTACCTCGTCACCGCAGATTCGCCCGGCGCGTGGGCGTATCACTGCCACCTGCTCTACCACATGGAAATGGGCATGTTCCGCACTGTGGTGGTGGCGTGAGCTGCTGCCACAGCCGCGCCCTGGCGCTTGCGGCTGGCGTGTTCGTCGGCAGTCCCGCGGCCTTGGCGCAGACGGCGCCCTCGGGCGTGAGCGATCAGACGCGCGTTGCCCCGTTCGAGTACGTGGGCGGGATGCAGCCGGTGATGGACAACACCGTTTTCACCCACGTGCTGCTGGAGCAGGCCGAGGACCGCTGGAACGGGCGCGGCCACTCGTTCCGCTACGACGGCCAGGGCTGGGCCGGCACCGACTACAACAAGCTCTGGCTCAAGTCCGAAGGCACCCTCACAAATCGGGGCCGCTTCACCGATGGCCAGCACGAGGTGCTGTACGACCGCGCGGTCAGCACCTTCTTTGACGTGCAGGCCGGCGCCCGGGTGGATCTCGACAGCGAGAGGACCCGGACCTGGGCCGCATTGGGCGTCCAGGGGCTCTCGCTCTACTTTTTCGACGTGGAGGCGACGGTCTACGCGAGTGACAACGGGCATTACGCCGCCCGGCTCAAGGGCAGCTATGACCTGCTCATCACCAACCGCCTCGTCCTGCAGCCGGAAGCGGAGCTGAATTTCTACACCAAATCCGACCCGGGCCGCCGCACGGGCACAGGCCTGTCCGATATCGATGCCGGGCTGCGGCTTCGCTACGAGTTCAGCCGGAAGCTCGCCCCCTATATCGGCGTCTCGTACACCGGGCTGTTTGGTCAGAGCGCCACCTTCGCCCGCTGCGAAGGCGAGAACGCGAACAGGGTGAGCTTCACCTTCGGCCTGCGGTCCTGGTTCTAGCGCCGGCCGTCCCGTGTGCGCCCGTCAGCACCAGCGATACCGCCTCGCCGGAGGGCGCATTGCGCGCTGGTGCCCGGCATGTCGTGGCCTTTGGCCAAACCTCCATCGAGAGAACAGCATCATGATCTATTCCAAGGCACTCCTTCAGACCGCCTTCATCGCCGCCATCGGCCTGCTTCCGGTCGCCTGCGCCAAGCCGGCCGACCAGTCCGGAATGCAGGGCATGTCCGGCATGCAGCGGCACAGCATGCAGGGCACGGACATGCAGGGCATGGACATGCAGACGACGATGAACCAGTGCGCGGACATGCGCCGGCAAATGACCCAGGGCACGCATCCGAATACCCCCGACATGGCCAAGATGACGGCGCAGTGCGACGAGATGGACCGCAGCATGAGCACCATGCCGGGCATGAACTCCGCCGCACCCGCCATGGCACCGGCTGCCACGCGGTCACGCTAGGAAGGGGGAGAAATGTTTCGGCCCATCCTTCTCGGTGGCGGCTCGCTTGCGGCGCTGTTCGCCGTGGCTGCCCAGGCAGCGCCCCTTCGAACAAGCGTCACTGCCGCCGGTTCTCCTGTTCCGGCATGGGTCCAGCTCATCCATGAGGGGCACGCCGGCGCCGCACAGGCGAGCGGCACGATCAATGCCGTGGATACCGCTCATCACACGGTCAATTTCAGTCATGGTTCCATCAAGGCGCTGGGGTGGCCGGCGATAACCATGGACTTTCCCGCCAGCCCAGACGTGGACTTGGCCACCCTCAAACCTGGCATGCGGGTCAACTTCACCCTGGTTCACGGCAACAGCGGCATGGTCGTGAACTCAATCCGGCCCTTGGCGGGCAGAGGGCAGTAAAGCGTTGCCGCACTTGGCTTGGACAGCCGAGTGCGGCGATCCGCTGGACTATTCAGAGGGGATATCATGCCTAAGATCATCGGCCCCGTCATCGTGCTCGCCGTGCTTGGCATCGTGGGGGCTGCAGCCCTCATCTATTCCGGCTCCTTCAACGTGGCCGCAACAGAGAAGCACTACGACCTCGTCCACTCGGTGATCGAGACCGCGCGCGTGCGTTCGATTAAGGCGCATGCAGCCGGAATGACGCCACCGACCGACCTGGACAACCAGGCCCGGCTCGTCAACGGCACCTCGCATTTCGCCGAGCACTGCGCGATTTGCCATTCCGCCCCGGGCGTAGAGGCCGGGGACATGGCGGAAGGCATGTACCCAAAACCACCTATGCTGACGGACGTGGCGACGCACTACACGCCAGGCGAGTTGTTCTGGATATTGAAGAACGGCATCAAGATGTCTGGCATGCCCTCGTGGGGCGACCACGGCGATGACGACCTTTGGAACACGGTCGCCTTCATGGAACGGCTGCCCGGCATGAACGAGCAGGATTATGGCAAGCTCGTCATGGCCGCCATGGCGGCCGGCGGTCACCACATGCATAGCGGCGGTGCCATGGACATGAACGGCATGGATATGGGGCAGGAGACTCCGGCGCCGGTCGGTGCCGGCCAGAAAACCAGCAGCGGCGGTCCGCGGCATTGAAGCCAAGGGGTGCCTTGCAAGCTGCCGCAATGGCAGGAACCGTCCTGGCCGCGTCAGCATGGACACCCGCCCACGCCGCAGAGAGTTGCTCCGGCCCAGGTGATTTGACGGCCCAAATGTCTATGCAACCCGCAGCACTGCCGGTGCATACGGATTTCAGCGCCGCGGAGCTTCGAGCGATGGCGCCGGGCAACCATCGGCATGATCCCCTCGGCTTCTACCGTGATACCGTTGGTTATCGGCTGGCGGTGAATGTCCGTAAGGCACGTGGAGGTGTATGCTCGGCTCTCGTGGTGGACGCACAGATCGTCGAAGCTCGGCGTGAAATTCAGATCGCGAGCGATTTGCTCGATAGTCCCTGCCTGAGGCGCATCGCGATCCAGCACTATCGGCGCCATGCTGAAGCTGCTGATCAAGCTCTCCAAGACATGGCGCATGGCTTGCCGACCACGCTCCGCGACAACGCTCTACGAATCATGCGAGTGAGGGACGGCAGTGTTCCCCTCAAAGCGCGTATCGAGACGGAACTAGGCAGCGTTCTGGACGCGGCCGTCGCCGCGTTTTCAAAAAGTGCGCTGGCCATTCGGGACGCAGTTGATGCCCAGTCGGAGTTTCAGAAGCTGATAAAAGGGTGCGGCAGCGTTTAAGCCATGCGTCCGCTTCCCGCTTCCGTAGAACGGAAGTTCCCTTAACGGGAAGCTTAAGAACCGCCTATTCGGCCAGAAGGCCTTGACCTTCCCATCATGGCAATCCCCATGTCGTATACTGTGCCGGACGTTCCGGCCCGGGAGGGCGTCATGAGTGAGCACCAGGCTAGCCACCATCACGGGCACTCCGGACAAGGCGGTTGCGGCTGCGGGGCTGGCGCGGCGGTGCCGGGCAACTCCGGCACAGTGGAAATCGACCCTGTCTGCGGCATGAGGGTCAACGCCGAGACCTCAAAGCACCGACATGAGCACCAGGGAACCACCTACTACTTCTGCTGCGGTGGCTGCCGGTCGAAGTTTGCCGCTGACCCGGACAAGTATATATCGCGGTCTCCGAGGACATCCACCGACACAAAGACGGTGGTGGACCCGGTTTGTGGGATGCATGTGGACCCTACGACGTCCAAGCACCGCTTCGACCACGGTGGCAAAACTTTCCATTTCTGCTCGGCTGGCTGCCGGACCAAGTTCATGGCCGCTCCGGAGTCCTATCTCCAGCCCAAAGCCGTGACGCCGGAGCCTGTCAAGCCCGGTGCGATCTACACCTGCCCGATGCACCCCCAAATTCGCCAGGTTGGCCCGGGTAGTTGCCCCATCTGCGGCATGGCGCTCGAACCTGTGGAGGTGTCTGCGGAGGCGGCGCCGAACCACGAGCTTGCCGACATGACCCGGCGCTTCTGGATCGGACTCGTGCTGACCCTGCCGGTGTTCATCCTTGAAATGGGCAGCCACATTCCCGGTCTCGGCCTGCACGAGCTCGTGCCGCCCGTCACGTCCACCTGGGTTCAGTTCGCGCTGGCAACACCCGTGGTGCTTTGGGCGGGATGGCCGTTTTTCCAGCGCGGGTGGGCATCGGTCCGCTCCGGCCATCTGAACATGTTCACCCTCATCGCCTTGGGGACGGGGGCGGCCTACTTTTACAGCCTCGCTGCGACCTTTGCCCCGGGGCTGTTTCCGGCGGGCTTCCGGGGCATGGGGGGCACCGTCGCCGTATACTACGAGGCGGCTGCCGTCATTACAGTTCTGGTGCTGCTCGGCCAGGTGCTGGAGCTGCGCGCGCGCGACCAGACCGGCGGCGCCATCCGCGCATTGCTCAACCTGGCGCCCAAGACTGCCCGACGGCTGCGCGACAGCGGCGAGGACGAGGAGATCCCGCTAGGCGAGGTCCAGGCCGGTGACCGGCTCCGGGTGCGCCCGGGCGATGGCATTCCCGTGGACGGGGCGGTGCTGGACGGCAAGAGTGCGGTGGATGAGTCGATGGTCACGGGCGAGTCCATGCCGTCGCCGAAGGGACCCGGCGACAAGCTCGTCGGGGGCACCGTGAACGGCACCGGCTCGCTCGTCATGCGTGCGGACACGGTCGGCGCAGGCACCGTGCTGTCGCGGATCGTCACCATGGTCGCAGAGGCCCAGCGCAGCCGGGCGCCGATCCAGCGCATGGCCGACACAGTCTCGGGCTACTTCGTTCCGGTCGTGCTCGCCATTGCCCTTGCCGCCTTTATCGGCTGGGCCGTCTGGGGTCCGGCGCCTGCGCTCGCCTACGCGCTTATCGCGGCCGTTTCCGTCGTCATCATCGCTTGCCCGTGCGCGCTCGGCTTGGCGACGCCGATGTCGATCATGGTCGCCGTCGGCAAAGGCGCCGGTGCGGGCGTGCTCATCAAGTCTGCCGAATCTTTGGAGCGGATGGAAAAGGTCGACACCCTGGTCGTCGACAAGACCGGCACGCTGACCGAAGGCAAACCCCGTGTCATCGCCGTCATCCCGACACCGGGAAAAACGGAAGACGACCTGCTACGGTTGGCGGCAAGCCTGGAGCGGTCGAGTGAGCACCCGCTCGCGGCTGCAATCGTGTCCGCCGCTCGGGAGAAGGGCATCGACGTGGAGGAGCCGTCCAGCTTCGATTCCGTCACTGGGATGGGCGTGACCGGAGCGGTGGGCGCACGGACGGTTGCCCTGGGAAATGCCAAGCTGATGGCCGACCAGGGCATCGACCTGGGCGATCTTACCGGCAGGGCGGACGCACTTCGCGGCTCCGGCGCCACCGCCCTGTTCATCGGCGTGGATGGAAAGCCCGGCGGGATCATCGCGATCGCGGACCCGATAAAGGCAACTACGCGGGCGGCGCTCGATAGCCTGCGGGCGAACGGAATCCATGTCGTCATGCTGACCGGCGACAACCGGACCACGGCCGAGGCGGTCGCCCGTCAACTCGGCATCGAGGACGTCGAGGCGGATGTTCTGCCCGAGGACAAGAACCGCATCGTCCGCAAGCTGCGCGCCGCCGGTAAGATTGTGGCTATGGCCGGCGATGGCGTGAACGATGCCCCCGCGCTGGCCGAGGCCGACGTGGGCATCGCGATGGGCACGGGTACGGAGGTCGCGATCCAGAGCGCCGGGGTGACGCTGGTTAAAGGCGACCTGGCGGGCATCGCACGCGCCCGGGCGCTCAGCCGGATGACCATGCGCAACATCAGGCAGAACTTGGTGTTCGCCTTCGCCTACAATGCCATTGGCATCCCGGTGGCCGCCGGCGTGCTCTACCCGGTGTTCGGCATCCTGCTCAGCCCGGTCGTCGCGGCGCTGGCCATGTCGCTCAGCTCCGTGTCGGTTATCGCCAACGCGCTCCGCTTGCGGGCGGCCCGGCTGTGAGGCGGCGCGGCTGGCCTCCGTCCGCGGTGCCCATTGTTAAAGATGGTGCTCAACCCAATCGCGCGCCCCATCCCTCGCGCGCACATGGACCGGAGGGAAGCGTGGCGCCTGCTCGACCGCACGTGGCGACTGTATCCGCAATACCTTGCTGCGGTGGACAGTCCAATCCGCCCAAGGGCCGGACCGGCGTTAGTGTTGCGGTTGACCGCCTGTACGACTGCCCTGCATGACGCTATCGCTGAACAGGGTGAGACGCACGAACGGGCCCATCGGGATCGTGGCGGCGAGCGGCGTGGTGGTGCCGTAGCATTGGCCCGGCAAGGCGGCCTGGCTCGAAGCAAGTCGCCGACGTGCTAGGTTTGCAGTGATGCTCAGGGTCGCACGTCGCTTTCTGGCCGTACTTATCGTGCTCGTTCTTATCGGTGGGCCGACGGTGCATCTCGCGTAGCCTGCCCTGGTTGCGGTGCAGGCAACGGCCGACATGCCCTTCGACATAACAATGCCGATGGCGGACGTGGGGCAGGGCATGCCGATGCCTCCCTGCACGTTATGACCTGCCCATTGAACAGCGCTGGTGAACATCTCCCGTCATAGAGATTATCAATCAATTCATCGAACCAACAAAACCCAAACTCTCATTACAATCTATTCCTTAGTTATAACCCGCTAAGGCGCTATATCACGAATACGTGATCGCCCACGATTTGTGAAAGCAGGGGATGCCAGAATGGCCGGGAGTTCTGCACCGACGTTCAACGATAGATTTGATGATCTAAGTTTTTCCAAGCGAAATCAATGGGAGAGGAACTATCCGCGGTCCATACCCGGCGGGCGGGACCAAGATGGCACCACCACCTCTGCCCACAATATCAATCCGGACTATGCACCCCCGGCCTCGGTCAATCCCTCCTCGATAAATAACAGGAGTTTGGATATCGCTGTTGGGCAGGCAATCGGAAGTATAACTTGTACTGATATAGCCAAAAATTCGCGTATCTCGGATCTGTCGTAGAATATGGAAACGCCCGGCCAGCTTCATGGCTATTCCGGAATGAAAGCGCAATTGCTGGTGGACAACGGCGTCGGTGGGACCTTCTGGAAGACCCCCCGCAGAATGGCCCCCTTACCCAAACTGGACGGCATGGACAGCGCCGATGAGGACCCGTCGAGCGCCTATCAAACGACCCACACGGGCACGACAGCCGCAAACAGCTCCCTCCTGCAGGTTCCGGTGGCCATGTCCGGCTCCTAGTGAGTGTTTTTCTTATCTAACAGTAGACCCCATCACAGCCCGCCATCCGGCGGCGACACATCCGATCTCGCTCGCGGTCGCGACGGGACCTGACGCGGCACGCACACAAGGAGACAAGCCATGACGATATCCACACTGCCTGTTTCGCCTATAGTTTCGGTCAGCACTGACCCTGCTGCCAAGGCCGGCATCGTCCAGATCAACCTCGGCGCTACAACCGGTCAGATTGTCACAGGCGCCGAGTTCGGCTTGGCGACGACAATGGGCACTCCGAACTGGAGTTACGCATCCTACGGTGATCCCGGCTTTCAGGCGGTCGCGAACCAGTATCCCACAGACTTGCTGCGGCATAACTGGGAACTGAATACCCTGATGGATTTCATGTTTCCGTCGCGGTCATCGGCGTCCACGCCGGACTACTCGCACATCGACAACTACCTGAACCAGCAGGGAAACCTCAAGGGCTTCTTCAATAACCAGACCGCCACACAGATTGTCACGCTCGGGTTCCCGTCGTGGCTGAATATCTCCGATCCAGCCGATCAGGCGCTATACGCCAACATGGTAAAGGGGGTCGCCCAACACTTCACCGCCATGGGTGAACCAATTCACAACTACGAGTTGGTCAACGAACCCGACGGTCGTTATGGCGCCTCAGATATGGCCAACACGTTCAATGCCGTGGCGCAGGCGCTCAAGGCCGTTGATCCGACCTACAAGCTCGGCGGCCTCACGGAGTCCTGGTACCACGCCGACGACGCGCAAACGTTCTTCGACATCGCCGGCAAGAATATCGGCTTCGTGTCCTGGCACCAGTACGTGGATGGGTCGATCGGCAGTAAGTCCGACCAGCAGGTCGTCAACGACATGATGAGCGTGCAAAGCCAGGCGCAGTCGGTGCGTGCCCAGATGCAGGCCGCCGGCATCTCCGACAGCGTACCGCTGTTCCTCGGCGAGTACAACGTGGATGGCGGGGACTACAACGACCCGAACAACCAGAACTTGGTCGGCGCGGTTGCTGCGGCGGCCACTACTTACGGCATGATCCACTCAAACACGAACATGACCATGGGCGCGCTCTGGGACGTGCAGAATGACAGCTCCTACAGCGTTTTTGGTGCGCAAGGGAACTACCACGTTAATCCCGTCGGCGTAGTGCTTGCGGATCTCACGGCCTACATGCCGGGCAACCTCGTGCAGACAACCATGCCCAGCAACACGCCGGGCCTGGTCGGCTACACCACTGAGAACGGCCAAGGGTTTTCGACTGCCTTGATCGACACCAACCTCTCGCAGGGCTACACGGTCGACCTCAGCAAGGACGGCCTTCCGGCAACTGGTCTCTATCGTGTGGAGGTCAGCAACGCCAACCCGCAGGGGATCAAGACAGCAATAACCGACCTGTCCCACGTCTCTGTCGCGGCTGGCAGCGTGGTCATCATCACCAACGAAGCACCGCACGGCGGCACGGAGTTTAACGGCTCTGCGACTTCCACCCCGGCCCCCACTCCAGCCCCTTCGCCGACCCCTGCCCCTGCCCCGACGCCGACACCGCCTGCCTCCCAGGGCAACGCCATCACCCCCGGCAAGGGCTCCTTCACCGACGCCGCCGGGAACGTCTACGCGCTCGACGCGTCAGGAAACGCCAACGAGAACGGCAACCCGCTCGCCGACGGCTCCAACACGGCCGCAATGCAATACGCCAACGGCCAAGTCTACGGGCAGGACGCCACCAGCCACAACTGGTATACCTGGAACCAAACCACGTGGACCGCGGCCTCCGCGCCCCCCGCACCCACGCCGACACCCGTGCCGACACCCGTGCCGGTACCCGTGCCGCCCGTGGTCGTCCCTCCGGTGGTGGTGCCCCCGGTGGTGGTGGTGCCCCCGGTCGTGGTGGTGCCCGGCGCCCCGCCCGCGGCGCCTGCGACCGACACCCTGCAGCTCAGCCTGTCCGAGGACGCCTGGC
>JAABUK010007040.1_pt1 | contig 16418 bp, 14 predicted proteins | sample 5559141 | NCBI WGS metagenome assembly JAABUK01 (sample SAMN10711869, study PRJNA513367) | rock metagenome | isolation source: Antarctica rocks | place: Antarctica: Victoria Land, Pudding Butte nord | collected 2016-01-03
TACTATCACGCATCATTCTTCGCTCGATCGTCAATTCTTCGCTATGACTCAATCATCTGTGAACAATTTCTTCAAGAATAATCAAAGCTTTTATTCTTCTGACACTACAGATTCAATCATTTATTCTGAGCTATTATCTTGCATATCAAAATATCTTAGAATTAATGTTGTATGAAAACATCAATACTTTTTGTCTCATTCTCAGATTTTCAATGAATCTTGTGAAGCTTCTACTTCATGAGATATAAAAAATGTAAAGCAGCTACAACATTGAGTCAAACAAGACTCAGAAGTTTTTCTAGAAGATTTGAACAATCTTTGAACTCAACAAGATTTAAACGTGAAAGCTTGTAAGTTATTTAACAAAATATCAAGTGAATAAATATGAAAGACTCATTTCAAGAAAATGAATAAAGTCAAAGAACGCTTGAATCAATTAAATCAGATGTTTTGAAATCAAGTGATGAAAATTGCAACATCAACTGCAATTATTTAAAGAAGTCATTTTTTTCTCTTTTACTTTGTTCAATTTCTTCAAACAATCTCAAAAGCTTTCAAATTCATCTTTGTTTACTAATGAAAAAGAATCTATCTGAGATGATTAACAAGAAAAGATTCATGACAAGCTAGAAATCAACGTTAATCATTTCAATATTAATAAAGCTATTCTGATCTACGTTCACTTCAGAATTGAAGAAGACACAGTCAAGATTACTTTAGCTTGATGTCAACAAGATTCATTGAATCTTTATGTCATAGTCAATAATTTGTTAAATGAACTTGCTCAGCTTTATGATGATTTCAACAAAGAGACAAACTTTCAAAGAGAATACGCTAATTTCACTCAAGAAAAGAGCAAATTCAATGAATTTTATTCAATGTTTCAGCGTCTGTTTTCTTATTTGAAATATCATGATAAAAAGTTAATCATTAATTTATGAGACAAGATAGTTTATTGTCTTCATGCAGCTTGAAGTAGTCAGTTGATTCAGTCAGAATCTTTTAATGAAATTCGTAGTTATCTGATTCATTTGAACAATGAGCATCAAGTCATGAATGACATCAAAGAAAAGAAATTCTTGATCAAAGTCAGAAAGCAAGTCATCTTTGCTGAGAAACGAGATTTATTGAATCTTTATAGAAAAATCGAAGTTACTACATTCATTGATCATTCAAAGTCGTGTGACGCGATTTTAACTAATGTCAAAAACATCAATTTACAAGCTGAAACCTGTTTCATCTGTTACAAATCAAATCATACTTCTAAAGAGTGCTCTGATCAATCGAGAGTCAATGCATTAAAAGATGATGAGTTTGATCAATTTACATTGAACTTTGAGTTCAATTCTGATTCAAAAAACTAACTATCTTTTTCAGAGTCATTAAAAAGATAGAAATCATATCTTTGTGCAGTCAAATTGAAGTTCTATTGAAAGAAAACTATTTTGAAAAGTCATTTCTGATCAATGCTTCTTTTATTTCTCAAAGCAATTCTTTCAGCCTTTGCTCTTTGATAGATAGTGATTTCATCGTCTACATGCTGATACATGACAAGCTAGTCAATAAAGTATGTCAGAAACTTAAAATACAATTTATATTACTAGTAAAAGAGAAGTTAATACGAAACTATGATGAAAAGTTAGTTAGAAAGACTATTACTCATAAGATTTTACTCAATTTCATGATTGAAAGTCATAAGAAGTTGACTATGTCAATGCTGATCGCTGATATCGAGCATTATGAAGTCATATTGAGCAAACTCTGAATGAACAAAAATGAAATATTATTGAACATGAAACATGATACTATCATATTTTCTGATCTATTAAATATTTCGATTTCGATTTTTTCAATCTCATTAAATATGAAGCACTCAAGTTGATTGCGATCAACTTCAACTTCTTCAGCAGCTCACAGCAAGATCTTTAAGATGCTCAAGCACTTAGTTTCATTCATTCAGAAAGAGTCATTCTTGATTCAAAACATAGATATCATCTCTTTTCAAGCATTCATAAAACGAAAAAAGAAGAATCAAACAGAGATTTTTGCTATGTTCATTGAAGACATCGATAGAAAAATCGTCTACAATACTCAATGTGAACTAAATGTCATAAACGTTTTTTCAGTTGATGAAATGACTCAGAATCTAGAAGATATTAAAGTCAAGCTATCATTGAAATATCAGAATTTTCTAGATGTCTTTGATCAAGCTCAAGTAAACAAGTTATTGTCTCATTGTTCATATGATCATAAGATAGAGCTTACTAGTGACACAACGTCATCTCACTGTTGAGCATATTGAATGTCTTTTTACAAGCTTCAGAAAGTTAAGAAATATCTAAATAAGAATCTTTTCAAAAAATTTATAATCTTTAGCAAAGCTTCATATTTCTCACTTGTTTTGTTCATTTTGAAAGCAAATGAAGATCTACAATTCTGTGTTGACTATTGAAAGCTCAATGTTATTATCAAAAGAAATCGTTATTTTCTATTGCTCATAAATGAAGTAATTGACAAAATAGTTGATTGCAAACATTTGACTTGATTGAATATCATTTCAACGTTCAACAAACTACAAATGCACTCTGATAATGAGAATTACACTATCTTTATTATTGCATTAAAAGCATATAAGTTAAAAGTGTTACTCTTTGAACTTATCAATGATTCTGCCTTGTTTCAGCAGTATATGAATGATATTCTATGAGACTTTCTAAATGACTTTTGTTAGAAATCAGCATAGAGCGAGTCATATGAGTGTCATTTAACTAATAGATAAATGCTAAGAAAGAAAAGTATCTACAGAAAAGAACTTGATTCTTATATGTGTATTTCTCAGCTCTGTGCTAAACTCGATTGAGTTGACGTCTTACATATATGATGCAAAGTCTCAATGACATCATTTCTAGATCAGATTCTTGCTAAACTCGATTAGAATGAAATCAGATGAAGACTAAATGAAGAATAGACAAAGACTAAAATTGTAACATTACTCTCTCTTCTTAACTATTCATGTTTGCATGAATGTTGTTTCTTAGTGCGCTTTTCTTGAATATTTGATATGAAAGTCATCAATCACTTCTTGAGCATTCATAAATTCGTCATTATCAGCGTTATATCAGTTGAGATCGTTGTCATAGCTCTTTCATTTAACTTGATATTGAAGTTGTCTTCAATATCATCGAAAGTTCAATATATTGTTGATCTTTCATTCGTTCTCATCGTTTACTACTATTGATCTCAAAGATTTATTCTTTTGATCAGACAAAGAATCATTGACTGCAGAATGAAGAAGCTCTGAATGAAATACATTATGTATATGCATAGTGTCTGATAGTTTCAATTTATAGAAAAAGTCAACAGAGTCTGTGATCTTGAATGAATTGAGCATCTTGTCATCTAGCTTTTTGAAGAGTCTTGCTGTAATGATGTTTCTTTCGTTCAGAAACATCTTTGATTCAATCTCATAATTGATCTCTTTTTTATGCTTGTTAGCTTGTTTCATCATTTATTCTCGAATTTTGATCAAAGCTTCGCGAGCGAAGATCAATGTCTTGTTCATGTGATTGAATATATCTTCAATTCTGACAATCTGCAAGCGCTTGTGAATGCTTTCATACTCAATGATGTCAGAATTGAAGCTCATATGAGAATGAAAGCTCTTATTCATGAAGAAGAAGATCAAGAAAATGATTGAAAACAAGACGTTATTGTTGATAAACTTGATCATAAGCAATCACTTGAATCAGTCATTCTGCATATATGAACAGAAGAATCAAAGATATCGCTTGACATTCTGATTGACTCATTCACTTTGATCATTGATTTGAAGATGATAGATGATGAACAATTGAAGAAAAATGCTCAGTCATTTGCAAAGAAACTTTTATAGTATAAAGATGAATTGCGAATCTCGATCAGATACTATGAAGCTTAATAGATCATGAGTTTAATATACTCATTGAATCAGCATTTCAGCTGTCTTTTTGACAGTGATATCTTCATCATTAATGATGCAAGAAATATAATGTCTTTCTTTTGACAATTTGCAGATGATCATCAGAATAATGTTGTACTCACTTGAATCAAATAAATCAATAATGAAGTTCATTGCTATGTCTTGTCATCGCCGTTCAGATATCAATAAAGATTGAAGCAAGTCATTTGCTTTATCTTTAGATGTTTTTGAACGTTGACAAATATAGTAGTTTTAAATATATCAATCTATCGTTTTTCGCATGAATGATCAATAGTAGTTTCGCTTTATGACTTTCACAGTTCTAAGAATATCAGAATGATCAACTAATGATTGATCATGCATCTCATGAATCAGATTCATTTGTAGATGCTCGTTGAACAAGACTTATAGCTGACTATCATGATATAAGATTTCATTCTGAGTTCAATAATTCTTCAATTTGATATCTTTATATTGTGTTTCATCTCTTGCTATTACTTCGCGAAGTAGCATACAATTCTCATCGATTTCATTAGTCTTAAGAAACTGTTTATAGATTGATTCACTGATGTTCTTCTTTAAGTCAGCAATTTTCATTTGATTTGAAGTCAGAATAGTGATTTGTTGATAATGAACATGCTCATCTTCTGAATCTTTGAGTACAACGTCAGCTTAACAAGTTAATGCATCGATCTTGATGTTCTGTTTGTCAAATCAATACATTATTTTGAAGTTGAAATCAGCAAGCTTCTGAACTCAACGCATCTGACATTTGCTCAGCTTTTTATCTTTCATCAACGAAATGAGCGCTTGATGATCGATGAACATCTTGATAGAAATGTCAGTTAACTTCAGTTCAAGTCGTCAGTGTTCAAATGCTCAAATGATGATCAGAAGTTCTTTATCATATATCTTGTAGTTGCATTCAGTAGAAAACATGTTCTTGCTATAAAAGACAATAAAATGTAGTACTTCTTCGTCATCATATTGAGAAAAAACTTCATCATTGACGTAGTTAAATGAGTTGATTTCAAGAATAGTCTTACAAGTTTGATCAAAGTGACGTAGTATAAAAGTCTCAATCATATGTCTCTTCATATGATCGAAGATGATCTGATAGACTTCATTTCATTCAAATATGATCTTCTTTTGAATGAGTTGAATCATTGAACGAACAATCTTCGAAAAGTTCTTGATGAAGCGTTGATAGAAATTGCAAAAGTCAATGAAGAACTGCATCTGAGTAAGATTATTGAGTGTAGATCAATCAACGACTGCTTGTATCTTTCGCGAATTCATCTTCAATTCTTTGATTGATATCAAGAGTTTTAGAAAGATAGTTTTCTGAACATGAAACTCGCACTTGTTGATGTTTATCTGTAGATCAGCTTCTCATAGTCTATTCAAGATCAATCATACATGTTGTTTGTGTTTCTTCAAGATCTTACTGTAAATAATAATGTCATCTAGATAAATCTGGCAAAACTGATGTAGATACTGTAATGATTGTTTCTTTAACAACACAAGATATATACAGAGATCAAACAGTAATCACTATTACTGAACTTGAGATCTGAAGATAGTTGAAACAATAATATGTATTGACTGCTTACATGAGTTGAGCACGAAGCTTCTATCTAAGAAAACAATCATCGTTATATAAACATAGAAGATTCGTGTGATCGTCTGAGTCGCTGAGTGATCTCGTTGACTCAGACTCTGAATTATGAGAGTCACTTCATGATCTCAATGATTTCATATAATGAATCATTAGCACGTGATCATGATCTTACTAGCTCAGAATTCATCATGCTGTGAACTACACTTTATCTCATCATAGTTTCTATCTCAACTCGAATCATGTTCTAACACTAGATTCTCTTCAAGATTTCTGTTTTCAGAAATCATTGTTTCTATGTATTTGAATCAAGTATTCAAATCATCAAGTTCTATCACAAAGCGTCGTTGTCTTTCGAAGAAACTTCATTATAATGATAGTTCAGTTATGCGTTTCTGCAATCACTGTTTCAATCGTTTCGTGAAGTGTCGTGTTGACACTGACTTTGATCATTGTGTCGAGTGTGTGCATTTAGATTGCAAATGCGATCTAATCGTCTCAGAGACTGAATGAAAGCGAGTTTGTAAGAAATGAACTCATCTTCATGCTGAGCTGAGTGAGACTCTGACTAAAGCAGCTCATCTGCAAAAGCAACAAGAATTAATTGAGTCTCACTGAAAGAATATGATGCAACGAGAGTTCAAGAATATTGAAGAACTTGAGAAGAATGAACATCATTGAATGACTGAGTTGTCTATTAATGATCTTCTTCTTAACGTTGATTTCGAACAGCTCAAAATTTCTTCTGATTTCAACTGATTGTTGAGTTTCTTTGCTGAAATTGTTGAAGAAGCTTCTGACAGTTCTTGAGATTTTTCTCTGATTCTCAAGTGTTCTTGATATGATCATAATCTTTTCACTTGATCAATCAATGAGACTGATCTATGATGTTTTGCTGATCTAGTATATCTTCAACTTTGTATTCAACGTTCTGACTTTTTGAATCAATTTCTGAAGATTCTGTCTGAATTGATGTATTTACGTTTGCAGATTTCAACAGACAAATATGAAATATTGAATGTATTCTCATAAATGCTGACAGATTTAACTTGTAGTTAATCAATTCTTTGATCTCTAGAATCTTATAAGATTCTAGCTTCGTGTGATTTAACTTGTTACTTGATCTTTTCGTTTTGATGTTTTGTCTTAAAAGATATGCTTTGTTTCTCTCTTTAAAAGTAGATTCTTTATCTCTTCTTTTATTAGCGTACAGAATCATACGCTTGCTGAGAAACTGTATGTTTTTTTGTAATTCTTTTTGTAGCAGTTGCAATTGTTCTATTTATAGCGTAGCTTTTTGAGTTAATTGTGCAAATTCACATGATTTCTTGAAAGTCTTTGACTCAAACTTGTAGTTTGCAAAGAATGATGACATGCTGATTACTTCTGTCGTTGCGCTATTGAAAGTCAACTGTGCTACTGACAGTAGCTGTATTCAATCATTCTGTCTATAGTTAATATAGCATCTGAGATACTGTTTCAGTGTCTGATTCATTCTTTTCATTTGTTCATTCATCTGTGAATGATAAGCTGTTGACAGCTTATGATAAATTTCTAGCTGATTCATCAAGAATTTTCAGAATTTTGATGTGAAGAGCTTGTCTCTATTCGAAATTATTTCGTCTGATAATTCATGATTTGCTACAATCATTCTCAGAAACGTGTAAGTCAAATCTTCTGCGAATGTTGCTTTTTTATATGACAAGAAGTATTCATACTTGATTAATCTGTCTGTTATAATCAATATAAAGTCATACGTTGTTTCGATGACTCTTTTCTTTGACTTAAATAGCTTGACTATAAAGTTCAAAGCTATGCTTTTTCACATATGATCTGATGTGTTGAGACTTTTCAAAAGTTCATAGAGTTTATGTTGATTGTGTTTCGTTCAAATACACACATCGCATCTTCTAATAATATCTTCTATCTGTTTTCTCATCTTTGAAAAATAGTAGATTCTAGATATTCTCTCAATAATTTTATTCAAACTCTGATGTTCATGTATCATTGACTTGTGATGATCATTTATCATTTCTTGTCTGCATCTTGTTGAAACATAAATCAGATCTTGAAATGTTAGTATTTCATTGATAATCTCAAAGTTCGCGTTGTTCTTAATATTCTTTATAATATCTTGCGCGACTGAGTTCTTTGCTAGCTTTAGCTTTACTCATTTCTCAAGATCTCTGTTGTTGATTCATAAAGTAGCTGCGTTTTGTCTATTATAAACAATCGAATCATCTGAATTCTCTTGCAGAATAGTCTGATTTATCTGTGATCTATCTGTCATATGATCTGCTCTTTTGCTCAAAACGTCGATCTTTGAGTTTTCAGATCTCTTTCAATATTGAATTTGAAAGTTGTACAATGACAACTCTTTTGATCATTTAATCTGTCTTCGATTTAGAACTTTTGTGATCGTAAAGTATAGCAGATTCTTATGATCTGTATATACTTGAATTTGATGTCTAGATTCTTCAAGATATACTCTTCATTGTTTGAAAGAGTTGACAATAGCTAACAGCTTCTTGTCGTGTATCTCATAGTTCAATTCAGCGTCTGTAAGCTTTCTACTGTGAAATGCAATGAGATGCAGATGTCTCTTATCGTCTGATTGACTGATACATGCTTCAATAACTTCGTCTGACGCGTTTATTTCAAGCGTAATGAGTTTTTCTGATTCAAACATGATCAGTACTGACTGAAAGATGAACAATTTCTTCAGCTTCTTGAAAGCTTCTTCTGCTTTCTCAGTTCACATGAACGATATGTTCTTTCTTGTAAGATTTGTAAGTGACGAGATGATTCTGAAGTATTTCTCTATAAAGCGTCTATAAAAGTTCGCGAATTCTAGAAAGAATTGAACTTCAATCTTCAACTTTGACATCAATCAAGTCGTAACAGCTTTTATCTTCTTTAAGTTCATTCTTAGACTCTGAAACATGACTATGAATCTCAAAAACTGTACACTTTGTACATGAAATTCACTTTTTCCTGACTTGATGCGCAGATCAACTTTCTTCAAAGTCTGTAGAACTTTCTTAACATGTTGCATATGTTCTTTCTTCGTCTTTGAGTATACTAATATATCATTCAGATATACTACGATGAATTGATTCAGATAACATCATAACACGTTATTCACAAAGATCTGAAACGTGATTGAAGCATTGATTAAGTTGAAAGACATGATCAAATACTCATAATGTTCTAGTCAAGTGCAGAAGACTGTCTTTCACTCATCTTCTTCTTTAATTTGTATTCAATTGAATGCTTCAAGTATATCAAATTTCGTAAATCACTGTGCACTTTGCAATCTATTTTGCAGTTCTGCTATGAGCGATAATGAATAGCTGTTTTTAATCATGATGTTATTCAGTGTTCTGTAATCAATACATAGTTTCAGACTTTCATTCAATTTCAAAATAAACAGAATTGAGTATTCTGCTGATGACTGTGATTCTTTAATGAATTCTTTTTGCATGTTCTCTTTCAAATATTGTCGCAAAGCATCAAGCTTTTCTGTTAATAATGAATAAATGAACTGTTTCGTAAGTTTCTTGTTGTCAACGAGCTTAATCTCATGATTTCACGATTGATGTTTGAGTAGTGTCTTCTGATCACTTTCTTTCTTAAACAAAATCTTATATTTCTGATATTTCTTAGAAATAATAGCGATAGCGAGATTCTTCAAGTGATCACTCTGAATCTCTTTGCTTCATAACATCTGTGCATCATTGATTTCTCTGAACTCTTTACGCATTTCTTCGCTCATTATGACAAATATCTTCACATCTTGTGATGACTTCAATATCAAGTGCAATCGCGTTGCTTCTGTATCTAGAAATGCAATTGTCTCATTGACTTAATCGATCATTGAATTGATCATACGAAGTCATGATATGTCTAGAACTATATCACTGTCTGACTGCTTCATAACATTTAAACATAACTTTTCTCAATGTCGTTCAAGTCTCAAATGAATGAGTTGAGTTTCTTGATTTATTAGTTCATTATTGTACTTCATGAATGTTTCATTGAAGTTTTGCAGTTTGTAAGATTCTTTCTTCTTCTGCGTAGATATTTGCGCTTCTTTAACAAATTCTGAGAATATGTAATTTCTCGTGCAGTTGCTGTCTATGAATAGTTGTGCTGCGTGATCATTAATCTTGACTCAGACTTGTAACTGCGACGAGTCATCAATGAAGATAAATATGCTTTCAATTTTTAATCTTTGACTAAACTTCTTCAATGATCTGTTAATTGAAGAGTCTTCTAGTTTTTTGAACTAAAAGCTCTTTCTTTCAATACTTATTTTATGTACTGAAATCAATTCAAGTTGATCTTCTTAAGTGAATATTTCTTTGAATCACACAGATCAAATCTCTTTCTGATGACTTTTGTCATCTGTCTAAGTTCTCTGAATATGTGATTTTCATCAAAGAGTACATATTCTTCTTGCTTGATGAACTTAACTTCTGTGAGTGACTTCTTCATAACTATGTCATGATATCAAATGTCTTTGCGCGATGCAATCAACTCATCTTGCATAGTGTCATAAATAGCTTGATGTATATCATTCTTGATCTGTTGCATTCACTGTGAAAAATCTTTCTCTTTCTGCTTAAAGAGAGTATACAATTCGTTGTACATGCTTATAAAGCTTGCTTAACTTGTAAGCTTTCTGAGATCTTTCTTTACTTCAAGATGATCTTCTTCTTGCTTGAGAGCATCTTCTGCTGCAATAGTGAATTCTCGTAGAGTTTCGCTAAGTCGACTTTCTTCTTCGACTGCTTGATGAATAGCTTTCTCAGTGCTGTTCAACCTGTTCAAGTCATATGCTTCGCTGTCGAGAATCTCTGATTTCACGATCATAGTGAACGAACTTTCATCACTATTCTCATCATGTACTTCTGATCGACGATGAGTGACTGTGTAGAAACGATTCTTTCGTGAGAGTTTTGAGTATCATTCAGAATCTTTCTTATCACTCAGATGAGTGTGACAGTTGTTCTTGTAACATGCTATTCACAACAATACTTGATGCTTGTCTTTCTGATCTTCTTTTGTTGCTGCGAAAGATCTGTCTTGCTTATCATAAGACTTTGACTTGTTCTTGTACTTATTTCGAGTACAATTCTTGAAGTAATGACTCAGCTTTTTGCATGTGTAACATGTCTTGCTTTGTTGAACTGTTTTATTGCGAGCGTTCATCAATATCTTTTGAATTGCATTTAGCTTCATAAATTAAGAATTGTAGTATGACTGTCATTGTCTCTTCTTGAATTTTCGGCTCAATACTACTGACATAGTTGATTCTTTATCTTTTTTCAGATGTCTCTCATACTGTCTGTTATTGATGATCATCGCTCTGAATATCATCTTCTGCAAGTCAATGAGTTTATCAATTCTAGCAATTTCATTCTTGACTTTCTTTTGCAGTTTCTGATAGAACTGACTGGTGAGAACTGCATTGTTTCATTTCATATTCGTCGTAATATGCTGAAAGCTGATTGAATAAGTCGCTGCAAAGATTTTCTGTCGCAGATTGTATAGCTGACATTCTGCTGTACATTTCTTGTCAATGTCTTCAAATACTCTTCTTAGACATTTCTCAAACATCTGAGAGTTACGAAATATCATGTTGATTTCTTCTTCTTGTTTCTCTGATTTCTTCTGCAGATAATTCATTAGATAGTGATGAAATCATGTGAATGCATTATCTCTTAAATAAATGAATGCAAAGAGTACTTTGTTCTCGATGAACTTGAACTGAAATGAGTGTCATTTGATGTATAGCTTTATCTGTACTAGATATGCTTCGAGTTTATTTCAATCATCATGATACAAGTTCAATGTTGAGATCTTGATCTTATCTGCTCTGAAGATGCTTGCTTCTTAACTGAACGTGACTCGTTCTGACTGACTAAACATGATTGAAAGAAATGAACATCTCTGATATCTTGTGAAAGAATGATGCTCAAAGTGTAATGATTGTTTCTTTAACAACACAAGATATATACAGAGATCAAACAGTAATCACTATTACTAAACTTGAGGTCTGAAGATAGCTGAGACAATAATATGTATTGACTGCTTACATAAGTTGAGCACGAAGCTTCTATCTAAGAAAACAATCATCGTTATATAAACATAGAAGATTCATGTGATTGTCTGAGTCGTTGAGTGATCTCGTTGACTCAGACTCTGAATCATAAGAATCGCTTCATGATTTCAATGATCTCATATAATGAATCATTAGCATGTGATCATGACCTTACTAGCTCAAAGTTCATCATGCTGTGAACTATGCTTTATCTCGTCGTAGTTTCTATCTCAACTCGAATCGTGTTCTAACAGATACTCAAACAACACGTCGTTCATATAGTGTTGATAGAATGCAGATTCATTGATTAATTCAAAGAGCATTACATGATATTTGTATGAGTTGAAGAAGATAATAAAGATAGTCAAATCTTCGCTATCTGAATGCATGTGTAGTTTGTTGAACGTAACAATGATGTTCAATCGAATCAGATACTTACTTTCTGATATATGAGTGAAAGTCTTGTCTATTAATGACAAAGAATAGTGATTTCGTTTGATCAAAGCATTGAGTTTTCTGTAATTGACGCAGAAACGCAAACTATCGTCTTTCTTTTTAATGAACAAAATGAGTGAGACGTATGATGCGAAGCTGAAGAAAATGAACTCTTTGTTTAAATGATTGATCAGATACTTCTTTATCTTTTGAAGCTTGTGATTAAACATCTGATATAGTCTGCTTCAAGAAGACATTTCTTCATCGATTAACTCAATTTTGTGATCATAGAAACGATGCAATGATAGCTGATTGATCATTGCTCGATCAAAGATGTCTAGATAGTCATGATATTCAGAGAAAAGCTTGATCTTGACTTGCTCAAGAACTTCAGCGTGAAAAAGCTCATGCAAATTCACTTCTTCAGACTTGTTTTCAACTGTAGTTATGAGTTGATCGATTTTCAAGACAATAACAGCAAAGATCTTGACATCTGATCGTTTGACTAACATTTTATATGTCGCTGTCTTTATCATTGCTATGTTCATTGAACTGAAAGAGAATGATTTCAGACTGAACGTTGACTTAGAATTAATGTTAGTCAAAGTCGCGTCGCGCTGTTTTAACTATTCAATGAACTTCTTGTTTTAACTGAGTTGAGATGTAACGAAAGTGAAAGATCTTTTCAGTATATGAGTAAAAGTTAAGCTCTTTCATTTCATGATTGATTTATTGTTTAAGAATAGAGCAATCAGTTTCTGACTAGTAGAGTTGAAATTCGAAAATTGAAGAAAATCGATTTGCATATCAATTACTAGACTAATTTTATTCATTCATGTTTTTTCAAGAATCATTTGATGTTGATCTAATTGAGTGATTAACATAGAAGCTGTGTCAATTGTATGATCTTGAACAGTCAGATTCAAATAAATGACATGAGTAATGAGTTTCTTAGCATAATGATTGTCAAATTCTCGAATTGACTTCGCTTTGATCAAAGTCAGAGACTCAATTTACAACTGGTCACAAACAATCTGCGCAATCACTTTATTAATGAATGAATAGTCAGCAGCTTTGATGTCAATCAATGACTTCAATGAGTAACTAATTTCATTACTAGAAAGTACACATTCAATAATCAAAGATTCAGAAGTAAAAGAATCATCTGACATGCTTATCATTGAAGAAATTAACACATTTTTCATTGCATCTTTGATGAAAGTCTTTAGTTTTTTGCCTTGCTATCTTCAAAAGAAGACATTTTCTCATTCTCTTTATTCTTTGAAATGATGATTTCATGTAGATGAGAGATGAAAGCTCAAGAAGCAGAAGTGTTAATTTTGTTCTGAGAGCAATTCTTGAACAAGTGACTTGAGATCTTGCAGATGTAGCAGATGATAGATGATCTCACTGATTCAAAGATAGAAAAAATAGTCAACTTAACATAATCAATTATTGAAGTCATCACTGACAATGAAGTAGCACATTTGTCAGATACAACAGTGACTTTGATGATGACAGTGCAACGTTCGCTGCGTAGCTGATAGTTGACTCACTGTTTATTATTCACATCTTGAAGAAATTTCTTTAAATGAAGAAGTGAAGTAAAATTCTCTGAACAGACTGATAAAGCGTTCTGCAAACGATTGTTAATTTTATTCTGAAGATCGTTCATCAGAGTGCAATCATCATAATCGAGATAGCTGAATAGCTTCATAAAGTTAAAGTAGAAGACATTAAAAGACTTGTCTGTTTGTCTCAGAGCATTGTATTTGCGTTGAGACTTTTGATTCTTATTCAGTTCATCGTATATTTCTTTCAAATGATCAAATAGCTCGTAAATCAAAGTGAATAAATTCAAAGAATTAAAACAACATCGAGCAAAGATGTGTTTTGTAACATCATCTTTGTTAGAAGTCAATCTAGAGCGAGTCATAAAGATGTCATTTAACTAATAAATAAATGCTAAGAAAGAAAAGTATTTACAGAAAAGAACTCGATTCTTATATGTGTGTTTCTCAGCTCTGTGCTAGACTCAATTAGAATGAAATCAGATGAAGACTAGACGAAGAATAGACGAAGACTAGAATCATAACATTATCTTCTCTCTTGACTATTCATGTTCGCATGAATGTTGTTTCTTAGTGCGCTTTTCTTGAATATCTGGTATGAAATTCATCAACTATCTCTTGAGCGTTCATAAACTCGTCATCATCAGCGTTATATCAGTTGAAATCATTGTCATAGCTCTTTCATTTGACTCAATATTGAAGTCGTCTTTGATATCATCGAAAGTTCAATATATCATCAATTTCTCATTCGTCTTCATCGTTTATCACTATTGACTTCGAAGATTCATTCTTTTGACCAGGCAGAGAGTCATTAACGACAGAATGAAGAAGCTCTGAATGAAATACGTCATGTATATGCATAGTCTCTGATAGTTTCAACTTATAGAATGAGTCAACAGAGTTTGTGATCTGAAAAGAATCAAGCATCTTGTCATTCAATTTCTTGAAGAATCTCGCTGTAACAATGTTTCGTTCATTCAGAAACATCTTTGATTCAATCTTGTAATTGATCTTCTTTCTATGCTTATTAGCTTGATTCATCATTTGTTTTCGTGTTTTGATCAGAGCTTCGCGAGCGAAGATCAATGTCTTATTCATGTGATTGAATATATCTTCGACTTGAGCAATCTGCAGACGTTCGTGAGTGCTTTCATACTCGATGATGTCGAGGTCGAAGCTCATATGAGGGTGAAAGTTCTTGTTCATGAAGAAGAGAGTCAAGAAGATGACTGAAAACAAGATGTTATTGTCAACAAACTTGATCATGAGTAGTCACTTGAATCAGTCGTTCTGCATGTATGAACAGAAGAAACGAAGATATCGCTCGACATTCTGATTAACTTGTTCGCTTTGATCGTCGATCTGAAGGTGATAGACGATGAACAATCAAAGAGAAATGCTCAGTCGTTTGCAAAGAAACTTTCAAAGAATGAAGGTAAACTGAGAATCTCAATCGAATACAATGAAGCTTGATAGATCGTGAGTTCAATATACTCATTGAAGCAACATTTCAGCTGTCTTTTCGACTGCGATACCTTCATCATCAGTGATGCAAGAAATATAATGTCTTTCTTTCAACAATCTGCAGATGACAGTCAGAATAGCGTTATAGTTGTACAAATCAAATAGATCAATAATGAAGTTCATGACTATGTTCTGTCATCGCTGTTCAGATATAGATAGAGGTTGAAGCAAGTCATTTGATTTATTTCTTGATGTCTTTGAACGTTGACATACGTAGCAGTTTTGAATATATCGATTCATCGTTTTTCACATAGAAGATCAATAGTAATTTCACTTTATGATCTTCACTGTTCTAAGAATTTCAGAATGATCAATCGATGATTGATCATGTATCTCATGAATCAGATTCATTTGTAGAAGTTCGTTGAACGAGACTCATAGCTGACTATCATGAAACAAGATTTCATTCTGAGTTCAACAATTCTTCAATTTGATATCTTCATATTATGCTTCGTCTCTTGCTATTGCTTCGCGAAGTAACGTACAATTCTCGTCAATTTCATTCACATCAAGAACTTGTCTATAAATTGATTGATCATTATTCTTCTTTAGATCAGCGATCTTCATTCAATTCAATGTCAGAATAGTAGTTCTTTGATATCAAACGCGTTCATCGTCGAGATTGCTAGGCATGAAGTCAGCTCAACAAGTTAATGCATTGATCTTAATGTTTTGTTTGTCAGATTGATACATTATCTTGAAGTTGAAGTCAGCTAACTTCTGAACTCAGCACATCTGTTGTCAACTCAGCTTCTTGTCTTTTATCAATGAGATGAGTGCTTGATGATCGATGAACATCTTGATAGAAATGTCGATCAGCTTCAGTTCAAGTCATCAGTGTTCAAAAGCTCGAATTATGATCAGCAGTTTCTTATCATATATCTTGTAGTTGCATTCAGCAGAAGACATGTTCTTGCTATAAAAGACAATTGAATGTAGAACATCTTCGTCATCATATTGAGACAGAACTTCATCATTGACGTAGTTGAATGAGTTAATTTCAAGAATGAAATCACGAGTCTGATCAAAGTGATGAAGTATAGAAGTCTCAGTCATACGTCTCTTCATGTGATCGAATGCAGTTTAACAGACTTCATTTCATTCAAATATGATCTTCTTTTGAGTGAGTTGAATCATTGAACGAACAATCTTCGAAAAGTTCTTGATGAAGCGTTGATAGAAATTGCAGAAGTCAATGAAGAACTG
>JAABUK010007042.1_pt1 | contig 16416 bp, 30 predicted proteins | sample 5559141 | NCBI WGS metagenome assembly JAABUK01 (sample SAMN10711869, study PRJNA513367) | rock metagenome | isolation source: Antarctica rocks | place: Antarctica: Victoria Land, Pudding Butte nord | collected 2016-01-03
GGTTTCGGTGGGGCCCCCCCCCCCCCCCCCTATATCAAACCCTTACATCCCGCTGATGTTCCCAGCTCCCACTCCCGGTACTAGTAGTCATCTTCCTCGCCCTCCTCGCCTCTCTCCGACTACCGTACGTGACTTCACCCTGCAATTATGTGAACTGTCCCATGCTGACGTCACCCACAGCACCGCACCCGACTCCCCCGTCCTCCCCTCCTACTCCCCAAACCTCGCCGACAAATCCCGGCTCTCTCCAGCCCTCCTTCCGCACTTCCCGACCATCGACGAGAAGGCCAGACCGCAGTTCGTGGCCGTCAGTCCGGAGCGGGAACCGCCGAGGATCGGGAGGAGGGGGAGTAAGCAGAGGGAGTGGAGGTCTGGGAGTTTGGGCAATTTGGGTGTGTTGGAGGAGAAGGATGAGGAGAGGTGTGTAGAGGTCTAGCTGATCAAGGGGATCACGAGACATTGATGAGGTGGAGGACGTGGATGGAACAGGACAATCATGTTTCGATACTGCTTTAGTGAGAAGATACTGTAGCGCAGTGCTTTGATGGACAAGGATGTTGACATGCATGGACAATGCTCGTAGTCTTGAATAAATATTCGTCTGTCATCGAAACCAGTTGACGATAAGAAAGCAGAATAGATACCACGCAGACTTAGTTCGTGGCGCGCCCCGCCCCGCATTGACGCACTTGCAGTGCCCTCCGCACCGGTTCTCGTCGCGACGATCGCTCGTGCTGTGACAAGACATGCTTTGGTAGGGGTTGCTGCCATAAAAAGCCGCTAGGTGACTGAGCGGCGGTCATGGAGCGACCACGGAGCTCACCATCGCTCTATATGCCTCGACTGCTTAACAGATTCTTCTCCATAAATACATTGTCGGCATCAACTGTCGACTGTCGCTTCATCGACTCGCTTTGACCCTTGCTTCCAGATCCTTCAATCTCGATTCCAGATCATCCATCGCCTCCTCAAGTCTCCCATTCGCGAGTTCCCTTTGCATTCCCAGACCATTCATCCCATTCAGGACCCCCTCCATATCCCGTCCCTCTGTTCTCTCAAGCTCATACCCCTCCTCATGCTCCTTCTCGTGCGCGTCCTTTTCTTCATCCCACGGGAGGACATCGCTCCGCTTTACCCTCGACAGGTCCTTGGCAAGCTCTCGCACCTCTTCCATTAGACCTGGATACTCTTCCCTAAGTGACCTAGGTGAGAAGGGTGGTCGCTGCTGCATCCAAGCAAGAAGCGCGTTCGCCCGACCCCGCAGTCGACCCAGTAGTCGAGAGGGAGGGACGGAGAGAGCGAAGCCCTGGTCGAACCCATTTTGGAGAGTCGAGAGCTTGCCGTCGGTTATGCCTTCTCGGTATCCTGCCTGATCAGGGTAAAGATATCAGTGTGCATGTCAGTGGTCGTCAGGCGGGAAAGGTGGATTAGGTTCACGCACGTCAGAGTAGCGGGAGGCGATGCGCTGATATTCTTGCTCGACGAGTGGGTCGGTCATGCCCCCTTGACTTTGGGATGGTGGAGAGAGCCAATCGTCATCTTCGTCCATGATGTAGAGCTCCGGCCGAGAGCCCTGACGGGTGAGGGTGAGCGCTGAGCTCGGCGAGAGTGGGTGAAGATGGATGGAGACAAGGGAGAGCGGAGAAACGGAGCCGGACTTTTTGGCTGCGCGTTTTCAGAATGACAGATCTCTTGTTTTGACACTTCACCTTTTCTGCTATTCGCATCTTGTCTGAGTGGTGACAACTTTTGAGCTGGGAAGAGCAGGATGATGTGTCTTAAGCATCTCCTGCTTTATGTGCTACTGATCCCACCACCTGTACGTCGTCTTCTCATGCCAGCAGCCTGCCACCGCTGACGAGCTCGTTCTGTCCGACAGGCCGCCTCCCCCATCTTCCTATTGCTCCTCGCAGCTGCCATCTTCTGGTCGGTTCAACCTTGTGGATACTGCCTCACCCTGGTGAGTCTTGCTCCCCACAGTCTTTTTCTCCTATTCTATCCTTCGCGTCTTTGAATTCCCCGCCGCGGCCAGCGACACCCGTGAAGGGAGGTCCGGGTAAGGGAAAGGGCTGAAGAGAGGAGGAGACTTGGGGCAGGAGAAGAAGAGGCGGTGCAGAGGAGGGGGAGGCGTCCTTTCAGCTCCTGACTGATTCCGGCAGCAAAGCTGACGAATTGTGTCCTGCCAGTTCTCGATCCTCTTCCTCTCCACCTCCCCATCCTCTCCTTTCATCTCCACCCCCTCGACGACCCCGTCCATCCATTCGTCCTCTTCCGTGACGCCCGACATCTCCCTCCCGCTGTCCTCTCCGATTCCCGGACGACCTTGGATGAGTTTGAACGGAGGGAGAATATTCGACCCAGCTCTCGTCGGATACCGGGAAATCACTAAGATCATACATGGCAAGCCCGAACCCATACCCAATACCGAGCCAGCAGCAGAACCGAGCTCGATACCAGAGACAGAAGACAAGTTCACGAGGTGGTATGATCGGCTCTTCCGACCCTCACACATTCCGACACCCAAGGAGATTCTCCCTACACCGATACGGGAACCGACACCACCGCCAACACCGAATCACCTACCTCCGGGCTATATCGATCTGCGGTACAAGGGTATTGGCTTCGTACTGGATCTGGGATGGAAGAGGAGTGAGGAAGGCATGGCTTGGGAGGTGGAGGAGTGGAGACGGTCTGCAGTGAGCATACGGCGGACTGGCGAGGTCGCCGAGAAATCTGTCGAGGTGGAACGCCGGCAGGAGCATAGTCTTTGGGAGCGGATACCATTATTGGGTAGTTGGTGAGCAAATGCATGATACTGCGATCCGTACAAGGCATACGTCGCCAAAAGAAAACAAAAAACAACTGTCCAGCCGTTATAGCTCCCAATCCGGCCTCACCCCTCCGCAACCCGTGTCCGCCGTACTATCCTCGTCACGAAGGCTTGGTGGTCTGCGATGCACTAGGGTCCTGACGATCACACAGGATACTCACAGCGACATCGAATCTGATCTCTTCATGCAGTCCAAGCGCAACTCCCGATAGACGCGACCTCCTCCTGAGACATGTCCCCATTTCCGGCGGTCCACGCCAAACACATGCACCCCCATCCAACTGCTTCGCCTCGAATCCGCCTAGAAGTACATCGGTCGGGCCAAGGCTTTTCTTGATCTCGTCTTGCCAGATTGCTCTCGCTGTGATGTGTATCTCCATCATCTCGACCCAACCTTCTTTGACCAACTGGATGTCGTCGCCTGAAGACTGGGAAACTCAAGTGAATCAGCGATTTGCGGTGAATTTGCTAATGTCGTATTTGATCTGCTACTAACCGGGTGCCCTGAAAAAGGTAAGGCGTCAGAGACGGAAATGGGTGGTGCCTCGTTCGCCTCTTCCCTTCTCCAGCGATTCTTCCCGCAACGAAACCGATTTTTTTTCGCTTGGAATCTGCAATTCGGTACAGGAGATCTCTCATCGTGCGGGAAAAGGTGGATGCCGCTTTTACTGAGGTCGTCGTGGTTGAGGGATTTGCCGTTCACAAGGACAATTCATACAAGCAGAATGAATGAGAGAAGAGACTGGCTTCGCGCTGCGTGCCTCGAGTGACTTTGATCGCCGTTTGCGGCTGATCTCGAAATCCCTTTGGACGTTCTGACGGGCTTTACGGACTTCAGCGGAGAGCTTCGCTTCGATCGACTTCTTGATCGCTCTAGGAGCAGGAATGGGGGAAGGTGGGGCTGGGGACAACGAAGAAGAGTAGGATCGGGAATGGGTGATTCTGGTGGCAAGTCAGCATGAAGTCGAGATTCATGGGAAGCTTTTCGAAAGGTGCCACTGACGAGGTAGGAGACATTATGATCGGGAAATACGATTCTAACAGTCACGATGATGAGTAGAAGAAGATCACAAGCGGCTAGCAGCAAGAGACAATAGTTGATGAGGCAGGAGATGAGAAACAACAGACTAGCATGACGACCGTATCACAAGGAGATGGCGAGGTAGACTTCCCTGTCAATATCGATTCAATTGATCGGGGCTAGGCCAGGGTCGGACGGTGTCCAACTCTGCCACACATCCTTCTTACCAGCCCTGCTGAACGTTAACTTGGACATCAACGTAGAAGGCAGAGTCCGTTGACAGAAAACCTCAGTCAAGTCTGGTGTCAGAGGACTACAGGGGGTCAATCAAGTCGGAACGATTCCATGAATGCGAATTGAGCATTGATCAGGTTTATCACGGTGCTACGTCGACCAGCAAATAGGCCCGACGCTCAGCTCCTAGAATCGGCGACGGTCGTCTGAGCTTCGGCAAAGTTGGACTACCGTGGTCGAACTTGGCTGGAATAACTCGAGGACACGCGTGGGTGTAGCCGAGTTAAGTGCAGGTCGAGTAGCGTGGGCTAGAGATGCAGAGGCTATGAGTAGGCTAGGTAACGACTGTGACTTTTAGTGACTTTTACAATCTCGAATCGCTGGTTCTCCCCGACTCTCAAGTCCATCCCTTTTATACACCGTCTTCCAGGCCTATCTTCGGTGATGGCGGCGATGTTCGGGTGTTCGGCGATGATATGGCGATGTTATGGCGGTGTTCGGCGATGTTCGGCGAGATTATGGCGGGACCTGGATGACGCCCTGAAGGACGAGCTCTACCGCATCCGTGGGAGGGGCCCTCCGCCGGATGACCCTCCGAGCTTCAATTCACGATCGTGACAAGGTTCAACGAGTCATTTCAACGGAAGGCGACTACACGAGTCAGCCACCATCAAGAACTGCAGGTGGGTTCTTTGCATTGCTTATGGGTATGGATCGGTTCGCTCTTGTAAGGAGTAAAAGGAATGACGATCTTGCAGGTATTAAAGCTTAAGCATTCCTCAGCCTTCAACCGGAACCGTAAGCAGCGCTAGAAATCTGCATGCTCGATAGATATCAAGGAGCAGAAGAGTGATCGAGACATAAGTATGACAGACGACCCGCGCGATCAAAATAACTTCGAGAGCCTCGAATAGTGTGTAAATGATGTCGGGCTTGCTTGGTTGAACTGGAACGGGAACTGGGCGGAGAACCAGGTTCCCCGCCACAATTCAGGTTCCGGCCCCATTGTCCGTGCGTCATGACTTTCGTCCACTCACATGTCCCGTCTGATCAGTCTCGATTTGCCAGTACGCCGTCCTTTCGAGCTGCCAAATGATATAAAGTGTCTCGGCGGAGTTGATCTGGGCAATCTAGATCCCTTCCTAATGAAGCACCAAACGAAAAAGGTGGAAGGGTGCAGGTCAGCCCATTCCCCCTGTGGTCAGACGCAGATCTGGTAGTATATCTCGCGACAGAATCAGCCCAGCTAAAGCTCACACGCTGCACTTCCTCCATCCCGGCTTGGAACACGAGAAATTGTGCTCATTGGAAGTATCGCGAGCGACCCTCCTACCTGTCCAGCCTGGTCGTCAAGTCCGACCGCGGCTATAAACAAGTTGAGCGCGGCTCTGTCCGATGATGCCGTGGACTAAGCTACACACAACAGGTAGATTGGTACGTGGTAGCAACTTCCTCTCGGTGCAACGGTGATCATACGCGATGGTAGTGTACGTCCGAACGGATTTGAATGAGTCCATTGGCATTGGCACTGGGCGCATCTAGTCTCAAGGACCGTCCTCGGGTATTGTTCATGTGCACCTCCATCCCCACCGTGATCGGAGTCAACACACGATGAGCCTTCCCGTCTATCGGGCCGCGTTTGAAATCGTCGTACGTGATCAAGCGCTGTTCCAATCGCAATAGCAATGCTTCCACCAGAAGTTCCGAAAAGCAGCGGTGGAAGAGGGAGCCTAGGAGCCAATACACGTTTTTGCCACCGAGTTGGCACCACCTGTTATGGGATACCGTGTCACCAAACTTGACACGCATGGACGGATGCTGAATCGGAACCATCCTTCGGCGTTTCGAGAGTAAGATTCGCGATTACCGCCCGCAGATCCTGATCGTACTGCATCTGGCGATGAAACGAGTGCACCTCCAAATACCGTAATATCAGGACAACTAGATCCCCGTATGCTAAGCCATTCCGTAGTGCTTCGGGTATTCTCCATGTGGAATACCGATCCGCTCGGGGCGGGGCGCGTCGGAAAGGTTCCTCGGGAGCTCAGTACCTGCAACTTGATCCGAAATAAACGGGCATCGGGGAGTCCAGGAGCTATATTTCTGATGAGATCTGTATGAGCCGTACAACCATGCATTACACCCTTACACCGGATAACGAAACCTTTTCCCGAAAGACAACAAGAGATCTATGTCGACAACACTTGCTTCCCCGCACCTGCACCTTCCCCTCATCATCGCCCATTCGGCGATTTCTCCACCATCTCCTCCTCCCCCTTAGCTCTCCTTTGCGCATTCACCGACTTCCGTCTCACAAACCAGGTGGCGAGTGGAATCGTGATGAAGGAGAGCGCGATCCAACCGAGCAAGATCCCGAGGTTCATCCCGAGCTCGTTCTTGGTATTGAAGATAATCTGCGCCCGCCGTCAGCTCGGCCACACAAAGTGACGGAGAAAAGGGACTTACTGTTCGGACGGCGCGGCCGACGTTGTAGAATGGCATGCCTCGACCGTATTTGTAGATCCATGGTTGCAGCTCATGAGGTAACGATGCGACCCTGTTGACAGCACATCAGCGCTTGCTCCGACCCAAACACAGGGGTGGACGTACGAGACATTGACGATAATAAGTGGGATGAGGAAGAAAGCCACAAATCTCGGTCCCAAGATAGTAATGGCAAACTCCGTAGCAAGACCGACCGAAGACATGCCGAGGTAGAGTGTGAAGCACCAGAGAAAGAATCCGCCGCCGTAGGTGAAGTGCGCGCCGAACTTGACTTTGAAGGGGAGGTTGATCATGGCGAAGAAGACTGAGATCACCGAGTAGAGGGTCATAGGAACAGCCAGGCGGTAGATCAAGTAGGATCGGGTGTTGAGGAAGGGTGATCTGTTCTTGGATCAGCTCAATCCAATGGTCTGGGCTAGGGTAGGACATACATGATGTCACGGCAAGCAGCGTTTGTCATCGTGATGGTGAATGCGAAGATGAGCATGTAGATGAGGCCGACGAGAGTGATGGCGCTGGCGACGGGTTGGTCATAAGGCCGGACATTGTTGAGTGTGTAGTATACGCTGCTCGAAATCGTCGTCGGTGCTTGTGCAAGGAGGTTTATGGCCGTCGCGTTGCCCGCATTCGCTGAGAGGCTAGACTTCTTTCAGCATAAATCCTGGTTCTCGCAAGGAGACGTACTATTGAGCAGCAGATTGGGCAGAGACTTGCGCAGTGAGCTGCCCCAAGCTCGCTTGCATCAGCGGCACAAGGTAACTCCCGAGGGCGGACTCCTGCCTCGCCTGGGCATAATACACGCTGATCGCTTGCGACCCATTGTAGTTGGCATTCCCGATAGACCGAGCGAGGTCAAGTGCGTGCGTCACTCCTTGTTGGATAACGATGGCTGCCCAGGCGCCTTCTTCGACGAGATCGTGCTCCACTTCGGCGTCGGTTTGGAATTCGGTTGGGGAGGTGTAGAAGTATTTGGGATTGGATTGAGACAGCTACGAATACGTTAGGGATGGAGCGGTGAGGTGGAAGGAGAACGAACGAGTCCTTGGGAGATTGCGGACCCGATGCCACCGCCGTCTCGGTCAATGACGCGAACGGTGAGCTTGTCGGTGTAACGATTCGCCTTCCACACTATCCGCCCTTATCAGCCTTGAACGAAGAAAAGCCGCGCGAGAGGCTCACGTGAACCCCAGTAGAGAGGGAGACATGTCCACATGACAATCAACGTAATCATCGTCGTCCCGCCCAAGATCTTGAATATGATCTTCCGGAAATGTGTCATCTCGGGCGCAAAGACTAAACCCCATCAGCCACATACACCAGCATCCCATGGGGAAGCCGCTCACAAGAATAGGCGAACTTGTCCAACTTGGGCTTCCCCCCGGGTCCTCCTCCATGACCGCCGACAGCCGAAGCAGCAGGTACGAGATCATTCGCCATCTGTGCCTCTGGCATACTCAATTTCTGATAGCCCGACGCTTCCACATCCAAAGCGTTCTGGCTGATCGTCTGGTTCTCTGGCTCAGTCGAGTTGGGTCCCGTCATTGTCTCTTCCGAAGAGTGGCTTAAGGTCGACATATTGTTCCCTGCCAGATTTGTTACAAGTGGGTGGAAAAGCGATGCATGAACTCGACTATTCTAGCCGCAGTCTTATGCAACTCTCGTCATCCGCTCTGCTCCATCCCGCGCGGGTACCTGATAGCATCCGCGCTGCTACCCTGAGAGCAGCCTACGACTCTCCCGGCGTAACATGGGGGACAAGCCAGGTTTTTAGAGGAAGAGTTGAAGAGATGCTGATCGATCCCGATTGAGATTGTGAGAGAGCTGAATGAGACGTGGTGATTGGAGGAGAGTGTGTGCCCACATCCAACTCTCTCTTATGGGTTCGGTATGAAACAGGATACTCTTACTCGGGCCCGAAGATGACTGATGGTTGTCATTCATTGAGGTCCTTTATGATCCTCTCAGTCGGTGAACGATAGCCAAGAGCTATTCGACTTCCTCGGGCCTGGCCAAGGGATTAGTCATGAGTGCGGGGATCGCCTGAGGCAATTTCCGTTATGGCCTAAGGAGACCGAAGTCCGAAGTCCGGCGGATCCTCCTTTATCCCGTTCACTCAGGCACAAGGGTAAATCAGCCCTTCCTCGTCAGAAAAACTCTACTGGGATCTTGGAGATCTATTTGCGTTGTCTTGGCTTGTCACAAGATACGTCTCGACAGGATCATTAGTGGCGTACTCCCACCATCCATCAAACATTCGTAACCCCTTGCCAAGCCTCCTGATCCAGGTAACCTTCCTAATGCCCGTTAGAGCCGTTCTTGCCATTCGCGCTCGAGTGGTTCCCGATAACACTGGTCAGCGCCGCGTCCGCTCTTGCCAGGTCCTTCTCGCTGAGCTTCCGCCCACCTGACGGTGTAGCTACTCCCGAGATCGCTGACGCCAACGAGTCGGATCGTCCGCGAGGCTTCATGACCAGGGGGAACGGGTAGTTGTTTTCGTCATCATCGGTGATATCGTTGATCCCCTTCCAGCCTATACCGCCCATCATTGTCGCGTCCGCACATACCGCATGACTCACTCTTCGCTCCCATGTAATCCGACGTGCCTAGGTGTCCCATCTCCTCAGTGAGGGTCGCGTAGTCGCCAGGAGTCATCATCCCCGTCCTCAGCTTGGGACTGCCAGGAGCGGATAGGGGTGCGCCGACCCGCTGGACGCCGGTGAAGTCGGGCTCGTCGTCGTCGAAGGAGTCGGGGTAGGCTCGACGAAGCGCGAGCTGCCGAGCCTTGACGTATTCCAGGCCAAGAGACTTCCAGTCGAGCAATTCGGAGAGCCGCTCAGTTCGGTTTCGCTGGTTGATTCGCTGACGCCGGGACTTCAGGGTGAATGAGAGCAGTTGATTGGTCAACTGGTTGACGGACTCCTCGACACCCTGGCCACGGCGGTCGACAATATAGCACCCGTAGTCTTCCGGAGTCTCCAGTAAATCCTCCATGAAGCATCCGAACCCGGACAAATTGGTCGTGACGTTCGGGATACCCATGACCGTACACTCCGCCGGCGTGTAGCCGAAAGGCTCGTCTAGTCGACATCAGTCCAGTCTCCCCTGGCGTTATCGCTGAACTCACAGTACGATGGGAACACCCCCAAGTGGCAACCCCGGACAAACTCCTCATAATCCAGCCCCAAGATCGGGTTGTTGGAATTGAGGAACTCTGGGTGAAAGATGACTTTGACGCGGTCGGCCGAGCGGTTGAATAGCTGAACCCGACGAATCTGGTTGAGGATAGGGTCGGATGCGTCATCCGCCATATTGTGGGTGACCACCGGAGGGAGTGAGTTGCGCTTGAGTGCGAAGACGCGACGCTTGAGCAGGATCTTGTCTTCGCTCGATAGCAGGTCTTCGGCCATTGGTACCTCGGTGCCGTGTTCGCTACGCGTCATCAGCAAGGCAGGCAATATGATGACCTGACATACCCGGAGTATCTGGCGGCATGCTCGAAGATCCGCTTGCCGATCCGTGCGGTGACCTGACTGACGCATTCCCGAAGCTGCGCCGTCACAGCTTGTCCCTTGAGGGCCTCGATGGTGTAGGAATTGGTCGCGGCTGGCATGATGATGAATGCCACGACCGTCGTCTTCGACCCCATCTTGTTGAGTCGGTGATTCAAGCCTGCGGATTTCAGCGCGATTGCTAAAACAAGGCTTTGCTCACGGGCCAAGCTCTCGATAAACATGTCGACCCCCTTATTGCGGAACTCGTATCGACCCGCGGTGAACATGTAGACGGTATTCTCGAGATCAAAGTCGTAGTGGCCGTAGAAATGACCACGGATGAAATCGTTAATCTTCTCCTTCGACTGAACGTGGAGATTCTGGAATTCGTGCATCGCGGCAAACTTAGTGACGTTCAAGCCGTTGGGCAGTACACCGTCTAGATCTATTAGCGGGAATACGAAGAGCGTGCAAATCGCTCACCCGGCTTTCGCTTAAGCAGGTGCTCGCTTTCGAAGGCAGTGATATGGCTAACGGTAGTGAAGACATCTGCACAATGTGCCGCCGACCGCTCGATGCAGTATCTAATTTCTTCAGCTTGATCCCCGGATACTCCGCTCGCTCAGCTCACCGGTGGTAGATACCTCTCTTTCCCGCTTCATGGTCCACGTCAAAGTACTGCAGGTTGTTGTAGAAGTCCACACTTCCAGCACAGAGATATCGGCCAAGAAGGGTAGCGTGGGTGGTGAAGATGGTCGTGACGTCGATATGTCGCTTTCTGCATAGGGGAATGGCGAGACCCGCCTGCCATTCGTGGAAGTGGGCGATGATGGCGTTGCTCGTCTCGCGGGAGGAGAACTGAATACGTCAGCTTGGAGAAGTTTGCCAGACGTAGCCGCGAACCTCGCCGAGGAACCATGCGACAATGTATCCGAAGACAATAGTCTCATTGGTCTCATGGTCGTTAGGAGGCGTGGGTATACCAGCCAGGTTCCACAAGTCGGTCTTCCACTCGTCCATCCTGCAAACGCTTAGATCAGCACTCAGTCCTAGCGTAGAGAGACCGCCGGGAAAAACAGGGTTGCTCGGTGAAGGACTGGAATGCTGATGTACCGGTTGTAGCAGCTCCCCGTATCGAAGAGCAATACTCTCGGTGCCCCCTCAATTAGCCATCTCCCGTAGATGAGCTTCACACCCCGCTCCTTCATCGCCGCAAGAGTGAGGGCGAATGGCGTGCCAGGCTCACTGCGCCGTATCAGCTGAGATTCGAACCGATGTGCAGGGGTACTCGCGGCTCCTCCGACTCGACCTCCATAGGAGCGGACTTGTAGGAGAGCGGGCCGATGAGACAGACTCTAATGAAGGCCAAGTCAGCTTGGTCCTAGCGACATTTCCCATCGCGCATCCAGTCCGCGATTCGAGCTTCGGACCAGCTCGTTCCCCATGATATCGCCAAGGTGGGTAGGGAGTCTCGTACTCACCGATCTCCATACTCTCTGACTGTCACCGGGACCTTCGTCTTGATGACTGTATAGATCCCTCCGACCTTATTGGCCACCTCCCACGCGCACTCGAAGAGTAGAGGTTGATGCACCGAGCGAACCATCTTGGCGGAGTCTTTTCGAGCGAGGACTAGGAGGTGAGGCTCGGATGGGGTGGGGAAATGGCGTGAAGGGGTTCGTAAGTCGTGTTACCGTCTGTACTTGACAGGTAGGTCGATGAATGCAGGATTTGACGTACAAGATGGGATTGAGGGGGAAGCAAAGGCAGGAGGGGGAATGAAAGCTGGTCAGCTTTCCGTTCAGGTAATTCCAAAAGAGCTTTCGGGAGAAGGATGGGACTGAATGATGCAAAGCAATTGAGGCACTTGCAGACCACCTGGAATGGAGGTGAAGAGTGGGGATAGGAATGCCGCTCCCAGAACGCGCCAAACCCTCAGGCTCCACTCCCCGATCAAATGATCCCATCAAACTCACCTCTCGTATCAATCTCAAACAACCTCAACTTCAGGACAACAGGGATCTACTGGACTCAGGATCAAAAGCTGGCAAAACACCCCTTGACAGCGACAACCGCTAAGGTTGAAAAGAAATAGCTCGCGGTTTTCCAATCGGCAGGAATGGGAGTGGGGCTTCCTGGTTCCTTACATTCCGAGGTACATTCCGAGCTCTCCACCTTTACATGTACACCCACCCACACATTGAAAAGTTGAGTGATTTTAACGCTCATCCATGTCTTGATGCACGTAGCAATATGTGCAACTCGTGCATCAAGATGTTCTGATGGAGACGCCAAAGTAGACACTCAGGCGGGATGGTCATAGGTTAAGTGACATCAGAGCTCATGATTCCCGAAACACCAGGCGGACGTGGTATCCAATGCATTGTCTTTATGTTTTCTTCTTCGTCATGCACATCGCTGCAATCTTTCCTTGCTCTGCGTCCCGGCTGTTTCTCTCCCCCGGTCTCAGTCTATGTCTGCACGTCCTCCGCATCGTACCCCTCATTCCTATACCGTCATCAGCGCGGACGAAGAAGCCCACACATCCACCCACTTTGTAAGAATGACCAAACCCTCCAGTACAGACTGATAAGGGAAGAACTCGTTCGTCCCCAACTCCGCTCGTTCTCCCGTACCGATCCGCACAGGGGTCTGATGTGTTTGGAACTAGCAATGATCATCAGCTAGAGGCTCGCCGAATCAAGGAAATCAAGAGGACTTACACCTGAGATGCCCATTCTCGTTCCCGCTAGACCGACGGTATTCACTGCTTGCCCCACACGTACAGTCACCGCCTTCTCCTCGAGGTTTTCGTCCAGGGTGATGAGGAATTGCGGGTACATGGCGGTGACGAGCCAGTAGAGCATCCAGTGGTGTTTGCCCAGAACGACTGGGCGAGTCAGCTTCGCCAAACCAAGCGAATAGAGATTGCTTACAAGACTTTGCATCGGTGAATGAGACAAGAACGGCGAGGAGTCCAGCTACCGCCGTCCGAGACATCGCCTGACCGTCGTTGAAGAATGGGTTGATCCCAATCGTTCCTTTCCCCATATGCACCAGGCCCTGCTAACATCAGCATCGACCCTTTATTCGTGAGGCGAGCGTTACCTGAGCGATTCGGACCATGAAGAAGCAGTCAGGCTCCTTGTAGTAGTAGACCGCCAGCTGACGCAACATTTGGGCGAGACGTGCATTGTTCGTGCCGGCCCCGACCAGTCCCATGGCTATTATAGCGTTGATTGCAACATCGAGATCGGTATCATGCGAGTATTTGGATAGGGTTTCGAGGATGCTAACTTGTGGATTCGATGCGGAGATGAGTCCGAGGGCTAGAGGGACGGCTTTTCTGATTGTTGGGTCGCCATATGTCATCTAAAGTGACTTAGTTGCGATGGTTCAAGCGACATGGCATGTTGAACTCACGAGATGCTGGAACTGCCGCAACGCCATCTCCGCACCGACATCTTCGCCCATCGCGATCAACGCAATGCCGATAGTCGCCACAGCCTGATGTCGCAGCGTTTCCGGCTTACTCTCCTCGCTCTCCCCTTCTCCCTCACCCTCCGCTGCTGCCGGGGAGTCCGGCTGTGTGATCGGTGCAGCGGCATCCGGCTGGGTAGCAACAGATGAGAAAGGCTCTGACGCACTACCTCCGGGCTGAGTGGATGTTGCGGCTGCAGGTTCTGATGTGCTCGCTGCCATCGGTACATCCCCTTCGGCGTCCGCAGCATTCTCCCCACCTACCACCGCCGGCTCTTCCTTCTTCGGCTTCTCGGCATGTTCCGCGCAGGTCTGCAGCATCTCCTGTACTTTCAATACATTGCCTGTTCCCGCAAAGGAGCAGACATCGACGAGGATCTGGGCGGATTTGGAGAGAGGATGTTCGATGGCACGAAGGGTTTCAACTGTTGCGTCGGATGCGTCTTGTGTCCCTGGTTGATGTTAGCGGGTTGTCGTATCACCTTATTGTGCTGGATACTAACCAAGAAAGATAAGACCCAGTGCCAAGCCCACGAACACCGACCACTCAGAAGCCAGCTGCGACTCCTCCCGCTCCATCAAGGTCTGCAGAATAGCGCTCGCCATCTCCCCGTCTCCTGATCCAACAAAGACGAAGCCTAACGCCAGGGCAGCCATTGCAGCAACCTCCATCGTATTCGTCTCGTCTGCAACGTGAGGAAGCAGCTTCTGCGCAATGTCCTGGCGACAGGACCCCGCGTAGGCGACAGCGATCCCGTTCATCGCGGCGACCTTGAGAGGTACGCTCTGGCTGTCCACATGCTCCTCTAGCAATGCGAATGCGACGTCCGGATCGGTGCGGATACCCGAGTGAAGGATCCCCATCGCCAGGAAGGCACCTGCTTTGATGTGCTCCTCGACAGAGTATGAGTACTTGTCAATGTGGTCGATACCCGCTTCTGAATCCCAGAGCATGCTCATCCCAATACTCGCGGTGGCAGACATCATCCCGTGCTCCTTGTTCTTGTAGATCCAGCTCTGTCCCTCCGGCGCATTGACCATGAGCTTGTCATTTCCGAAGCCGGCATTCACAAAAGCATTGACGAACGTAGAGGCGAGGTTGTGCCGGGCGGAGTCGGTATTGTGGGTCGTCCGCGTGGGTTCGAGATGAGCTTTATAGATATCTTCGACGCTTCGAGGCTGTTCGACGTCTACAGCTTTGCCGAAATTGCGGAAGTGTGAGGAGAGCTTGACATTGCCAAGGCACTCAAGAACGTCCTCGCTGAGCTCAGGAGCAGGACCGTCGCCGTCGACTTCGGCGCCTTCGGGGGTGTGGACCCAGTGAATCGGTACCTGAGCGCGGGCAAGGAAGAACGATAGCTGCTTCTTCATCGCCCTGCGACGAGTCAGCGGCTTCTCAACCAGAGATCACATGGACCTACGGGTTGCCCGGAGCAGCATAGTACTTCTGTATCAGGCTCCGATGGTTCAAGCGTACCGCCAAAGCCAGTGCTTCCGGATACCGGTTCTGCTTCGCGTAGATCTCTGCAGCAGTCTTGAGGAATGCCACATTGTCTGGCGGAACCAACAGCGGGACACAGCTGCTCCGCTCAGCCTCGATCTCTGAGACGCACCGAATCACTCACCTGACCATATACTGACACACTCTCGGCCAGGTCTTCTCATCGACCTTGCCCACCAGCTCCCCAACGCACTCCAGCTCCAACAGCAGATCCACCGCGTCCGCCTCCGCATTATGCTTCAAGCAGAAATCCACAAGCTCCATCGCTAACCCCCTGAGCTGTTCCACTGTATAACTCCTCTCTTCCGGTTGCCCATTCGCATGCCCATTTCCATTGGGTTGTTCATCCGGGATCGAGCCGTACATCGAGGTATACTCCTCCCCAAGCTCAGCAGCGAGGTGCCGGACGTACTCGTGTCCCCATAGTCCGGGCGCTTCAGAGGATTGGGAGATGAGGCGGTAGTAGAGGGTATCTCGTTTGCCGGTATCGGAGTAGGTCATCGCGAGGACGGAGAGGATCGAGCCGAGTAGTGACTGTCCGAAGCCGCATCAGCCAGTCCCCTTCAAATGCTTTTCGGATTTATGGTTGGAGCTCAAGCTCGCTCACCCGTTGATCTGTCAATCCCTCATCCCATCCATCCCGCAACTTCCCCAGCTCCTCCTTATGGGGTCTCAAGAATTTCAGCGGTTTCGGCACACTCGTCATCGAGCTTGTGCTCGTGCGAATCAATGTCCGCAGACTCTCCAGAGCCGGGAGGTACAGATCCTTGTCCGATTCCTGCGCTTATCAGTATCATTCCCATATCCGACCCTTAAACAACCTTGAGCCTCTGGACGAGCATTTCTAATTCAGCTTCCAACTGCATATCCTCCTCGCTCTGCAACCATTAGCTGCGCTGGGAGTGAAATGAGAGATAGCCTACGATCTCCGGCTCCCCATTAAGTTTATCCTTCTCCTTTCCCTTGACATCGCCATTCGCCTTGGGTTTCTCCCCATCTTTCTGCTCCGGATTTCTCGAGGGGACGAGGATGTCAGAGGCGAGGGGGTCTTTCTCATCCGACATGGCGAGAGTGTATCCTGGCTCCGGACTGGTGGGAAGAGCTCAGGAGGATGGGGAGATCGAAAGCTTCAGGCGAAGGTGTCAAGTTTGATTTTGGGTGATCAAGCGAAAAGTGGGAGGAATGATGGTGGACATCGATCAACCCGCGTTGCCTAGCAGAAACGCATGCACGCCTAATCGTGGAAATCTAGCGGAATGTGGCACTTGGTTGATTTCGCTTTGACGAGAATGTATTGGCTGGCCATGGGAAAGGCAGGGCGAAAGACGACGATGCCCTCGATGGAGCGAGCTGG
>JAABUK010007043.1_pt1 | contig 16414 bp, 15 predicted proteins | sample 5559141 | NCBI WGS metagenome assembly JAABUK01 (sample SAMN10711869, study PRJNA513367) | rock metagenome | isolation source: Antarctica rocks | place: Antarctica: Victoria Land, Pudding Butte nord | collected 2016-01-03
GTGCGGATGAGGAGGGCGGAGTGGAAGAGGGGGGGGGTGGTGGGGGGAGGGGTGGGGGGAGGGGGGATGGGGATGGAGAGGATGGAGGGGCCGGGGGGTGGGAGGAGGGTGGTTGTGAAGGTGGGGGGTGGGGGTGAGGGCATGGTTGGGGTGGAAAGGGTGGGGGTGGGGTTGGGGAAGGTTATGTTGTGGTTATAATTGATTCTGTGAGGCCGATCGGGCAAGCTTCTTCGTGAGTCATCTGATCTGTAAGCGCGGAGCAACAGGTTAAGTTAAGAATAGCCGGTGGGGCAATGAAGAGCGCAGACGCACGGGCTTGTAAAGATAAATCTGTGCAGCAGCAGCAACTCTACCGGTACCACTTGACTTCGGTCTGTGAGGTGCTACTTTAGAGTAATGGATTGGAATTCCAAAACGCCATACTGGGACAGCTATCGTTTCCTGAGAGTGCTTTAGGGCTTCAGATTAGGGTTTCCTACTCGCTTAAACTGACGCAGGCGGATGTCGCATCCTTGAGCGATGATGTATTGCGTCGATGACGTTACTGCTGTATCACTTCAGATTTGTGTTGTTCTAAATCAGATTTCACTTTCTATGTACAACTGTTGAATCCCACTCTCTAATCGAAAGACAAAAAAACCAACTGACCGGCTCCTCCATAATCACAAAAATCAACCACATAGGGCATCAAACCACAGCAATGGCCGCCAAAAACCCCGACGCCGTCTCCAACCAAGGCGAATTCCACGCCGCCCGCCCTCGTGACGAGCCCCTCACCACCTCCGGCGTGAGCATCGCCCATCCCAACAAGTCAACCCCTTTACCAACTAACACCCCTCCCTAGCACAAACCAGGCGTCCAAGTCGGCAACGACGCCGCTCCAGAATTCAGCGCCAAAACCATCCCCCCGGGCTCCGCTCCCTCGGACCGCACATTCCAGCCGAACCCCACCTCCGAAGTTCCCGGCCAAGCCCTCAACCCAGACGTGCTGCGCTCTCACGGCAAAGAATCCACGCATACAACCGCCTCGTCGACGCTTGGTGGCGCGACGTCAGGGGATGTGTATCAGGGAATGGGGAAGCCGATGCAGGGGCAGACGACGAATGAGACGGAGGGGGGAACGAAGAAGGTGAGGGAGGGGGGATTGGCGGGGGTAGGGAGTAGTGAGAGTAGGGAGATGAAGGGAGCGGATGGGAGGGTGCAGGAGAGTCAGAGGGGGTTGGAGGAGGAGGAGGCGGTGATGGCGGGAAAGAGGGGCGATAAGACGGAGATCGGAGCAGAAGAGCTACCGAATGAGACTACTCATTAGAGTGCTAGTTGTAGGAGTGGGTGGTGCGTTGAAAGTGAAAGTTGAAGCTGATCAAGGCTAGTAGAAAGAGCTGAATAACGTCTTGATGATAGGGCAATCTTGCTCGATAAATGAAACAATTTACTGCTTGGGAGTACGGAGTAGTGAAATGGGCGAGCAGCGAAACTAACCCCTAAACCGAAACGTCGCTGAAGTATATATCCATAAAGTCTAATATGACAATGTATCTCGCCACCTTGTTCTTTGCGTCAAATAATCTGGTCAGACCCTGCGAGGTCGTAGGAGGCTCCACAGGTAATGCCAGATAAGGGTCCGACACAGACACAACTGGTCGACCACAAACGCCTTCGTCAGGTTTGAAAGAGCACATCGATGCTTGCCATCTCCGAATTATGTTTCAATGTGACGTCGATGGATGTGGCGCCATGTTCTACCAAACTTTGGTTGGATCCAGCACTGCTACCGTGTACACGAAGGGGTTGAAAAGGCCGACCTCTCATGTTCCAGAATAAATAAGTGCAACGAACGGCGTTAGGTGGACCTGAGGATGAAAGCGGCAGGAGGATTATGTTGCGTAATCTTGTCCTGTCCCTAAAAAGGCATGTAAGTGGAAGGCGAGTCATTCCAGCCTGCGAAGCACACGCCAGACATGGCTGTGCCAGAAGTTGCGCCTTCGTCGCCCTAAACTGAATCCCGCTTCGCGCCGTCCACGGGAGGGTTTGGGAGTCGATATGAGCAACCCGGATGAGATGGAAGTATGTCTATCCATGGTTCCTGTCCAGTCTGCTATTGTTGATCTGGTTCAGAAGATCGAACGACGAATAAAGAAGGTAGTGATTTTTACATCGAACTCGAATTCGCGTCATTACCGCGTCCACGAAAAGAAGAATTGGTAGTAGTGAGAATTCTTGTCAAAATCGCAGTTCTCCGTCTCGATTGACAATTTGTCATTGATACTCCCATCAAGTATAGCCGGTCAATTCCAGAACTACTAGCTGGAATTCCTCGTGCCGGAATCCCGGCGAATTTCACTTGGGGCGTTATGCGGAGTACCTATGGTCAAGAAGAAGACACGTTGGGGAAGACCTGGGACGAAGTCAGGCAGATATTGCTCGACGCAGGCATGAACAGGAATAATTACCTCGTGGAATGGTCGAATAGTTGGATCGACTACAGTCTCCTGAAGATAGTCATGGAAGAGCACACTCCTTCACACTCAATCTGCTTATTCCCCTACCGGAAAACCACCCTTTCAGGATTATTAAGGATGAGTCTATCATACTTTCATCATTTTATCTGTCCAGATTCCAAATTTCACGAGTATGCCCACCAAGCGGGCTTCCATAGCTTCATGCTCATTGATAGAATGAGTACTATGGTTAATATCGCTCATCGAGATGATACTAAAGTTGAGAACCGGGTTGTTAATAAACTGCGGACCGATGAGCAGATTATGCAGTCACGAGAGCAGCTGAAAAAGAAGTATGACGATGACGACGATATTGATCACGATCAAACCTGGACCGATATCGGCTCTCTTGGTATTCAGGTTGCAGATAAAGAGACAATAGAAGCAATGACTAGCGAAGACAAAGAACTTGTTGATCTCTTTCTGAGGTCTTTAGGTACTCTACCGTCTACCGACGAGACCTCTAGCCCTACGAGCATTCCCAGTGTCAGGGGAAATGAAAACTATAAAGTCAAATCGGATCTCGACCACGAGAAGGATGAAGTCTAGAGTCGGCGAGATGCCTATGGACATCGGAACGACGCAGCGGAAATTATAACATGTATCATGCAATGGAAACTATTTCACGGTCACATTTCAGCCTTTACGGGTAGTGGCAAAAGAAATTCGACAAGCTATGAGTGAACGTACATATTATTGAGGTGCCTCCGTCGGAGATATGGTTCCCAAATAAGTGAGGGCGAGTCGTTTTTCAATCACAGTGACAATCTCATTCCAATCGCACATCCCTCCCTGCCCAACATCACCATAGAACGGAATCGACATTAGGAAGCAAGGCTAGGGAGGCCACAGTAGGCTGTTCCGGAGACTGACCAGCGAGAAAGTTCGCTGCAGATTTAGTGAGGATGACGCGAATCGAGAGGTTCGAGTACTTTTCAAACGAGGAAATAATGAGGGGTAATTTGCATGAGATGCGTTTTGCTATCATGGATTGCGGCTGCAACTGCTGCCGCTGGCGCCGGCGCCGGCGATCGATGTGCTTCCTGGAGGTTGTCCTCAGGTCTAATTGTCGTTTTTCTTTTCTTATTTTCGAGGACAACCCCGCTCTCTGCTAAACCTACGATTAGCGAGGAAGTTTGGTTAATACTGGCCCCTGATGAATGTACTTGTAGAGTAAGGTAACCTTCCCTTTCCCAACTCCTCCCATTCTTGAAACACGCTACTGACCTCTCTCCCCACCCCAGAACCCATTGCCACCACTTCTTCCACGCCTCCTGCCTCTTCACCTAGTGGGATCAACCTGGCCGCTACAACTTCATTTTCCCCCTATGCCGCCACAGCCCCGGTCGTCTACGCGACCGTGCCACCTTTCAAGCTGAGCGTACAGACGTCGAGCTTGGTAGCCACGATACTGCGATGCCTGCACACTGGATGCAGACGACTGAGGACAAGCTTCGAGGGGATGTTGAGGTTGCGGATCTACCGGTAGCGGCGCAGGAAGTCTGGGCGAGGGAGCAGGAGAAGATAAGGATGAAGTAATGTGATCGGGAGATGGAGTGGAAAGGGGTAGGTATTAATTCCTCGAATAGGTCTTTAGGGGGATTATGGGCGATAAGAGCTAGAAGGAAGCGGCAGGAAATTTCTGACTATGATACCTTGTGATATTCACGTCCAAGGCTTTTCCCAAATATTATGCATGGGCGATTGTTCAGCTATTCTCTCAACATAGAAGTCTTGTAGTTCTACTGTGTACTTGCATTACATATCTGTCTTCGGGTTTATGCGGCTATCTCCAGGTCGGCGAACTGGCCCGTTCTGCCGGTGCCAAGCTCCTCTGGGAAAACGCTCTCTAAAGCCCCTCAGCCCCTCTCAACGTCCATTCACGGATGCTTAAGGGTGACTGGACACTTAGGTTCTCACCACTGCACCTTGATTTGAAATCGCCCACCATGTATCCTATAGATCAATATCAACCCTATATGAGGCCTTTAGCTGCCACTCCGCAGCTGAGAGTCCCAACAATCACCAATCTCTAACTCTCATCGAGTCTACAAAGCCACACAACGTTCCTCTATGCAAAAATACATCATCACATAACAAGGGAACATAGGAGGATATCCAAGCGCCCAGACAGTCGAATATGTCTTCCCAACACAAATCCCTCCAGGCACTCTACCCGTGGACCAAATCTCCTATCATCGTCAATGGACCCATGTACCGCATCTCCATGTCCCGCCTCGCGACAGCCGTCACTCAATCCGGTGGTATCGGTTTCATAGCCTCCGGCCTAGACCAATCCTCCCTCCTCAACGAACTCTCCTTCATCGCCAAAGCCCTGAACCATACCCCTTCCGCCGAAAACCCTCTTCCCGTTGGCGTCGGCTTCATCAACTGGGGCTCAAACCTAGACTACGCTCTTCAAGCCATTGAAAAGTACATCCCAGCCGCAGTCTGGTTTTTCGCACCGCGCCAACCCGAAGACCTGAAACTATGGAGCGACCGCGTTAGAGAAGCCAGCAAGGGTAAAACGGCCATCTGGGTGCAGGTCGGCACTGTCGCGCAAGCTTTGCAAGCAGCTGAGCTCTGCAACCCAGAAGTTCTAGTTGTTCAAGGCTCCGACGCTGGCGGCCACGGCACAGCAAATGCGGCCGGTATCATCACTGTCCTGCCCGAAGTCGCGGACACGCTTGAGGAGAAAGGCTTCGGCCACATCCCCCTCGTTGCCGCCGGAGGCATAAGCGACGGCCGAGGCGTAGCAGCCGCCACCCTCCTCGGCGCACAGGGCGTAGTGCTAGGCACGCGGTTCATCGCCTGCAGCGAAGCGGAAATCAGCAAAGACTACCAACACGACGTCCTCGCCGCTTCAGACGGCGGGCAGAGCACCGTCAGAAACGTGTTCTTTGACGAACTGAGAGGGCCGAACGAGTGGCCCGCGTACATGGATGGGAGGGGTCTTCGGGATCGTGCGTTGGAGGACAGCGAGAGGGGAATGAGCTTGGAGGAGAATCGGCGGATTTACAAGGAGGGGTTGGAGAAGGGGGATCGGAGCCGGGTGACGAGGTATGCGGGGACGGGGGTGGGGTTGGTGAGAGAGGTTTTGGGGGCGCGGGAGATTGTGGAGGGGCTGAGACGGGAATGTGGGATGGCGCTGGAGAAGGCGGTGGCGGGGATGTGAATGGCAGGGCTGTGGAGAACGCTTGGCTTATCCTTCAACTCATCATCATCTCTTCTTCTTGTCTTCGACTCAGCGGTCGTTGTCAGCGACAACAGCCTATTCTTTCCTGCTGACGTATTATCTACCGATCACAGTGACAAGGTCCTCAACAAAGATTTTGAAGCTTTCTCCCGGGCAAGATTGGGTCAAACACATATAAACAGCAGGGGATTCCGAAGACAATGACAATGCCAATGACACGAATAAGTTTTTGTAACCAAGATACTTTCACCTAAGGCAAAATGTCATAGTCATTCTCGAACAGAAATAATTTAATATCAGATGCTTTTTTTCCATGATAATAAGTAACAGTAACCTCAGTACGGTAGACAGTTCTTGAACGCTCGATTAACCGTTAGGATTGGGTGCGCATAGTTGCAGCTGAAAAATGCTGGTGAAAGATTCTGAGTAAAGTATGTAAAAGATCTTGTGTTTTAGAAGCAGTGAGGAATATGCAAAGAAACCGATGTTTTTTTCTTGAAGATGGATTCTATTGAACATCTCGAATCTTCAGGGTTACGAGTGCTCTGGATATGGCCTAGAACTATCTAAGGTGTGGCGCGAGCCGAGGGTGAAAACAGGTAACAGTGGCTAGAGAGGAAATGCTTTTCGTGAGAGCTGATGATGAGTTGATGGACTTATAAGCTTCTAAAAGTTGAGTGAGAATCCTTAGATACCAAAAACAAAAAAATTATAATTATCGACGACGACAGGACTCTAATGAAGTAGTCAGTAACTGAATCAAGTAATTTTGCGTGCCGCTACGTACCGAACCTGTGCTCCCGAAAGAAATTGATTTCTAGTCAATCGCCTTAACCACTCGGCCACGTCGTCTACAATTGATATCATAATATCTTATACAATGATATATTATATTTACAATCCGAAGCTCGCTACGTGCATCACGCAGAGCGCAGTGGACATTCCCATAAGCCCGCGCAAGATTCCCCTCACAATGCGCCCCGAAGTGCTCGCTCGATCTCTAACACGTTGACTTGAAAGTCCTCATCTCTCTTGTCACTGATTAATTCCCATCAGAAAATGGCTGAAGTTGGCATTGCAGCTAGTGTTATCCAATATATCGACGTCGGTGGTCGTTCGCTCATTGGGCTCAGTCGACTCTGTTCTACACTTCGCCATGTACCGCAAACAATAGAGAATTCACAAACTAACACTCAGCCATCTCCTAGCCATTGCAAAAACTGTCAAATCCAATCGTCTGACCTTACATGCGGGAACACAGGCCGTGGAATTTGATTCTATGTACTCTACTCTGACTGCATCAAACTCGCCGAGGATCTTGAATCCTTACTTAATAGCTTAACCGTTGCTGTTTATGATGGTCCATTGCGCCGCGCTTGGAAGACAGTCGTTGCTGCCAAAAAGGAAAAGGAAATTCTTCATATTTGTGAGCGCCTGGAGTAGTATAAGACTACACTGTCTCTCTGGCTCTTCAATGCTGTTCTGTAAGTTTCTGTGCTACGAGCATTGCCTTTCTCAAGCTACATAATGAGACAATTTGGTTCTTCCGCTCCCTGCTATTCATTTATGTGGACAATGCCTTATGGTTCATAAATTGATCTGCTATTACCAGCGTGTCGCAGAGCAACTCTAATGTCATCTCCAGTCGGATATATAGCACTGTACAGCAGAGTCAACAGTAAGTGCAGTCCTTGAATTAGAAGTAGCTGCCTCAGTGAATCAACAGAATGTTAGGCTTGGCGATCAACAAATAATACCACGGCTTCAGACCATCCAGGACTCTAGCAGCCAGACGAGTCAGAGTATGTCGCAGTTGAATCAACAGTAAGCGTACCTTACTCAAAGACTTGAAAGAGTCGCTTTAGTGAACTAACAGAATCCTAGACTCCGAAATCAACGAATCTTACCCCGGCTTCAGGGCATTCAAGACTCTAGTAGCCAGATAAATCGGGCCATTTCACAGCTGAATCATCAGTAAGCACACTCCAAATAGAAAGCGGTCGCTCAGGCACTCAGAGAATGCCAGACTCGATAACCAGCGAATTGACTCACGGCTTCAGATCATTGAGGACTCTAGCAGCCAGACAAGTCAAGACATATCCCAGCTATTGAAGATCGCTGGCGAAAATTCTGGACAAGTACAGAACGTGGTTCAGAAACAGCAACAACAGATGGAGCAACTGCAATTGCAATACGACTTTTGTTATAGGTTCTTTGCCAGAAACCCAGCTTTCTCAAGGAGACCTGCGATGAGACCAAAATAGCAAAAAGCTCCTCTCACATAGAAGAGGCTGAGTCCGTAGGCACAGGTATCTTATCCGATAACATGGGTTCTCCGAGGTGCACCTGCAGAGCTTACACTAAAACGACGCAATGGCAGCTTTTGCCATTCCTTCAAATCCGGCGTATTTTCCGAAGTTCTCACTATTCTTTCTGTCAGTTTTACACCCCGTCAAAGAAAACAAAAGAATTGTCAGTATGGTTGCTGCCTCCAAAACGCCTTTTAGCGCACATGATCTCTGTATCCCTCCAAACAAGCTGGGGGGCGGGTGGGTCCTCGATAAGCCCGATCATGATAGGGACGAAAAGAATCGTTGATAGAAATCGATCTCCCGCTTTTCAGGCTGTGGAAAATATTGAATCTAGGCTGTGGGCGTCTAATTTTCGTGCTAGCACCTCTTGCATCCCAGATCTGGAATCCGTTCTGACACTTCTTTTTTCGGATCGGAAGGCGTCTCCGTTAGATGAGGATGATAGTGGCAACACTTTACTTTTCATGAGTCTATTTTAACTCTCACGTAGCCTCATAGCCGACATTCTGATGGTGTCTTCAGGAAGTCCTATCGCTTTACACCTCGCACGGCAGGTGTGGATCAGATGGTGACCCCGGCAATGAGTATTTCTCACTAATTCAACTCCTTGTTGAAGGAGTAGAAGATATCAACGCTATTGCCTCTCCAAATTCTAACAAGAGTACACCGCGTTTCCACAATAGCGGCGGAACTGTCTTCGATCTATACGCTTGTTTTGTAGAATATTCTTCAACTTTGCGTCTATCTCCCAGCAGAGTGGTCCTGGATCGAATTATCCTGAACATGCTACTCAGTAGAGGAGCTGAGCTCTCGAAGCCTATCAACCTAATTGAACGCATCCATACACACTACCGATTTAGCTATTTCAATATCGAGACCTCTATCTTGCGTAAAATTCCCGAGCAGGTTGAACGTAAGACTCTTTGACAAACCTTAGAGCTCTGCTGATTTTTGGTAGAATGCGGTCACAAGTACCTCGTCTTTACTATTCTCCAAAGATCTGAGAAAGAGCTGCTGAGGATTCTCAGAGAGGCAGATATCAATCACAAATCACCAATTAATGGACTTACGGCGCTTCATTTTGCGATCGAATGGCCATGGGCATTACAGCATCTACTAAATGAAAATGCCGACATCAATGCTACAGACGATTTTGGACGACGCCTTATACATCTAGCCGTTGCAACGGGTCATTTCGAATCAGCAATTGCGTTACTTCAGGCTGACTGTGCTATCATGACTTCCAAAACGACACCGAGTCTACTTCAATTAGCCTTACAATTCACGAATACAGAGCAGCGCAGCGCAGCGTTATTATACCGGCAATAGTCGACGCGCTGGCCGATCGACACAATCGACTATTAAAGCTGGGGAGAGCAGCCTTGCCAGAGGATCAGCTCAGCGCCTTAGAAATCTTAGAGTCCAAATTGGAAAGAAAAGCTCCAGACATTATGATTGCACTGTTCGGTTCAGGCTTCTCAGTTCCGCAAGCGTTGGCGCTTGACGATAGAAGTGTTTATGACACTGGGGATATGCATGGAAGCATCAGACTATCACCACAATATGCGGAAATGCTATGGTCGGCTGGATTCCATGACATTGATAGTCCCAATCATACCGGGCTCACTCCCATGATGCAAAGCTGGTATGCGGCGAATTTCGAAATGGTAAATTGGTTCATGCAGAAAGGCGTTTCTGGACGATCCCGACATCAAGACGCACCTCTGTATGGCCTTCACTTACTCGCAGTACGAATAGCTTACCCTGGCGCTTACTTCCGGCACGATTCAGATCTAATTGACACGGATCTTGCCCTGATTTTGAACCTCCAGCATGACCAAACCATCAATCACGACGGCTGTGTTTGTATCTGCGCGCCGCAGGGATGCACACCCGCCTCATTTCTAGTGAAGCGGGTTCTTCGAATATATGATAAAAAACTCTACGCTCTTTTTCCTGAATGGTGCGAAAAGACCAATCCCTCGGCGGAACTGCTCGAGCACTCAGCTCGGGAGTACACAAGAGCTTGGATCTGTCGTAAAATGCTGCTTCCGCACACATGCTGCGTAATCGGTCAAAAATGCGAAATCATGGTGCAGCCTCAACAGCCCGAGAACAGTTATGAAGTTTTGTTCATCGCAAAGCTGTTCGTAGAAGACTATATGAGACTCTACGATAGACGTCGGCCAGAATATGGTGGCCCTCTTGAAAACTTTCCGAGGCTTTTCATTGGAGAAGTGGAGAGTACTTCGAATGGCGGTTTCATGACGTTTCCTTCTATATCTTCAATGGCAAGACTTTAGACGGTACAAATCTCCTCTTGTGGGACCCGCATCCCCCTCGAAGCGATTATGAGCATTCGAGATTCCTCGTGGCTGGCCAAGTAACCCTCCCATAACAGGAAGGCTTTGCCCTGGTGGACCACGAATAGAAAAGTGATTGCCATCGCCCACCTGTACCGCGCCAAGTGTCGCAAGGACAGTTGCCAGGTCAACTCCTGATTCGATGAATACCTTTCAATTAAATGCTGCGGAAGACAGATTTGTGAGGGTAAATACGCACCAATCCCGTAAATCTTAGTGATAGCACCAATAGACTTCTGGAAACCTGTGTACCCATTCCGAGCAACGTTTCCGTGGTTGGCCACCGCGTTCATGGCCGGACATGGTCCACGCAGGTCAGATAGGCCAGGTGCAACGAAGGCGTGTGCGCCAGAGACATCGATGTGTTGCGCTGTGGGGTCAATACCCTGGCGTTTCAAATGGTTGGGGAAAGCATTGGCACCTGCTGCGCCGAGAATAAAGCCGAATATCAGAAACATCTTGGAGATGGCAGGCTGGCTTGAGTGGTGTTGCGAGGAGAAATCTCCTACGGGACTGCAAGCTCTATATGTCCCATTACGGTGGGGCAACCAAGCCTCCTTTTTGCCACATCATCAGGATACGTGCACCGACGTAGCGGGTGCGTATAGTTGGATAGATCGTGACCACGGGCGACCCGCTCTCGAAGATCTAATGCACCTTGATGGAGCTGTGGGCGTCGCTCTGACTGGTCAGGCATAACCAGTCTCGCGGCAGATACAGACATCGAGCTTCATGACTCGGTTGCGAAAGAGAAGAAACGACGTCTGATGAGCAGCGATCATGCAGCTGAAGTTTGTGCGTCGAATATCTTCAGAAAAATGACATACTTGTGACCATTGTTTGATGAAGTCATGAGTGTGACTTGTTGCTTGAACATTAACGAATTGATATGCTACTAGGCCCGTTACCTAAAACCTCTCTTTTAGCATACTTCGAGATTTACAAAAACCATGTTTTTTTTTTTTAAAACCTGTGCTCTTTGAGCGAACGACCTAGGGTTGCGACCTCTTAAATTTTCAGTGAATGCTTGAATTGATGAACTGCGAGGTTCACGATATACACTCCTGACGATGTAATAGTTGTTAGTAGTACCAACACTTGCCAGCATTAGCGACAAAGATCCTCTTACTCTGAATACCGTAGCTAGCTGGCTTTTCCCTTATAGTCGCTCTAACCACGATTCTGGTTAGTGACTGTCCAGAATCTTCTATGGTATAAGGTAGGTTTTGTACTGACAGAGAATAGCTCAGATACCGTGATAATCCCGAGACTTTCAATTGTCAACTTCGTTGGAGACTGAGCATGTCTCCAGCAGAGCATTCAACCGACACGAATTTCAGCTCCGATGATGAGACTCCTCAAGATCAAAGCTAGGATGATCGTGGTTGCACGGCCAAATTGGTGAAAGCGTTCGTCATCACCAGGGGACAGACTAGCGGAGAGATTGTCAGTCATGAACTCGACTTCTTGATAGAAGCTCGATGAATTGAAAGCTGCTGCAAGGTCGACACCGCCTCTGATTGAAACGAACGTCTGCGCGCAAATAATGTTGGTAATTTGTTTGTTAATTTTTTTCTTTGTCGGTACTTTTGTAGAGCTTGTGCATATGTGAGGTTAGCTACATTCTGTGATTGTAACATAAATCGAGATTTCCTGACCAAATGATCCACCAAGGTTCTTTGTTATATCGGAACCGTCAAACTTGTAGCCCGGACAGATTTTATCGTGAGTTGAGTCATAAGAGCCGGTTTCCACATTTCTCTCATGGTCATTCGGTGACTCACAACCTATTTCCCCCCCTCCACTCTTATCACTCACTCCTGCCACTTCACCCTCCCACTCCTAAACAACCCCACCATCCCCATCGGTAACAAGCCCGGATCCACAACGCTAAACCCGCCAAACCGCTCAATCATCCCGAGCCCATACAGCTGCGCAACCCACTGCCAATACGGCTTCATGTCCCCCCAATACGGGCCAATGTCCCCGCCACTCGGCAAGGCCTCCACCGCCCTTTTGACAGCCCCCTCATCGTCGTCAATCCTCTCTTCAGCCGGCCGCTGCAACAATTTCTGAAACATATCCCCCAGCTGGTCACTAAATCCATAGTTCAGTTCCTCGCGATACTTTGTGTACTCCTCAAACGAAAAAAACGTCTTGTAGTCAGCGGGCCTGAAGCCCGGGTCGAGCAGCTCATCGCGCCGGGTTTTATCCTGCTCGAAGCGGGTCTTGGCATCTTTGTAGGCTTCCCTTTCAGCGTCCTCGAACTTGTCCAGGAGCTCGCTTGGGTGTTCGAGCACGGTGTCCCGGATCTGGAGGAGGCCGATAAAGGGGTTGCGGACTTCGAGACCCCCTAAGCAGGTGGGGAAGAAGAAGTAGCCGTCTGGGATGTCTGTGATACCGAAGCGGTGCGAGATGGTTTGTTTGAGGTACTCGATGATGCTGCCTTCGCTAGCGCTACTGCCGGGGCCGAGACCGGTGGCAGCAGCTGACGAAGAGAAGATTTGGCGCTGGATGCGGTTGTGGGTTGCGAGCATGTTGTCGACGTGTTCGCGGCCGAAGCAGTTGGCTGCTTTGCCGAAGTTGGAGGTGAAGAAGGTGGCGGCTTAGCTGTTCCAGGCCTGAATCCAGGCAAAGACGCTCGTGGTCTTGCCCTGAAGTTGGCGCGACAGCTCGGAAATGTGTTTGTCGACTATTTGCTGGTCGATCTCGAAGCGGCCTGATTCGGGGTTTAGGCGCAGCATGCCCCATCTGATGTCGCCTTTGGGCAGAGGATCTTCGACTTCGACGACTATCTTCTTGTCGGACTTGGTCTTTTGAAGCATTCTTGCACTACCGGTTCTACTTGCACTGAGGGTGAGGCCCATTGTTTTGTTGAATTTATCGATCGTAGTCCAGGCCTTCACGCAGGCTTCATTCTTTGCGGACCAGAACCAGAAGTCATCATGTAGTCGCCACAGGAGCTCGCCTGCAGCATCTTGGTTGACCTTGAAGTCAAGGCAGAAGAGCACGACTTCACCAAACACGTCACTCAGCACGTGTGCTCCTGGCGTGCCTCTCATCCGTAGGCGCGGCTCGGCGGATTCGTCGTCGATGAACTTCAACGGCGCTTGGAGAAATGTTCGGAAGAATTTCAGCCATTTTTTGGAAACTCCAAGGAATCTTAAAACGCACTCAATTGTGTCGTGCGGTAGCGACGAATATAAACTCTCGATTTGGGAGCGGAAGCAGGTGATTTCTCCATGAAGTCGGCATTTCATAGCAATCTCAGTCGACAACAAATGCAGCAAGCTTTGCTTTGCCTCCATATGATTCCTGGCCTCGTCATTCTGATCTTCATCATCGAATTCAGAAACGGAATCATTGAGATCTTCATCGTCAACGATGTACTCTACAGCGATTCTATGTCGATAAGCGCACCCACTGGACCTGCGTTTAGCTTTGGAGGCCATTTGCCTTCGTGGGGCAGGAGCACGTTTGGGAGTCACATCCGTATCCAAGTCAGCTTCTTCGTCGCCTTCTTCCCCGGTACGCTGCTGACTCTCGTAATCAAGAAGTCGAGCCATGAAGTAATCTCTGTGATAGATTCTCTGCTTCTTTGACTCCACGTTCGGCCTTTCGGACATGTGCCCCAGGAAGTATTCTCTCCGTTTCATGTCAAGCAATGAGACCGACTCCCGAGGTAACTTCCACACGCCTCTGTACTTGCGGAAGTCGGAAAAACTCTGCTTCCAAAGGACCGACCATTTGACTCCAATGAACTGCAAGAAGATTGCCTGCAGAAGCTCTTCGCGCATATAGATTTTGTAGGTCCCGTTCATTTGGCGGCGTTCTTCTAGCGGCACGTCGCTACCCCATGACCAGGTTTGAATGGCTGCCAGGCGCATATTCAGTACATCTGCTATCTCATTCATAACAGCGTTGTTGCCTTTGAATTCCTTGAGAACATTACGCTTCTCATCCGTGAGAAGATCAGAGTCGAGAAGCCCGTTGATAGTCCACTCCAAAGTGGACGAGTCGAAGACCCTAGGTCTTGCTAGCTCCTGCTCAAAGGCCTCTACTCCATCCCGAAGGTCTTTGAGAGCTCTCAGCAAGCTTCTTGAACCATCTAACTCTGGCTCGAACAGAGTTTTCAGCATGGAATCGATGCCAGCCTTGTCAATCTTGGCCGGCTCAAAGACGGAACGCTCCCAATTGACACGCGATTCCATCTTCTTTCCGCCGTCGACCTTTTCAAAGTCCTGAATTTCTGCATCTTCCCCTTCAATACTAGTCGCTACTTTCTGCGTGCTAGAAAGCCATTCGCTTGTCAATTTGCCGTACAAGCTGGCGTACAAGTATTTCAGGGATTGGACCTCGATGTGACGAAACATGGACTGTTCCCATTGTCCTAGAATCTTCGAGGACACGGAAGGGTCATAACGAGCTTGTGCAAGAAAGCGATCAAGATGACGAAGGTCATATTCTAGACGGCGATTGTTTGTACTGCCTATTGAGACTCGCCCACGGTAGGTCGAGACGTTGAAGCAAGTCTTCACACCTTCGACCAGGGTGCAGACCCTCTGGATCGGATCCTCTTGGCTCGATGCATTGACGATGACGTCTTTACTCTTCTTCTCAAAGCCTTCACGCTTCAGTGCAACTTCGTCCAACTTCGTATTGGTAATGTCCTGCAAGGTCCGAGAAAACAGACTGCCGGTCGAAGACATGGAGTTTTACAATTGGCTGGTTGGGTTTGAAAAGAGCTGATGAAGATAGCAACGCCAGGAGAAATCCGAAGAAGGGGAAAAGGTTGATGAAAGAAGGCAAGTCGGACAGGCCAGGGACCCGCTTTATGCAGCGACGAAGGATTCTGCAGCGCAGGCAGCAGCGGCATCGATTCATGCGTTGTCTCCATGGCAGTACACGGGACTTGCCTCAAGAAGAGTCATGCCTCGGTATTCGGTAAGGATACCTTGGGAGGCTAGATTAGCGTCAGACAGTAATTTTGTTTCCCAAGCTCAACCTAAGCTAAATTGACAGCTAGACCGATAAGAAAGGCGAATTTCAGCCCACAGATACCGCACTAAGCGTCTTTGGAAACCTGAAGGTACTGAAATCTCTGATATCATCCCAACACCTCCTGCACGACACGCCTACAGGTTCAAGCCAGACACGATTCTGGCGTCGCGGTTGTGATTGACCTGTCCGGCGACATCCAATCACTTCGCCTAACTACAACCCCGAGATCAATAAATACAGAGTCAAACGTGGGCAGTCAATTGGGGAGTAGGAGCCGGCAGGGTAAATAGACCATCGCTACGACCCTCGCGGTTAGTTTCAGTGGTATTGCCGATTTCACCTTGGGAGGAGGTGCGAGGATGATGAGAGGCAAATTGGACGGTGGGCACGATGTGTGGGGGAGAACGGGCGTAAAGCAGAGCGCTGCTAAAGAAGTATATGCGGTTTGGTGTTAGGGAAGTGTTCGATTATGGGGAGGATGAGGAGGGACAGGATGTCAGTCCTGTTGTACATCAGACTTGTTCTCAGTGGGGTTATGAATCAGTCTTGAGCTTGCTGCCTTCTAAAATTATGCCCTGTTAGGCTAATGAACGATAGGATAAAACAAAGCGATCTGGATCGCTACTGTTCGAAATCGGATTCACTATTACTTTTGTATAGAAAGATAATTGTCAAAAGTCTCAATTAAAGCTCTCTGTAGTCTCCAAGTAATCGCATTGTTCTAGTGGTCGGCCCTTGTTCCGTGAACGCTCTTCACTTACGCCTCCCCCTGATGGTACCTAGTTGAAGGTTCTGAGAGCACTTCACGCCTTCGTATACGCCCTAGAACTCCAGCCTGCTTAGAGCAAAGCGGGCTTAGTCGTTCATAGCAGAACACAGAGGTGTGTTTACATTAATGGGGAGAGCGTATCTAAGCTTTGTGGGGTCCCGCGTCGCATAGTGGTGGCCACGATTAGAAGCAAAGCTGAGACGGTTGCTTGACCTCAGAAGTTGATGTTGTGTGAGACTACCATCCTGATGACAGTGCCCAAGTGCGCAATTGTT
>JAABUK010007044.1_pt1 | contig 16413 bp, 25 predicted proteins | sample 5559141 | NCBI WGS metagenome assembly JAABUK01 (sample SAMN10711869, study PRJNA513367) | rock metagenome | isolation source: Antarctica rocks | place: Antarctica: Victoria Land, Pudding Butte nord | collected 2016-01-03
TGGTTGTAGAGTCAGGAGGTGTGGGTGGCTTCTGTCCTGTGATTTGGCTCAAGTCCTTTGCTTCGCTTGAGCTGCTGGCCAGCCTCAACGATGGCAAGCTTGTTCCCAGCAACTGCCTAGAGCATCGCTGTACGATAAGCGCCCTCATCGGCACAAATGCAAACCACGAAAGCACAAGCAATATTGATGGTCGTGTTCGGAGGAGGACTCGTCAGACAGCCCCCAACTCTACCCTGCCCTTGTTTCTCGCCCCCCCCCCCCGCAATTATTTACCCTTTCATCTTCGTCAAAAAAAACACACACAAAAACCCTACGCAAGCCGGCATATGGGTCTCACGTGACTTTCACTATAGCTTCGCACAGCATACGCAGCATGGCACGCGGTGCTCGAATAATCAACTGCACATGCCGGACTCATAACTTCATGCGGTCGATCAGAGAAAGAGAGATATGCTTCACCATGCGCAGTCAAGGTCATACCGTACAGGCCGTTGCAGATGCACTCAGCGTCAACAAACGCACGATCCGCCGTTGGCTGCGACGTGGCACCCCACAGTATGCAACCACCAGGCCGTCACGGATCAAACTATCGGCAGCCAGCGAGCTGTCCATCGTCAGCTTTTTCGCCAACAACAACACGGCCACGCTCAAGCAAGCTGCACAGTACCTCAGCGAGGAGCATGGTGTCGCCGTGTGCCTTGCAACGATCTGGAACTGTCGCCGGAAGCATATGCTGACCTGGAAGAAGGGCAGCAAGGCGTACAGCGAGATGAACGAAGCTAGAGCTCAACAGTTTGTCCAGGACATCAGGGTCGGATTCGACTCTCATGTGATGGCTCTGGACGAAGCTGCCTTTTTCTGGAACCATACCAGAGGATATGCTTGGGGAGTCAAAGGGGAGAGAGCAATCATCAAACGCCCCGGCATCAGAGGCCGAGCACACAGTCTCCTACTGTGCATCAGCACTGACGGGGTGGTCAGGTGGCAGCTCTACGAAGCTCCTTAAGGAGCTGTGAATGCTATAAGATTTTCTGAATTCTTGCAGGAGCTACCATGTCTGGTCTTGGACAATGCTGTCATTCATCGTGCCACAAACGTGCTGTGCAGACAAGGTCTGCCAACGGTGCCACAGATTGCAGATTCTAAGTCGATCACAATGCAGTACCTGCCTCCGTATGCACCTGTCCTCAATCCTGTGGAGCTCTGCTTCAACACCATCTGAACTTACATAAACCGCGAGCGTCCTCGAGGCTCGCACTCGTGAGCAACTGATAGAACATATTGGAGGTGCAGTCAATACCTTGTCTCAAGCGGTTTGTGACAGAACTATCAGGAGGGTCTTGGGTGTTTGACTGCATTTTGCAAATGTAAATCATTCCTTGATACTTTTTCATTTTCCTCCTCCTAATGAGGTACAGTGATTGCGTAAAGTACTCACATTGTATGGCTACATGTTCTTGTTCATAAGTAAGCTAAAATCCATATTGAAGAGTAGCATTTGTGAGCTAGACTTGTTCGCATGGCCTGATAGCCAGAACCTGGTTCTTCTCTTGGCTTTACAAAGAGCTCAAGTGTCTACCAAAACATCAGGAAGCCTTGGCGTCAGCAAATACGAACTTAGAAAACCTGATGCTGTATTCTGGCCTTGAGTGTAGAACTTGACAGCCTCAGCATTGCGTGACGCCTTTCCATCATAATCACGAAGCTTCAGTAGGGTTGTCAGGGCAGCAGCAACAGCACCTAACACAACTATCGCTGTGTTTGCCCTGCCAGTATTTGTCTTACCCATTATCTGACCACTTATGATAGTGACAGCAAGAGAACACAACAGTTGTATCAAGCTAAATATACATGACCATGCCCTATAACATTCAGAAGCTCTCTGATGGTGGCCCGCATACCCCTTGAGAGTGTGCTCGTCCTTCTCAAAAGTTGCTAAAGCTAAAGCGATTTGGTCAGCTTGTGCTGACGCCGCAAAACAAACGTTTTGTTTAGGTCCAAGTTGCCATTGTCTCTTGCTTGCTTGTCATGTCTGTACCATCGTTTGGCAGGCGTAGACATTGGACGCTCCTGTGTGACTACGTTTGAGGTCAAAGTCCCATACGCTTCTGCTATACGGACCACGGTATCGCCGCGCTGCACCACGTACTCGCCACACGCTCTTTGGCTCATTCCAACCGCAACGGGAGCAAGTATGCAAGACCCTGCTGCAAGTGATTTTCTGGCAATGGCTTCTCGTGAGCTGCCGCGTCTGCCACGCAGTTTCTGAACCCATTTCGACAAGACGGAACGGAGAGCGTGATTTAACCCTAACTGCAGTTGGTGAATTGGCATGTATTCAGGGGGACAAATTAGTTGAAAAGGTAAATTTATAACGCGAGCACACACGCACACACACCATGGACAGACAAAGCAGAAAGCAGAGTTAATTTGACCGATGACAACGCAACCTGTTCGTTCGCCTGATCGCCTTATATGGCTGAAGCTAAGCTCGAAGAGTATTGTCTCCTAGCAAAAGGAAGCAAAGGTCGTACACTCGCAGACGTGGTGCAGCGAGCCTTCTCTGATCCAGTCCTTTTTGCTTTTGGAGAGCTGCTGGCTGTCCCGTCGGTCCAGCAGGTAGGCGTAGACATTGGAGTATCAGTCAGCTGCTTCCTAGCGTCATTGCAACAGTGCAAAGCAATTTGGACTTGCTTGCGCGCAGTTACTTGAAGCCGATCAGGCTGCCACTTACAGAACACTGCAGCTTTTCGCTCACGGAACATGGGAAACCTATCAGGGTAAGGCCAGAACCTTGCATAGTCTTGCGTGGGAGCAAGCCAATATCTCGCTCGTGCTGACAGGTATTTCTTGACTGTGGCTTGTTGTTCTATTGCAGGAGCTCAAGACCAATACCTGTCTCTGAGCCCAGCACAGCAACTCAAGCTCAGGCAATTGACATTGGTGTCCATGGCTGCAAACAGCAAGGTAAGATTGCTCATGCCGCTTAGCATACTGAGTCAAGTCAGCCTGTACACTGGCAGAACTGACCTGGACATGCATATGCTCATGGCGACCTTTCATTGATCAAGCATGAGCAAGTGAATAAGAAAATGGCTTGTGCAAATGCAATCTGTGAACAAGGCTGTACTGGTGCAGACACTCACCTACAGCGAGCTTACTGCTCAACTTGGGATCAGTAGCATTCGAGAGCTTGAAGATCTGATCATCACTGAGTGCTTTTACAAGGGAATCATCACCGGCAAGCTGGATCAACAAAGGAGGTGTTTGCAGGTACAGTACACTAGTCCACATGAATGGCTATCTGCATTTGCCCTTGTTCCCTGTAGCCAATCTGCCATGATTGATACAGGTTTCTGAAGCTCTAGGCCGAGATGTCCAAAAGGAGCAGCTTCCAGAGATACTTCAAGGTCTGCAACAATGGTGAGCATTTTGTCAGACAGTCTTCTGCTGATGAAGTCAGAGCTGCTTGAAACCTTGCAACTCTACAGTGTTTCTGGCATTTTGGGGTTATGTCTGCCCTCAGCGTGTCATATAAATCCGCAGCAAGTAACACGGCTACTGCGTTCTTTATGGCTGATGCTTTGGCTGATGGGTCTGCAGGCTGCAGTCTTGTCAGCAAGTACAGTATGATATAGACCAAAAAATCAAGTGGGCCCTCGATGCCACAGAAGCCCAGCAGAAAGCCCAGACTGACCTGGAGAGCAATATTGCGAAACTGCAGAAAGATCTGAAACATGAGGCAAGTTGTCTGCATAAGCTGTTATGCACCCTGTAGTGACCTTGTGTCTAGTTCCACTCTGTTGTGGGTGTTGGTTGCATTTGGGCCTGGTGGGCTGACAAGTGTTCGCTACAAAGCGCAGGCTGGCACTGGTAACAGCATGCTGGTGGATGGTGGAGATGCTGGTGGTGCAGCTGCCATGAACCTAATGGAGGAAGATCGCGTGGGTATGTTTGGGGGACGTTCAAAGCGAAGGCGATAGAGCACTGCCTGATGTACTAATCACATCTTGAAAGACGCTATGCAAGGGAAGCGCGCTTGCAAGTCTAGCAACAGAGGCCTGTCGACAGTGGTCAGCAGTAATTGGTACCCTGTAGCGCTATCTGCTGTCTGAATATCACCTGTGGTAATGCATGTGTACGAGCATAACAGCATTGTGCATAAAGTCTGTTGTGGCAAGGTTATTAGATTTGTGATTTGTGAAGTAGACAGGCCTGGAGCAGTGCAAGTGCTGTATTGTAGACGACTGGATCCCATTTCCCACCAACCTGTTCACTAACCATAGCAAAGTCTGCTAGACAAGACACAGTGCGCTGTTACTCACCTACACATCTGCAGACCATGTTGAGCAGCAACTGTGTTTTCACACTGTCAAAGCCATGCATTTATGTTACAACAGCATGTAGGCTGCCAGGGAAAAGAGACTCGGAAATGCCTCAAATGCAATAACCCAATCAGTTTGCCTTGCAGCTTACAGTACACGCACACACAACAAACAACACATATTGCATACTATGAAAAGCAGTCAAAAGTACAACACGCGCACACATACGTTGTCAAGAATGTCAGCATTGTGAATGATGTAGTCATGTCATCGGCCAGCTCTTGCCTCAAGCTCTTTGAAGGTGGTGTTGATGCACTGCTTGATGTCAGCATAGGACACCAACAACATGGACATTTCATCTCGGCTCAGCAGCATAATCTTCTCACTGACGCCTAAGTCCAGCTTGTTGAGAGCCTCAATGACATGTCCCCAGTCCAACAGTGGCCCCCCAGCTTCATTCACTTGATGGAACACAAAGTCCCTGAAAAGCTTGATAAGGTACCTGTCCCCTGCCGCATCAGCCAAAATAGCCTTTGATTGCGGTGCATAAGCTGCATATTTTGCAACCCACACCCAGCAAGCGGGAAACATAGCATGCCAGTCCGCTGATGGCACTTGCTGTCAATGGAATACCAAGATGCGAAATGTGTGTTTCTGGGCTAACAGGCAACATACATTACTGCTGCTGACACATTGCTTGTGTGTATCAGCACCATCCCTCATGCAAGACAAAGAAGAAGTTGCCAACCTGTTTCAGACCAGTTGGGTTCCAGAGAGGTCTGGTTCCCTTCAGAGACCATGACCAGGCGGGACAATAGACGCAACAAGCGGCCATTGTCCATCTCCTGGGACAGCTGTGACATGAGAGCATCCTGCTGCATCATCTGACCTTCCATGACTTCCAGTGCATGCTCATGAACTGCCGCACACAGCTGCAAAGGCAAATAGCATTTGGTGTCTGGCACAAGCAACTTCAGCACAGAGCACACCCAACAGCAACCAATGCATCCAGCATGTATGCAACAGCATTGACACAGCTACAACACACAACATAGCCTTGCAACAGCAGGAAGATATTGCTGCTGTAGGGCCTCTGATGGTGTGCTTGGCAGGGGGTGCTGCAGGCGCCTCTGCCCTTCAAGCGCTGGCGGGCCATTTGTCACCTCATCTGCTGCATCTTTGTGCTTCCCTGCAGAATGCCCACATACGAGATTGTCACACGGTGAGGGCTGTCAGTCGTTCCTTGCATGTTGTGTTGCTGCACAGGGCGCTTGTGTTCACTGTGTGAAAGTTGATGTAGCGATCCCGGACCTGATCCAGCACACTAGCTGACTTGCAACAGGCTTCCCTTCGACCCCTCAGTGCTCTCAGGGTATGCAGGACGCCAATAGAGCCTGCATGACAAAACCAGGTAACGCCTTAGAACCTGCTGGCATATTACGCACTGTCCAAGATCTTCTGAGCGCCTTGCAATGACAAGGTGTCAACACTGTGCTCAGACGCAGAGCCAGCCATTTAAGACCACGAAGATTTTGCAGAGACAGGGTTGAGATTGATATGGGGTGCAAGCCACCTTGGTCTGTGCATCAAGTCATACAGACCACTGACGATCAGTAAAAGGGGTACAACCGCAGTACAATGTATGTGAAACAAAGCAAATCAGGCAGGCGCACAGGTGTGCGAACACAACCATTGAGCAGCACCTATTTTGATGCGAGCAGTGACTCTGCTGGTGAGCAGCACCTTGCTGGGTGCAAGACCAGAGCCCCCAACAGCACAGCCAGCTGCATGCACGGCCCGCAGCGCTGCAGCCAGCTGTGTGAGGTAGGTCCACAGCTGCTGTTCTGCAGCAGGTGCTCTCTGAAGCCCCCCAGGGCCACTTTGCGGCTGCATGTGAGCTTGCTCCAGGGTCACTGCGCCTGTATACACCCAAGTACAACTCAAGTCAGCATGAAGTAGGACTTGACAGGCATTTGATGAACTGTTTCGAATATCATATTGCTGATGTCTACAAATTGCAGTGTGTCACTGCGCACTTTGTCTGTGGAGTCAAAGATCAGGCACATGGGTCTGAACAGGGGATACTGAAACAAGCATGTCCAGCCCTGGGGACCTGATGAAATACCCATCTGGGCTGCATGATGGTCATGTATGATCTATGCAGCTGACCTGGCATGTGATCATGGACAAAGAAGAGGGACGGTCTGCCACCCACTTCGTCGCTGACAAAGGCAGCCCGGGGGCAGATGAGACCAGGGTGGTGGGCCAGGGGCCGCCACGTCTCCACTGCCTCCTGCCCACTCATCAGCACAGCCTGAGAAGGAGCCACCTGTCCACACCCACACAAAGAGTATGTGCGTGATCAGCCCAAATAACAGGCTTGTTGCCACCAACTTTGCCCATTGCTATGCTCACAAAATTAAAACAGGTGAGGACGCGATCCAGTCAAAGGTGCTGAGTCTGAAGATGGTGTTTGAGATGCAGACATACTGCAGCTTTGGGACAGGACTGCATTGCTCTGACATTGCTATCCTGTCCCAAAGCTGTAGTATGTCTGCATCTCAAACACCATCTTTAGACTCGGCACCTTTGACTGGACCACATCAGAGCAATGCAGGAACATGCCTGCCGGGGATCCATGCGTCGCAGAGTGACAGCTTGCCCCTGCAGCAGTGGCGAGGCAGCTCTGAGAAGCGCTGTGCAAACCCCAAAGGCTGCAGATGGCTGCTCTGCTGCTTGCAGATCCTCCAACGGAAACAAGGAGTGGTATTGCTGGACCATGTCTGGCAGCCCAAACTCTTCAGGCCGCCTCTCTGCCTGAATCACAAGTCAGGATGTGCCATAAGCATGATTCGAAATGTGCAGTCAGCAACTACATTTTAGCATGACAGAATCATGCAGCCTGTGACAACATTCATGTGCATGCACCATAGTTAACACACACAGACCAGCTTACACATGCCATCAGCAAATGCTGCATCCTCCTTGTTCAACCAGTCGAAACTTAGTCTGGCAGATGCTACGCTCCGTCAATAGCTGCCATAAGCTGACACATCTGAGCTTGCAAGTAGGTTGGTGGCTGATGTTCTGCAAGCCTACCTGAGCATGACTGAGGAAGCTACGCTGCTGCAGCTCTTGCCGAAGCTGATCTCGCATATACTGCATTTGCATCTGTTGTGCAATGCCATTGTCACTACCTCCCGCAAACCCTGCATCATTTGGACAGCTCATCTAGCTGATCAATGGCAAACGAAGTTTGTGAGCAAGCAAAGTTTCAAAACACATCAAAAGAGAGAATCTGTTGATGTCACTTCGGCACACACAAAACTGCCACCTGCTGTTTTGCACACTGCAGTTGACATGGGCAATGTGTCAGCCAGCCATACACAATACAAGCATGTGTCTTTGCATGTGCTTGTTGCATGTGGAATAGGCAAACCCATCAGAGATAGGGGTTACCTCGTCGCTGGGCAGCTCCTCTGCCAGCCCCTCTACCATACATTGGGGATGCCCTGTCAGGGCTGGGAGCCGCACCCCTGGCAGGGCTGCTAGAGGCTGCCTGGCGACCCCTGGCACCACTTCCCCTTACCCTGCCCCCAGCTGCTTGCTGATCCTGATAGCTGCTGTTGTATGCTCTGCAATACTGGTATGTTGTTGGAAAATCCAGCACACCCTCTTAAGGCAGACGATGGTGACTGTCAAAGCAGGCAGTAATGGTCATACACCATGCATCTCTGTCTGTGACATGATGCACGCATGACATTGAAAGCCAGCTCATGGCATTGCCATTACGTCAATATGTTGAGTGATCAAGCCTCACACCCTATGTGACAAAATCAGAGGGTAGAACTGGCTTGGTGACAGGTATGTTGAGGGGGTTTGAAGACCTGGCAGGTGACTGTATATTTGCTGTGTCAGCAGCTGCTCTGTCTAGGCGCCCATCCTGAACAGGGGTGGCTGGGGGCTGCAGGGGCTGGCCGGGAGTGTGAGCAGTCAATCCCAACAAATCATCCCCGTCAGGCAATGCCCATGCTGCTGCTTGAGTCTGCCCAAGATACCCTCTACCCGCCCCACCTGAGATGGGGCATTGATGTTGTTTGGCAGGTTTGCACAAGTCAAAATGTGCGTTGATTTGCCATACTTGGGACTGTAGCATACGTCTTGAACACATCTGATAACAATGTGTATTGCCCGGGAAACTACAGCAGAAGAGGTGCTGATGGTGACAATTTTCATGAGTCATGCTGAATGGTGGCGAAACATTTTGCAGAGGTGTGTTCAATAAGATGAGGGGTCTTCAACATACCAAACAAGCTGGGTTTTGGCTGTGGCAACTCCCTGTGTCCAAACCCTGGTGCAGCAAATGACCTGGGTGCTGCTTGATCCTGCAAAATGCTACCCGGGACGAATGGTGCCGCATTCACTGCTGCCAATGACAACTTTGTACTGCTGCTGTTTGCACCCCCAGATGCTGCAAGAACAGATACATACATTGTTGTGCTCACTCATGAGTATACACGGATTATTTAGATGCATCCATGGGCTTGACTATGGGTCTTGAGCTTTTTGGAGGTGTTTGCGTAAGGTCAAGCATCGATCGGGCACAGAACCTTCTTGCAATGAGGTTTGAGCAGGAGACAGGCCGTGAGCACGTACTGGTGCCGGCGGAACTTGTAAGACTGCAAGGGTTAGATGCTCTGACGTTGCCTCGTGGTGACGGGGAAGAGGACGAGGAACCCATGTCTGGTATGAACGGTTGAGCATTGAGAGAAGACTGCATTCCTCGCTGATTGGCGGAGGGCTCGAAAGCATTCGCGCCTGCGTTTGCTCTCCCGTTTGAGCCTTTCATATACTGGGCCACAAGCGGATCAGCTCAAGCCTTCTCGTTTGCACTGGAAGCTGTGCGGTCTCCGACAGACATGCAGGCTCTCCGACCCACTTCTCCCGGCGACGGGCTTGCGTTCTGACAGCATCTGTCTGTTCATGTTCAAGCGCAGCAAGACCAGGGCCCCTGATAGGGCACCTGATAGGGCACACATCCCAGCTGAATGTTAGGTCGGCAGCTAGGCCTCTTGCTTTGCAGCAGTGCGAGCCTGCGTCAACTCATCACAAGGCATGAGAGCTGGTTGAATGCCAGACCCAGACAGTGGCACAGACCCTTCGGTAGTTCGGGCAGCACGGACAGAGTGCCATCAGGCATGATCTTTCACTTTACGTCCGAAGTTGCAGTTCTGTTCTGCGTGCTCAGCGTCACAGTGTGTATGCAGGCTCGAGACGAGTACTTTAGGTGTGTGGCAGCGTCTGGTATTAGTCAGAGCATTGGCCCTGCTGTTCCTTTAGCGTGCAAAGAGGAAAGAAAAGCCTTTGAAGCTTGCTGCAAGGACTCCTGGGTAGGGCACAAGCCTCCTTACAAAGACCAACAAAATTTGAATTTGTTCCGTATGCTTGATTTCTTCCTCTGATGCAGGTCAAGCACTTTGACACTCTATACTCCAAGCAGCAGCAGTATGCAAAAATTGTGAAGAAGTGAAGTCTAACAGGCTGCACAGCCTGGTAAGTCTCTGAATCAAATCCATCTGTAAGCTGCTCCTCTAGCACACCTTATGGAAAGAGAACGACACAGCGAGCACAGACGCAGTGACAGGGATAGAGAGAGAGACAGCAGTCGAAGGAGCAGGCATGATGAATCAGGCCGGTCTAGGGAGAAGGGCAGGAAGCGAAGCAGAAGCCGCAGTCGTGAAAGGCGTCATGCTCGCACTGACAGCAGAGCAGAAGACGGCCGGCATGCTTCCAAGTCCAGCAAGCATGACCATGAAAATCGCTCATCAACACGGGATCGGCATGACAGCAAGCACAGAGAGAGGGAGGGCTCGCATAGGAGGAGGGATACTGATGATCATGCAAATGACAGACATGACAAGCATGAAAGCACTGTGCAAAGTGTGAGCAAAGACCCTGATGAGTATGATCCAATGGATCCTGATGGATTAGGGTTGGCTCACAATGCAGAACCAGATGCTGCAGAAGTTGAGTTTGATGCGGGAGTTACTCCTGAGGAGATTGCAATGATGGCTGCAATGGGCATTCCCTTTGGCTTCGATACTACCAATGGAAAAGAAGTTGATGATGAGAGGGCCAATGCAGGTGCTGTGAAAGCCAAACAGACACGTCAAGCTAGGCAGTACATGAATCGGCGTGGTGGTTTCAACCGGCCTTTGCCTGCAGAGAAAACTGGTGAGAAAGTGAACTTACAATGATACATAAATGACCATTGACTTGTTCATGCTGCTTGCATCATCACTCCAAGCTGGTTGTGCATCACATTCCTCCAATGGCACTCTTTTGCTGTCTTTGCTAGCACTGTTTGGCACCTGGCTAATCAGCACTCAACTCTGCAAAACTTTCAAGGACAGACTGTCTTGCTTTATGCTGCATGATTGTTTGACCAGCCAATCTTGTTGCTGCTTGCTGCAATAATTCAGGTGAACTGCGCTTGTGTGTCTTACTTGAACCGGTCTCACACTCTACAGCTTTGCACGTTTGCTGTCAGCAGTTGCTATCAGCCTGTGTCAACTCAGAACTAATGGTACTGATGAGCAACAAGGATTGTTGAACAAGGTAGATACACTGACATACACTGGTGTCTTGGTGTGGGACATGGGTAAACACATCCTGCAAAGCAACACGACCCTTTTTAGCTGGCTGAGATTCCTTCCACGGCATGCATAATACTTGGCTCTGTATTCTTTCTGGATGGTATGGCCAAAGCATGCGATCCAACATGCTATCCTGTGATATCCAACATTCATCAAAACCTTGCTGCAGCTCAAGCGTACTGAACATGAGCATATTTTACCAGCACATTGTCAGCAAGCTTTCATCAGCAGCTTTACAATGCTATGCTTGCCAGGTCAGTCACATAAGCGCAAGACTCTAATTTGCATCATGATGGTGTAACAATATTAAGGCTATTGCAAGCAGCGCACTCAATGTCTCATGATGTTATTGAGTTGCAATTGCAAATCTTCAAGGTCCAGTCATGGCCTTGTTCACTTTCGGAAGAGAGAGTGGGTCTGTAGTCGTACCTCTGTCATTGTAAGGTATGAGCAGTAGCATGCTGTGTAAGCTGTTCCGCTTCTTTATGATGTGTTTCCTGACATTGTCATCATTATCTGAGTGTTGCAGCTCACTCACAGTGAACATGAGCATGTCTGACTAGCACATGTACATTGTCAGGAAGCTCTCATCAACAGCTGCACAATGCTATGCTTGCCGATGTGAGATCTCACTATGTCTAGACAGAAGGTGTGAGAAAGGATATAAATGAAGGAAGCTTTCAGCCCAGCAGTCAGCAGGTCTTGCTTCAGCCCATTGTGTACATAGCAGCGTGCTTAGGGTACGACGTATTACACCTTAGCTATGTCACGTCCCACGCACACTGCTCACCTATGGACACCTTGCATGCACATGACTAGCACAACTGCAGAAAGCTCTCGTCAGCAGCTTTGCAATGCTATGCTTGCCAGGATGAAAAAGAAAGCATTGGCAATGATATGAGGGCAGCAAGTTGTCAGGCCTATCAGCCAGAAACATCAAAGCCCTATTGCAGCCAATGCAGGGTGGGGCCAGACAGACCGTGTGTGTATGGAAGGCCCTGCAAGCTGCAAATGGAAGAGCAGCAAGTGGGGGGGGGGCACCAACAGAACAGGGAGGGACTGGAATGCTGATACTGCATTTCTTGATAGATTGGATATGCCGTACATGTTGCCGAGGATGCACTAGTTTACAAAGCCCGATTACATGCCGGATCCTGTGACACAGTATGCAGTCAAGCAAGGTTGTGTTAGGTTAGGCTATGGGATGCATTGCAATTCATCTCAGAGGCTAATTTTTCAGTCGTGGCAAGCATGGTTCTGCATTTGTGAAGTGTGCCTGCAAGCTACCGGCAGCTTCACATAGTATGTATTGCAGCGTGCAGGTTGCACAACAGCATTTGTGAGGTGAAGCCACACGTGATCATGCGCATTGATGCTGGACTACTGAATAGCTCACGTTGAGCTTTTCCTCAATTCAACCAAGGGTTCCAGATGTTTGCTGAAAGCACCTGCATCCAGGCAACTGCCAGTGATCAAGCACAGTCAGTCATACAAGGTATTGCTTGTAATGCTGCAGTTTACACCAATTGGCCGGCCACAGATGTCCAGAGTTGGCAGGAGCGCTCGCTCACCAATAGCATGTGCTGCGCGAGCCTGCTGTGCTTCAGGTGCAATAGTAGTGATTTTGAGCAACCAGTACTGCTGACAAGTTGCTCTGATGTGCTCCTCAGCTTGTTGTTGACCTGATGTGTTTGGACCCACTGAACACAGCAGCACCTGGCAAACAGGTACAGACAACAGTCAGGCATGATCCAAGTGCTTGGAGTCATGCAAAATTGTGTTCTAGTTGCACACCATTGATGGTGATGACTGTGCAAAGACTGTGTGACATGCACAGCCACGTCTGAGGCAACACCTCTAATTCAAAGTCATCATAGTGAACGAGGTATGAGAACCCTTTCTTGACTAGCTCATAGCTGACTGAGAAGCCAAGATGCTTCCAAAATGACAAGCTGTGACGTCCTTGACAGGCTGCTGTGGTTCTGCTGCGAACCACTGCAGGCAAATCAGCAAATCCCTTGCCTCTCACGAGCAGGCCTTCATGACACACCTCCCAGCTGCAGGGTAATCAAGGTGAAAAACAGTGAATTGAACATAATAAGGTCACTCAAAAGGATTTTTCCAACCGTTGGCATGGGCACTGCGAAACACCTATCGTTTGTGACGGCCTGGTCATCCAAAGTGTGTTGCACAAGATGTAGCTCGGTGAAGGGATCCGCTTGGCTTCTAATCAGAAGGTCTCGGTGGCTGACCTTCCTCCCCGGCCGGCCACTCAGCCCTGTGAGTTGTTCAGCAAGCTGTAACACCTGCTCGCGCCCAGTGACGCCTAGGAGTTCGCACTGCATATGTGGTCACGACATAGAAGGAAGCCTGTACAACCCTCCTGTCTGCGCAGCCTTTGCCCTTGCCTACTACATGGAGCAGACTTGCACCAAAGAACTCGCGTGAAGCTTGAACACGCGCTTCCTTCGAAAGCAGCACCTGCTCCGAGACCACTACAGTGTCAGAGCCTTGACTTACTGTTCTGACAATTCAGAATACCTTCCTGCGCAGTTACTGTCGGTTGACAATTATATGCGTCCTTTCTGCGTCACTTCTGCGCTTCAGACAACAGAGTGCAAGGCTTTTGGCACAAACACTGCACTTTAAGGTCTTGTGTACTACAAACCTCGTATACTCCTAATGTGAGCACTTGTTTGGGTCACTGCGTACACTTGCGCACAATACGAGAATATATAAAAAGTTCGGGTGTGGGCAAAAATGGTCTCGATGTAACTCAAACATTGCGTGCCATAAGGTTTGCATGGCTCTCAGGGGCTTAAAGCAATTTTGGTTGCAGGAAACGACCCATCAGCATGAGGCAGGGCATTCTGCGAATTCTGAATACACAGAAAAACCCTTATTGCGGTAACAAATTCTGCCCGTGTCCTGAGTGAACTGTTGCAGCATGCTCTTGATGCTGTGCTGTGAAAAATCACGCACTGTCATTCATGCGGGTGCACAATGGCTTGCGCAATCATTCCATCCTCCTATTCTGCAGGCAATGCACAGATCACAAAGTGAAATGTACAATCTTTGAGATCTCTGAAGGCATGCTGCGTGGACCTCAAGAACTCCAACATTACAGGGAAAAGCAAAGCTGTGCCCAAGGCAGTCGCAGCATGAACCCAGCTAGAGCAGCTTTGCAGGCGTGATGCACAAACCATACAGAGTTTGATCAGGTTCTACCAAGCAGCATCCTTGGGAAAATGTTACTAGATCTAATCAATGCAGGGATCCACATGAAAGCTGCCTTGCATGCAGAGCTTTTGCAGCACACGTATAGCAAGGGTATACTTTCAAGCACAGTTGGGACACACTGATAGGCAGATGGAACACCACAGTAGCTTGTACGTTCAGTGCATACCTGCATGAGGCAGAGTGCATCGAGCAATCTGACACCCTGTACAGAGCTCGGGGATGTGAGCCATTGCTGCAATGGTCATGGCAGTACAGCTGGCCAAGACAGCTTCTTGTCTCTTGCTGGCATTGACCAACGGATCTTTCAGCTGCCCATTCAATTAAATTCCATGGCAACATGTAGAATTTGCCATATTGAGAGGCAACACCGTCATGTACATGTGGCATCGGGCTGCAACATCAACACTCTCTGCTTCCTTGAGTCGATTTGCTGGGCTTCTCTGCGTCATGATGTGCTGGCTAGGTGTTTTCATCCCACAGCACATTCTCACTTAAGTCTGTGATACATAGGAGAGGTCAGTGTTGCATACCAAAACCAGCAAATGACATTTGCCCCCAACCATAATGTCAACCAGCATGACCACCTGCACTAGGTGGTGGAGCCTGTTCAGCTGACAAACAGAGTCATGCTTCATGCTGAAGTCCTGATAGGAGGCTGTGGCTCTTGTGATTTGGCAGTGGGTGGCTGCAACAGGCAGGTCACTCAGTCAGTAGTGTCTAAGCGATCAAACTGAGGTGCAAGCAGTTTGCAACAGAAGATCAACTCCCATGACTGTGTTGTGCCTGCATACCTTGGTGACAGGCACTTTGTCATGGCGAGGAATGTCCTTGAAGAGTTTCTGCAGGTAGCAATATATAGTTGCGAGTGATGTTCAGGTGACACTGGTAACAATCGGCACATCGCAACGCAGATGAGCAAACCACATTGCCCATGCATTCTCACAAACGAACATGCATCCACAGATGTATCTCACCCCTTTGTTCATACTGTTCCACATGGACTCTCCAGCTGTGTTCATGAACAGCAGACCTCCCACCAAGGCACCAGCAAGCAAGAGGTGAAAGTAGCCATCGACCCTTGTCATGCCCCGCAACATGGCAGACAGATTCCTGGAAAAACCTACTCTGCATGCATGACCAGCTGAGCAACGCTCTGTGGAATAGCTTGCAATCTGAAGAGACTTGTGATGTTGCACCTGATTGCTTCTGCTGCTGATACCGGTAATTGGCCCAGCCTGACCTAGCTCGTGGGGGACTATAGTACTGCTGACTTGTAGCTGAATTCCAGTTGCCAGCTGATGACCGTGTGTAACCACCTGCTTGTCCTCTGTTGTACATGTCTCGCTTGTTTGCTGTATGTGCATAAATTTGAATGTACTAACGCGTGAAACGCAGCGCGTCAAGATGCACTAAGTCAGAACACACAATACCATTGCCAAGGACTTCATAGGCCTCTGAAACTGCCCGGAAGCGCTGCTCAGCGTGATCTGCTGACGCTTTCGTCCCACCAGTATTTCTGTGACAGCACACACAGACTGACAATGGTGCGTGCGTGTATGCGCGTCTTGCACTGCAAGAACTTCCTGTTTCGATCACCTGTCAGGGTGACACTCTAGAGCCAACTTCCGAAACGCTTTCTTGACTTCGTCCTGAGAAGCGTTTCGTGATACACCCAGTACTTTGTATAGATCCATGCTTCATTCAGCCAAAATATACAGGAAGACTGTGCGTGCAAGATGTCAAAGTGTAGCTCTGTTGGTACATCATGTCGCTACTAAAGACTATAAGCATGGTCCAGTTTGGTCAGCACGAGAAGCATCAAACCATTCAGTATGTCCTGTCACAGTGCCACACACCGCTCGAAATCAGGGTTCGACAGGGGTCCTCAAAACCAGTGGGTTGCCCACCTGGGTCGTGAATTTTGCGAAGCCCACCCCAAAAAAATTCTGCTGGATGCGGTTTTGCGTGGGCAACCCACTTGTCACAAAATTTATGTGCGGGCAAGTGAATTTTTTTTGGATCGCACATGCAGCTGCTGAATGCATTGCAGCAAGCTTATGTAGTGGTGTTGAGATGCAGTGTGCAGTCGGCGGGCTTGCAGTAACAGGACCGTGTATTACATGATGTGTATACTGTGACAGCTCTCCTTAGTGTATCTAAACGCTGTGTGCAAGACACATATGTACAGAGTA
>JAABUK010007045.1_pt1 | contig 16410 bp, 28 predicted proteins | sample 5559141 | NCBI WGS metagenome assembly JAABUK01 (sample SAMN10711869, study PRJNA513367) | rock metagenome | isolation source: Antarctica rocks | place: Antarctica: Victoria Land, Pudding Butte nord | collected 2016-01-03
CATCTTGCCAGCATACTTGTTGTACAGCAGCACCTCTGGAGCAACATATTCTGGTGTCCCTGCAGCGCATCCCACAACAGCCACTCAAGCTATTCCTGCATCACAAATGTGTTGTATGTACGGTTGGCATGCTTGGCCCAGAGCAAGTAGCACAACCATGCAATCCTGTTGATGGAATGCTCAAGGCCACTATATCAAGCACTGTTTGCAGCTTCAGATCAGGCATGCCTGATTTGGGGCGTCACCAATTGGGCGTGTCAAAAAACACTGGCCAAAGCAGCAGTCTGGTTTCTGCATAACCCACGTAGTTGTGCAACTGTGATCATAGTTGTGAACTTACTGTGCATTGCCACTGCTACTGTGGAGTGCTCACTTGTAATGAGACTGGCAATGCACAGTAAGTTCACAACTATGATCACAGTTGCACAACTACGTGGGTTATGCAGAAACCAGACTTCTGCTTTGGCCAGTGTTTTTTGACATGCCCAATTGGTGACGCCCCAAATCAGGCATGCCTGATCTGAAGCTGCAAACAGTGCTTGATATAGTGGCCTTGAGCATTCCATCAACAGGATTGCATGGTTGTGCTACTTGCTCTGGGCCACAAGTTGGGAGGTCAATTTGGGAGGAGTGCTTGCTTACCGCACATGGTCTTGCTGATGGAGGCGCACAGCTCATCCTTGCTGTACCCAAAGTCACACAGCTTCAGCACTGGTCTCTCTGACAGGTCCATCAAGAGGGTGTTCTCTAACTTGATGTCTCTGTTGGCAATGCCCATCTGCAGCAACCAGCAGCCGCATGAATAAGCACACAGTAACCGAACAGTACAGCTGTGTGCACGGACCCTGCAGCAACAAGAATCATGGAGTAGGTTTCTGGGTCCCAAATGCACTAACATGTGCATTTGGGACCTAGGAAAACATAGCATGATATGCTGTCTGTAAGGCAATGTGTCAGTAAGCCCCCACAAGGCTTGTTCACCAGGGGCAGACCTGCATGTGCATAAGCTTGAAAGCATATGTTACCTGATGACAGAAGTCAACACCAACAATCAGCTGCTGGAACAGGCGCCTGGCTTCAGACTCCATCAGCGCACGGTCATGGGCTGTGTTGTGGCGTTCAATGAAGTCTACCAAATCCCCTCCAGGTGCGTACTCACTCACAATGGCCAAATGGTCCAGGGTGAGAAAGACCTCCTGGAATTGGATGATGTTTGGGTGCATACAGCACAGTCTTTGATTCAGGATCTCCCTCCCTGCTGTCTTGATACTGCAAGTCAACAGTTGCATAACTGTCATGGCCATGCAACAGCGCCCAGCTTGGAGAATACAACAGCGCCCAGCTTGTGTGCAAAAATGTATTGAATACATGCACCAGTGTACAGGTGAAACTCATGAACTTCACTGTAATGTGTTGTGTCTGAGCAAGACTTTCTGTCAGAGGCATCAGCATGGCAAATACTTGCAATGCCCCCACATATGGAGACTTGAGACAGTGGTGCCTGAAAGTCCTGTGCAGTAAGCTTTGTCATGCTCACCTATTAGAGCCTCTATTGATGAATTTGATGGCAACATCACGCATCTTCTCCTTATCTTCTGCCAATAGAACAAATGCTGAGCTGCCAAGTCCAAGCTCAGCAACTTTGTTATATCTAGGGTGATTCTGGAGAGGATCTGGTGTATTGTTGGTTTGAAGGACAGATGTGGGCGTGGTCTCTATCTGCGAGCCAGATGTTTCACTGCAATCACCACGGCTTCTATCAACGCATACAAAATGGTTTGACCTAACGTGCTGCAGGTAAGCGAGTTCCCTGCGTGCAGCCGTTTGTAGCGAGTATTAGCATACCCAATGTTGCTGCTGTTCAGCTTGACAAATGAAGCATGTGCTGGACTCGAGAAGCAATTTGATTGCTGCGTTGACGGTTGAGGTGTTGGGTGAGTAAGTTCGTCTGCTTGCGGCAAAGTATTCAAGTTGGTGCTGTACGTCCGGACGCTCTTGGTCCCCGTGCACCATCCAAACGCCATTGATGGTCGAAGTCAATGCCAGGCCTTTCTCGCTGTCACGCTAAACGAACGTGTCTGCGGAAGATCAACCAAGGGCTTGTGCAGTGTTGATCAGGTCCGAAGGCGAACGTTGCTCCGAAATCAAAGCCGCATGCGATTTGATGCACTTCTGACTTCCAAGATAAAAACTTGGTAGACAGGTCCTGATGAAAAAGTTGAAGAGTATCTTGGCAGGAGTCTCCCACCTCTTCAGTTGCAGTCTTGAGTAATGTCGCCCAATTCCCCGCGATTACATACGCCGGCCAAGATCACACCGTAACACATAGGTCTACTATTTGGATTCTAGACCTCTGCTTGAGGTTAAGGCGCAGCTCACAGCGGCATTAGCGCCGCTTGATCCACATGCCGTGACTTGCAGCCGGCGACCTGCCAGATTTTCTGGCTCACAATTTGCACGCATCAACATTGAGTCATGACGGATAGGTTCCTACTGCAGCAGTAGTAACATTAATGCTCAATCCCTGTGCACACACAAACACCGAATACTGCTGGCGTGAGTCCAACAGACGTTTTTGCTGAAGTCTGTTGTGAGCACCCTGTTGTTCAACGTGCCGTAGTACATGCCTTCCGGAAGGATCCTCCCAAGCTTCACACATCTGCTCTTCAAGTGTACGCATGTATACATAGCTACGTAGGTATGCAAAACACAAGCTCAAACAATGCACTGGACAGCGCATAACACCAGTGACCTGCCCGTTGGGGGAGAGAGAGAAGCTCTCATAGCCTACAAAGAAGAAGAAGGAAAAAACTTTGCTTGCGCGAAGCTTTGATGCCTGCGTTTTGTAGGCGTTACGGGGTGGCCCTGGACTTTGATAGACTTGGTGTCGAATCTCTGGTTCCCAGTATACTTTCATCCGTTGTACATCATGACTATCCAAGTTACAATCAGTTGCAAGGTGCACTTGTTTGTGAACGTCGAAGATATGATCTCTGCGTACGATTTCTGTGCCGATGCTGAACGTTCGGAACGCGCGTGCAGGAATCGCCTGGAGTACACCTTGAGATTGCTCTTCCGCGGACCACCTTGGGAAGCTCTGTGCTCAAGCAATTTTGCAAGGAATATAGTCTTTCAGAACAGGACTGCATGCTATCATGCAATGGCCAAAGTGTCAATTCGAGCAAGAGGCTGCACGAGGTCTGCCAGAATCAAATCTCGCCTCTGTTTGTTCTGGTTGTAACCACATCGAGCGCACCAGCATCCATTCATCGTTATCTGCAAATGGTTTGTTCGTTGCAGTTCCCAGGCAGTTCGACAGGCAACCTGTGCCTTGAAGCTACCTTGAGGCCATCTGCTGCTTTACATGTCTGGCAGGCCTATCACCACGCCAATTTAGCAGATGCAAGTCTTGAAAACATGGCAGATGATTGGGAGGGTGCCACAGCACAGTTTGTCATGGCCTGTAGGAGACAAGCAGGGCAGCCCTCACTTTTGCAGACAGCAGCTGCAATACAGGCAGCCAACCCATTAGCTGCTATGTTTGACCGCAGTCGTCTTAGTCCCACGCATGCGTCGTGCCTGTCAGCAGTGCAAGATGCAGTCAGGCCCTTGTTAATACTCACTCAGGTTCTTCTGAGTCAAAGTGGCAGCTTCATGCTGTCGTGTGATTGTCCCCAGCACCAGCTCGAATTGGGGCATATGATCAGCAGCACAAGTAGCATTGCTGAAGCTCCAAAGGGCAAAGCTCTACTCCCTGATCACTTGGCGCATCAAGAACGTCGGATTGTGCTGCTGCAAAGCTCGCTGCTACTCCTCAAGCTGCTGTCTTTCCTGTCAGCAGTGGAAGCCAAATCTGCTAGTACAGATGTAGCAAAGGAGGTACTATGGCAAACTTTAGCAAACCTGGAGGTCGAGCTACACCCATATGAAGGAGCAGAAGCTGACTGCTCTGGTCTGCACTCTGGGCATGCAAGCAACCCAGCTTCAGCATCCTCACAGCATGAGATGGAGCCGGAACGCGATGTCTCTGTTTCCTTGGCAGCATTGCTGTGCACAACCTTGCGTCAGCACATCCTGCAGCCAACCATTCATGCTGACATCTGCTGTCACCTGCTCCAAGCGGTGTTGCTTGACGGTTCAGGTGTGATAGACTGTAAAAAGGCGCAGCGTCTTGCTGACGTTTTCAAGAGCAAAGGTATGAGCTTTTGCTGTACATGCATATTCTTTTCTGGTCTTTGAGCTTTGTAGGTGTACTGGTCTCCCAAGGTATCAGGTCAATGCACAACAGGGATATGCTCTGTGCATTTGCCAAGCCTCACGACAGTTTTCTTGTTGTCACAGCTGCATGCTGCTTGAAATCCAGAGACTGAGTTGCTGCTTCATGCTGAGTTTGACAAATACATCTGCAGGCATCTTAACTGTGGCTCTCGCGGGTTTGAAGTACAATGGGCCATACAGCACGGAGAAGACTATGAACTTGGTCTTGTTGCTGCGGTGCTTGGTGTCATCCCGCTTCTTACACAACATTGACAAAGCGGAAAACAGTATTACTTTGCTGCGCATGCAAGGGCTGATGAGGATTTCTGGCCTTCTTTGTCCTCCTGTGTTACGCCCCACTGCAGATGATCTGCAAGAAGGTATGCTGCTGTTGGCTTCTTTGGAGCCATCTTGTACTAAACGAAGACGCACAAATTGCTACTGTTGTGCGGGACATAATCTATGTAGTGTGCTGTGTTTGTAAAAGCACTCACAGTTGCCTGTGAATGCAAAATGCTTGACTGCAAACCTGGAGATGTGTTTTGGCACAATGTAAGGCCGCCCATTCCACAACTGATAAGTTGTTATTCGCTACTGTGATGATGTTTGCAGCTGATGATAAGTTGTTATTCACTATTGTGATGCCGCTTGCAGCTGATGATAGTGAGGACCCAGAGCTGGCTCCCCAGCTGCAGCTCACGGCTCAGGTTGCACAGCTTCTGGTTGTTCTGGTCAAAGCCTCTGATGGTAACTTCCCAGGCCACGACCATCTCTCAAACGCGCTTTTCCAGGTTGGACAGATGCTGGACAGATACGGCCAAGATGCAGAAACCATTCCTGAGCACAGTCAAGCAAGAAGCTGGAGAAGTTGGTCTGCTGTGTGTGAAGGACCTGTCAGTCCAAGCATGAGCAGAGAAGCTTGGCCCATCCCTACAGCTGAGGCATGGCAGGACAAGTCATCAGTAGCACTGAAAGCTCTGTTGGCACTGCGTTGGCTGAACAACCGTGAAAGGGAATCTGCAGAGATCCTTTCCAGCGAGGTGCAGAGTTCCCAAGATACCACAGCTGACTGTCAAGCAGCAGGAGAATCATTATTGCAGCTGCTACATTGTTGCCTGGCGGGTGAGCATGCAAGACACTGAATACCTTTGGAACATTGAGCTGTCCTTGATGCCTTGCCTGAGGTGTTGAAAGATCTGTTGACTGCACCATAGCAGCGTGTTAGATCCTCCAAGTTGTCACGTCCAAGCTAGATTTGAAAGGCACATGCCTTCAATCATCCATGCTGCTTCAATACACATTGCGCCAAGATGATGACATTTATCAGCATGAAAGGCCTCCTGTTCTTATTTGATTAGGCATCACTCTTGTTGCAGGTCATGTACTGGATCCAAACTTGGATGTCAGGGCAATAGTAGACAGGGCCCTTCACTACCTCATTAATCGTTGGTCTTTTCAAGGGGAAATGGCAGAGAGCCGCACTGCAAGCATTTTGGCCCTAATGCTTAGACGCCTCGCACTCGATCATGAGGAACTGCTAGGTGACAAGCGAGCAGCAGTTACGCTTGGCGAACATGTGTTACAGCTGGGGGGGCCAAGCAAAACTTGTCTGGAAGATCATCATCGGTGAGATGCACACATTTCTGGATGTTCCGTTGTCTTCTTGTTTGCTTGTCTGCAGTGGCCCAGACACATGTAGACACATGTACATCATTGATCTGCAATTGTGTTCGTGCTCATTGTTTGGATAAATGCCATAAAGCTGTCAGTTGAAGCTGCATGCTTTGCAGTAAGCAAACAGTATGCCTGGCAAGATTGTGAGACATTGTGGTACTCACATCACGGGCTCTGTCGTCTTTCCACAAACATAATGCTAGCATGATATTGGCTCTTGACGATGATAATAATAATGATAATGATGATGATGATAATGATAATAATAATGATAATGACAATGAGATTTTTTTATAATAATAATAACAATAATAATAATAGTAATAATAATAATAATAATAGTAGTAGTAGTAGTAGTAGTAGTAGTAGTAGTAGTAGTAATAGTAATAATAATAATAATAACAACAATAGCAACAACCACCACAACCATAACAACAACAATTATAATAATCATCATCATCATAATCATAATCGTATTAATAATAACACTTATTTATGGCTCTTGTTGCATATAAAGCCTGGCTGTGCCTGTTGCAGAATGCGCCGGAGGCAACACATCAAGGCCGCTGATGCCCTTGGTGGTGATGTGTGCAGTGGTAGCCTTCCACGCCATTGTCTCACATGAAGCTTACTGTCAACTGCTGCTAAAGCGTGACGTGATCTCTCGTGATGCTGCGCACATTCAGAATGCGCTGTCTGCCTTGGAGCCTTCTGCAAAGCTCACCTTTGGAGCTTGCTTGGCGTACCTGGCCACCCACCATCGGGATCTGGCTGCCAAGAACCCTGCTAGCAAGCTGGTCAGACTAATTCCTGAGGACACATTGATCATGATATGCAGCAGCATCCAAGAAGCTGTTCTGGTGGGCTTCCTCTTCATCCATTGTGTGTCATCTCTGCACTCTGCATTCCTGTCTGTGCACTGTGTGATGCATTCTTGCTAGTGGTGTGTTGTTGATGGTCCATTGCAAGTCCAAGGGCATGTGCTGTCTGTGTGTGCAAGTAGCATGACATTGGCTTTCCTCAAGCTGGGTTTTGTTCGTGTAAACCCCGCTGAATTGATTGGTTCAGCTGTGAATGATGTCTGCTTTCATTCATGCTTTCAATGGCGCCTTGCCATTGCCTGTTATGTTGATGACAACACAAGCAATGATGATAACAATAACAGCAGCGGTGAAGATAGTAGTAGTACTCACGGCAGTGATAGTAAGCATACAAGAATTAGAGATAGTCATGACTCATTTCATGGTCACAGCAACAGTCATGTACTACTACTGGTCATGTACAAATACAAGATGACACAACAATATCAACAACAATGCCATAACAGTGGAAAAGAATACAGCACTGCCCACACCAACCACAAAAACATTGATACAAGTACTTCTGAGTACTATTAATAACATTGACAATAGCCTACCAATTGCCCGGTATATGCATGCAGGCACCATTGCCATGGGGGCTCTCAAAATGCATCAGCCTGGCTCGCGTGCTGCAGCGAATGGCAAATCTGCTCAAGCAGCAGCCATTGGACAACGTCTCATTGCAAGAGGTTAGCATCATCCCATGACGCCCTAATGTAATGCAAGAGTATTCTGCAGCAGGTGTAATTGGGAATGCTGTTCGGAGCATGGTACTGCTTTGACTTTATGCAGATGCTTGTGCAAAAAAATTCACGGCTGTGCTGTTGTGTTTCACCCTGTGGGAATTAGCTTTTGCACTGAGCTGTTTGTTTTACCTCAGGAGCAGACTGGTTGCTTCACTTCGTTGACTGTAAGCTGACTCTACCTGAGGATACTAAATTCTTTCACACTTGAGTGGCGTGAAATCGCAGGATGTGGAGCGTGTTGTGGGGACGAATGTTGTCAAGCTTTGGGGTGCGTCAGACCAGGTGGGATTGCAATTGCAGCTGGTGCTGGGGGGGCTACTGTTTACACAGCTGGCAGAGCGTCACTCCTTTGACTGCACTGGCAATGCTACCCAGGTCAGGCCACTCACTGCTGGCCTTCTTTGCTGCCCTTGTTGTTGCTGTGCAGAGATGCCTGTTGACCCTTCTACCATTAGCCATCAAAGTCACTACCTACATTTCAGCCTCTACCTTTGAGGTCCTTATTCTGCTGCTTGGAGAACAGCCTGGGATTCCTGGTGATCTGTTCAACTGTCATTTGGCAGGGAATGGCTACCTTCAGGTCTCCATGGTGAAAGGTCCAACTTGCACCTCACTGTGTCAAAAACTGTGTCTTGCTGTATAGGAGCAAGGTGAACCTGCTGATGGCTGTAGATGCCCAAGATACCTTTCCTGAACAGCACAGGACTACCACACCAGCTGCATCAACACCTCAAACTGCTCCCACTTCAGCTTCAGCTTCAGCCTCAGCTTGTGGCTTGTCATCTGCCTCAGCTTCACCCATAGCTTCAGCCTCAGCCTCAGCCTCAGCCTCAGCTTCAGAACCACCTGCAAGGGCAGCTGCGCCATCGTCCACTTCAGCATCACCCAGGGGAACAAATGGGGCCTCAGCTTCTGCTGCCGCTCCACCAACACAGCTGCCTTCACATCCAGGGGTTGCCGGTGATGCTGCCTCACAGGCAGATGCAGATTCAGGGTCTACCACAAAGGATAGGTTCAACTTCCCTGAGGTTGGGCTGATGTTCTTGGTACCGCAGATGGTACAGACACTGATGCTGAAGTGTCTTCTGCCGTGCCTTAGCTCCAGCCATGACTTTGGGCAGGCAGTGTATGCACCCTGGGTGCACAGCTTGGTGCTGGGAGTGGAGAAACTCATAGACAGCTTTGAGCACGATGCACTTGCACCCAACCTACAGCCTCACATTGAGCTGGCAGGTGAAATCCGCTTCTTTAGTTGTCCATCCTACATGCCTTGCCATGCATGGACTAACCCAACTTTTGTCCAAAAGCACCTTGCAGAGCTGCGCATGCACTGCAAGTTGCAGTAGTGTGTTCTTGCTATCAGTAGGTACTGAAAATCAGAGACCTTCACAACACGTCAACGTACTGATGCAGGTGTTGCTATGCCATTTTGCACCACTAGGGGTACTGCCCAGAGAAACACATGCTGAATACATGCTATTAGAACAACAAAAACGCACAGGACAAGACGAGCAAACTGTCACTAGTGACCAGCCGTAAGCTACCAACACTTGACAACGCTCGTTTGTGTTACCGTATACTACTGACTATATACGTAGGCGCTGACAGAAGTTTCTGATGTTTGTTCTGCAGCTCGCATACGCCCAGACCTCGCATGTCACTCTGCTGGTATTCATGAAGCAACGCCCTGACAAATGCTGCTGATGTCTGTTCTGCAGCTCGCGTGCGTCCAGATCCTGCCTTGCCTGCTTTCAGCATGGAAACGCCCCTCAGGGTAGCTCAAGCCCTTCTACAGTCCCTGGCAGTGCTGCTGCCCTTCCTGCCCACCTGCCCACCGCCAACCCCCGCCCCCCCCCAAGACAGTCCAATCAGCAGATCTGGACGCTGACAGGATTCCCAAGCAGCCGACGATCCTGCAGCAAACGGCCTTAAGCTCTCCAGACCTGCCTGCTGCTTTCAAGGAGCACGGTGTTGCATTGCGCAAGGACAAAGGGCGGTTTTTGCCTGCCGGACTCTCTCTGCACCAGAAGCTTGATCAGGCTAGCGTCAAGCGTCTCATAGGTGAGTGCGGTGAAATCAGCCTGAAAGCCTTTGCAGCTTCATGTGAATGACACTCGGGCCAGAGTCAGGTCATTGACTCTGCTGCTGTGGACTGAATTGTAGAGGTGCTTGCATGAGCTGGGCAGTGGATGCAGGTAAGTTTTGTCTGGTACGAGCAGTTGCAAGGTTTTGTTGGCACACATCTGTCCAGATTCATCCTCAAGGAAAAACCCATGTGTGGTTGGCTTCATGCTGAGACAGGTGCTCAATCAATTTGGATCAATACTACAAGAGAAAGCCATGAGCAACCTGTTGTGCTGCAACCTGCGCAAGTGGCAAGCAGCACATGCTGACATGCATAGGTAGACATTTAGCAGCTCCTGCCACAGTTGTGCAGACCGCATGTTGCCATCTGTAAAGCTGCTGCTTTGCACTGTTTTGTGACACTGGACTTTGACTGTTTCCTGTTGTTCAAACACACTCTATGCAACACCGAGACAGGACCCCACTCAGGGCCCCACACAGGACCCCACGCAGCAGGGTGGGCCCCCGCTCTATCTGAACTGTATGTACCAGTACTGAGAGGAAGCAACTTGATGACTAAGCAACGAGCTGAATCCTGACTTGACGGCATTGCAGACCCGATAGTGCGCTCCATCACATACATGCAGCAATCATTCAGCAATGAGTTGAATCCTGACTTGATGGTATTGCAGACCTGATAGTGCGCTCCATCACATACATGAAGAAGGAGCAAGGCTGGCAAGACACATTTCTAGCAGCACGGCTCAAGATCGTTGACGCCCAGGCAAAGCTACGGCTGTCACGCGCTCTCACAGGCCTATTAAGGGCCAAGGGCCTTTCCAAGGAAGATGTTTTGGCCATCGATGAAATCCTTTTCCGCACGCCGGTGAGTTGCGTTGGCCGCGCATGGATGATGCGTATAGTCCCAGGGATGCCTGTGATCCCAGGGCTGATCAGTCACAAGAGCTGCCTGGTTTACGCAGTGACGCTGTATGAGTTCTTGCGCAAGGCTATTGACCGTGATAGCACCTCTTGCAACAGTCAAAAATGTTATTTTTTATATATACATGTTTCTTGGTTGTGGAAAACATACAACTTCTGAGGGATTATCAGGAAAAACCTTCTGTGCAACCAGTCTCAGTTCATGTTCATCTCCATGCATGTCATGCATGACAATGCACGCAATCTCTTTCTCCATGTTGCAAAGGTGCTATTGAGCTCACACCCAACAAGGATGGTTTGCCATCGGGTTTTGCTGCATTTCCTGACCCTGCAGCAGCAGCAAAAGCTCATACCCAACTGGTATGGTCTGCTATAGGATAATGCTGCATGTCCTGACCCTGTGGCAGCAGCAGCAGCAGCTGCTGCTTTTCGGGTGGCAGAAGAGCAGATGGCTGCCAAGGCAGCTGCCAAGAAGGCCAAGAAGCTGAGACAGAAGCTGAAGGCCAAGGAGCAGGCTTCTGCTTGTGTTGCAGAAAACCATGATGCTCACACCCCATCAGATGAAGCTCAGCCATTGTCACTAGAATCCTCTCAGCTCGCCATGGACTCATCTGAGTCTTCTCCATTAGCCAATCAGCCTCAAGCTGAGTATCTCCGAGCGCAGAATCTTGACCAGCAGCAGCAGCAGCTTGATGAAGCTATGGGCAGCAGCTTGTCTGTCTCTGCGTCTGTGGGTGACACTGCAGCAGGAGAGAATGATGTCAAGGATGTTTCAGTAGAGTTGAAAGGCCTGCATCTGCCAACCTGTGACCAATCTGCCAACAAGGGTCAAACAGATGTTGACTTTCTGCAGCAGCTCTTCTGCTGTCCACTCACCAAGGTAACCGATAGTGTTGTTGTTCATGATGAACAGGCATTCATCTGTACTGTGAACATGCAGCAAGCAAATGCAATGCTCTGAAAAATGCATATTGAAATGGAGTGAAATTTTTACCAGATCAAGCTCATGGTCGTTCAGGCAATGCCTGGATGCCATCTTGCTTGGCTCTCAGGCTCAACCCAGTGGGCAGTTTCCTCCAGCAATGCAAGCCTCAGCAAGTTCTCAAGCATGGCGTGTTGGTTTAGCCAATAACTGAATGTTACAGAGTCTCCACATTAAGTGTTGAGTGAGATGGGCTTTGCTTAGCAGGCACTCAATGATCTGGTGTTGATATAACAAGTACTCCATGCTGTGGTGGTTGGTGTGCAGGCCACCATGGTGGAGCCAACCATTGCTGCAGATGGCCACACCTACGAGAGAAGCGCCATCCAAGACTGGCTGACTCATAGCCGCATGTCCCCAGTCACTGGTCACCCCTTGTCCCATATTCGCTTGGTGTCAAACCAAGCTGCTAGGGTGGCCATTGCCAGCCAGCATGGGCAAGTCCGGTGAAACAGGATTTATCAGCTGGCATGAAGGCAAGCCAAGGGATCTTTTAGGGCAGGTGTAATGCTGCCCTCTGGTCAGGGCATCTGTGTCTGAATGTTCAGATGACACGTCTGAAGGTTGTTTCACCATGCATATGGATTGTATAACATAACATTCATGCTTTACTACGGCCTACCAAACTTTGCTTGGGGATACCATGCTTTCTTGTCAGCACTAATGTCATGTTTTGACGGTAGAGGTCAAAGGGTTGCCACAAATGCAGTGCTTGCATACCTGCAGACACAGCTTCTGCTTCACATGGTATGAGGTAGTCATGCACGGCATTGTGTGCTTGTGCCAGGTACATGTTGCTCAAGGCACTGAGTGTACAATGTACCTCATGTTGCTCACAAGCAGCTGATCCTGGTTGACGCCCAGGGTTTCATTGAAGAGTTGGGGCCCTGAAGGATTGGCCTCAATTTCCTCATCAATCTGCTTGTCCAGGTCAGCCTCCAGAAGTGACACCTGCATGCTGAACTTCAGCATGTAAACAGGCTGGCCTTGTTCATCATTTACGTACCTAACTGTCAGGTAACAACCATGTGATGCATATCCATGTTTGTAGGCTGTGTCATGTCCATGTTTGTAGGCTGTGTCATGCAGCTACCCTAGACATGACCAAGAGATGTGAAAGTGTGATGCATACTAATTGACAGCATGTCATGTGATGTTCTTCCAGAAGCGTATATTTGGCCGCTCAGACAGCAGTGTTTACACCAATGACACTCTGTCTGATCAGATTATGGGTTGATGCAGGCTGGTGCAGGCTAACATTGCTTTCGTGCAGAGCCAGGGTTACTCCCTCAGCAACCACATCACCGCGGTGCAACAAGAGCGTTTGGTTGTGTGGGGTTGCAATGACAAGAAACTAGAGTCGATGCATCCTGAGCACAATAGCGAAGCTGTACCAAGGTCAAAGCTTGTCTGGGTAGAGGATTGTGGACACTGCAACCACTTAGAGCAGTAGCTGATTCCATAGTTGACTTTGCCTTGAATGCCAAAGACAAGCAGGTCCGAAGCAGCTATCAAACCCCCAACCACTGCCCATGGAGTGCATGTATTTGAGGTCGTCCCATGTTTGCGGTGCTGAGCTCAGCCTCTATCATGACAAAATTTTGTGACAACTCTATTCCATCATTAAAATGCGTTACTCGAGAGTTTTGTGATGACACAAAGCATTGGGGAGTCCTTGGTTGCTGTGACCAGCAAACGCAGCTTGTCAACGCTAATTGTGTGCTAGACAGGGGCGTCACAGCATTAGCATGCAACAAGTGCAGCCTGCACCTGATGCACATTTGGCATCGTTGTCTGCAACGTGAAAAATGGTGGTTAGGTGTGATTTGTCAGCAGACCTTGCATGTCATCTGTCTAAGGCATAAGGTAAGACACAGGAGGCCAGGAATTATGAGCCCTTGCATGTATTGCAAAGCAGTTAAGTTTTCTGCTTCATCAATGATGAGTAAGGTAGTTGATGATGCCAAGCAACGTGACACAGCAGCAACTTCCTAGCCTTGTGTTTTTACATTGTCCCATCGTACCTCAAGCCAGCAAGATCCACAGCCAAACTACCTGCAGAGACTTGGCAGATCAGCGTGAGGCAGCAAGCAAGGCACCATGCCATGTGACAAGTTGACAATGTTGGCTGCCTGCATAATGCTGCCTGCACAATGACTGCAGCCGCAGTCTGCAATGGTGAGGGCTGCAGGTATGCAGTGGCCCAACAACTAGCTGTTGGAGTTTTGATGGCAGCAATTCAAAAGTCTCATGAAGCTGTGACTGCACTGAATACATGCCTTAAGTTGCGTCAGTAATAGGTACACAAAAAGGCTTATCACAATCAAATCACAAATAAAGACTGAGCTCAGCACTGCAAAAGTGACACCATTGCAAACACATATTTGTACTGGTAACCACGGCCTGCACACTCAAGTATTTCAAAACCTCAGTAGCTGCTGGGGACCTGCTCTGCTTTAGCACTCAATGCAAAGTCAACTATGCAATCAGCTAGTGCCTGAGGCTGCTCTAAGTGTGGACAGTGTCCACAGTTCTCTACCCAGACAAGCTTAGACTTTGGTAGGACTTGGCTGAACTGCTCAGCATAATCTGGCTTCAGTATCTTATCATTGCGACCCCACACAACCAAACATTCCTGTTGCACCAATGGGATGCGCTTGCTGAGGGAGTAACCCCCACTCTGTATGAAAGCAACGTTGGCCTCTGCCCAGCCTACATTGACATATGCTCTAATGTAACATATTCAACAGTGACAATGCTGGCAGACAGGCCAAGTGTATGCCTCTGACAGCATATGACAGATGGTCAACTTGCATATGTTGCGTTTTTAGGCAATGTCATACAGCTGCCTGCCACCTTCAGACGTTCCAAAGATGCATTGTTATGATGCATACATCTTTCAATAGTGTCTAGATGTCAAGCAGCTGCATGACACTGCCCACACACATGAATGCGCAATACATCCTGTTACCTGACAGGTAGGTGTGCAGACGTCCTATCAACAAAGCATCATCTGTGGCGAGTGCTTTGTCATTGTAGGCCAGGTCACCAGCATACTTTCGAATGGCAGTAGATTTCAGCACCTGCATGGCATCACATCAGCGTAAAGCAGATGACCAAAAAATGTATGGGCAGAGCGTGCATGACATGCACACATGCACGTACAGACACTACATGGATGTCTTGTTGAGCTTGGCTCTCTGCTGTCTATAACACCCTCAAAACTCATCCATGTCAGACTGTCTTGTGAGCAGATGTGCCAGCTCAGCAAGGAGAATCGCATGCTGACATGGACATGCCGGTGTCACATCTGGTGGCTGACCTGGACAAGCAGGTTGATGAGGAACTTGGGGGCAACCCTCCAGGGCCCCAAACCATCAATGAACCCCTGGGCGTCAACCAGGACCAGCTTCTTGACTGCATCAGGATACTCTAAGGCGAAGTCCATGGCAATGGCGCCGCCTAAGCTAGTCCCAACCACAATCATGGGCCTCTTGATCTACACTGCATATACAAGCCAGAAGTGTACATGCATCTATGACGCATTGCAGCTCAGTGATAGGTATACTTGAGGGAGGCAAAGGCCGAGAGTAACTGTGCTGTGCAAATAGCGTGAGCAAAGCTGGTTTGTGTGAATGACTCCTGAGCCTGTGCGCTACGTTTGGGCCAAAGGAATACACAGGAGTATGTGGGCAGGCTGTAACATCAAGCTAAAATCTGATGCCGAATCCAATACACACTGGGCAATAAGTGAGGCTGCTTTGTAGACAGCAAATCTACAATCCTGCAAAAGACACTATTCAAGGCTGGTCTGCAGAGACAGCCTGTCATGTTGAGCTTGTCTCTCAAAGTAAACCAAGCTTCAAGCACAAATCGACAGCATGTGCTGATCTTTACCTTCTCTTTCCAAAACGCGTACAAGTGATCACGCTTCTGCTTTGGGCCTAGCTTCATGTTGCTCTGGCTGGCAGCTCCACTATCACTGAAGCCCCAGCCAACCAGATCTACAGCCCAGGCCTCCAAGCTCCTCTCTAAAAGAGGTAGCAAGCGCCGAAATTCCAGGCTAGAGCTGTCAAAGCCATGAAGCAGCAAGACAGGTGCTTGATCCTGATGCTGGCTACCATACTCTGCACAAGTATGCTCAAGTATAATCTGTAAGGCAACATGCAGAACTGCACAAGTACAGCATGAAGGATACACTCTTGTCTGGCATACCTGAAGGGCCTAGATATGCTGTCTCAACAGGGCACGTCAGTGAAGCAGCATCAATGGTGCTGCGCTGCATGCGCGACATGAAGTCAAGAGCAGCCTGCTCTTTGACTTCTTGAGCTTGTTTTGGGAAAAACTCTGAGTGAGAAGTGGTCTGCAGCAACACAACGTGTTGTAGGATGTTGAATTGCGGGTCGCTTAAACGGTTATTGCGCAAGCATACCTCCGGGAGCCGAGAAGGGGCTTGAGAGTGGCAAGTGAACGCAACAGGCTTGTTCCGCAAGCTAAGCTTGGTGGCGTGACGCAGCTGCCTTGCTTTCATTGGTCGTTGGACGCAACGGCATTGTCTCGTTGCGGTAAATTGCTGGCTTTGCATCTCCCTGGGAATGGCGGAGCGGGCAGTTTGCTTTTGTGTAATGCACGACCACGTGTATACGTCAGGTGTGCAGCGGCTATATCACGCTCTCGGTTGTTTAAGTCGCAGTAACTTGTCACGGATCCTCAAACTCTTCGGTGAAGACACACAAGTTAAGAGAGATAGATTTATCACAGAGAGAGAGAGAGAGAGAGATTACAATGCTTTAGCCAGCCAGCAAGTCTGATCACATATAGAAGAAGACAAAGGTCAAATGTGGAAAACATCAAGACAGTCCAGAACGAACTTGAAAACCTGCAT
>JAABUK010007046.1_pt1 | contig 16408 bp, 18 predicted proteins | sample 5559141 | NCBI WGS metagenome assembly JAABUK01 (sample SAMN10711869, study PRJNA513367) | rock metagenome | isolation source: Antarctica rocks | place: Antarctica: Victoria Land, Pudding Butte nord | collected 2016-01-03
TCAGGGAGCTGAAGATAGTAGCGAGCTACCTCGTCGTCTTTGAACGTGTCTGCGAGAGACGCAGCAGCAAGCCTGTAGTCCGATAGAGAGACCTGGAGAACGCTGCCGCTCGAGGATGGAGTATTGTCTGACTCTTTCTCTTTGGTCACACCTATGACGTGCCCATTTGTCTGCTTCGCTTTTTCAGCTTCAGAGGTGGGGTCCGAGGGGATTGTGGACGCGCCTTCATCTTCTATCATGGCCGTTAGCTACCTTGGCTGGCAGTATGAATCTATTGCCTCGATTTTTGACGCACTTACCTAGGAGTTTGGTTCTCCAGCGCCTCTCGGCACCATACGCCATTGGGTTTGGCGCTCCCTGCATGCGCTTCTGCCTCAGCCTCATAACGGAGAAGATCCACATCAATGCAGACCAAAACAATATCAGGTTGCAAACAGGATCAACAGTGTTGGCATGCAACTCAAGCTGGAGCGGTGTGATGAAAATCCTTGCGAGACGAATATGAGCTACACAATGACACGTCCTGGTCGGCGCACAAACTTGGTCATAGCATGATTCGTGGGATAGAATCTGAAAATAGTTAGAACGACAAAACTAAACAAATCATGATCGAGGAATTGACAGAGCCCTACCATACTCGTATTATGTATACAACTAACCGAAATCGCCATCTTTCTAATTCAAATAATGAGCTTGAAGCACATTGCTAAGAGCGCAATCAAAATGAATCTTCAAGTTTCTTAAAAAAGATTTTATATGAAATTGATGTCAGTTTATGTCAGATCTCGCTGCTCTTAATGAATTTGATGACAATGACATGCTCTGAAATATTAAGAACATCAATCAACTAAAGCGATGAGTATTGCTAGAAATATTAAATTTCAAGATAGTAAACAAGCTTATGATAAATGAAATTCTAGAAAGTAAAAATATTTTATTATGCGAAGAATGAAAAAGAATTAAGAATTTAACACAATGCTTTAAGTATTAAGAACATGATCATATTGGCAAAAACTCAGTCTATATGCAATCACATTGTCGAATTTTCGAGAAGACGGCTTGCAGAATTGAAGTTGCTAAAAAAGTTTCTAGCAACATTGTGGGCTGATTTCTGGCTCGAGGCTGGTTCCGAGCTGGCCAGAAGCCACATTAGCATCTTTGATTGAATCTTGCTTGGAATATTTTATTTTTGCCTAAGGTAAAATCTTTGAAATCTTGCTTCGACGAAATTTTGCAGCCGGCCTAGCCACCATCACCCTACCTACTCGCCTACCTACATGTTCAGCTACCAACTCAGCTACCTACTCGCCTACCAAACTTTCTACCAAACTCCGAGTCCCTACAAAACTTCCTACCAAACTCCGTACCAAATACCCTTCATGGCTCCCTACCAAACACCCTCCATGGTTCCCTACCGAACACCCTCCATGGCACCCTCCATGGCTCCCTCCATGATTCCTTACCAAACACCCTCCATAGCTCCCTCCATGGCTCCCTTCATGACTACCTACTAAGCACCCTACATAGTCAACAATTCGTTTAAATAGATGGTTAGATAAGTAGTTAGATAATCAATTAACTGATTTATTTAATGATTTATTCAATAATTAATTCATTGATTTAATGATTTATCTAACAATAATGCTCAAAGTCGAAAATGTTGCTAATGTAGCCCGCCGAAGGTTTGATCGGCTGCCGTATCTTTTGCGGCCCCCTGGCCACGACATGCGCACATCGGCTAGTTTCCCGAAATGCCGACGAATCTGAGTCTTTTCATTGATGCAGTGAGCTTCGTGAATTGCTTTTGAGTTGCTATCATCTTAGACTGATTATCATCTAGATCGTTCTTATTCTCAAACCATTCTAGCTTCGCTGATGATGACACACGCGCTCTTCGAGCGGCAAGAGCAGCAGCAGACTCGGCGGCAAAGGTCACAAGCTCGCGCAAGGTGAGTGCGTCGACAACAGCTTGAGGGGTCTGAGGAACCTCGAGGGGGTTGAGCTTGAGCAGAGGAAGGTCTTCTACATCTGAAAGTGGTGGGGGTGAGGAGACCTCTGCCCCTGAAGAAAGTACGATAGGATCCTTAGATACGGGGGCGAATTTGCGTGCCTTGGAAGCCTTGGGTGCACCCAGGTGAAGCAGGGCCTTGGAGGGAGCCCTTTTGCGCCCGGTACGCCTGGGGGGCATTCTGACTGTCTAGGATTGCGCCCGTGTAAGACTGAGGTTTGTATAGCTTCGAAAATGAAGCCTGGGGACGTTTTAGAGGTGTAGAGATAGTATTTAAATATTTGCTCTTTTTGCACCAACTTCGGGGCAAATTTGTTGTGTTTCCCCCCACCGAATTCGCTAAATTCCGAAATCGGAACCAGAATTTTGCATACAACGATAGTCACCGTTGACCGTCGATGGGAGCACTCTGCTTACTGTTGAAAGAGCTGCCCCGCTTGGAGAATCAACATTGTTGATTCTCATTCTACTTTTTCTATTCAAGATTGCTTCTCGCGACACGTATTGACAATTCAGTTTATCGCTGTTGGAATCTCAGGTGTGATTTGGTTGGTACTCGCCGCCCTATATTCTAGGGCTGGGGCCCGCTAGTAGAGTTTTCACCTTCCACCTCCTAGATAGACTTCTTCTTCCTGAAAACATCTAATACCACCGTACCGCGCCACTTATACCGGATCATGTCGGCACAGCAACCTCAAACATTCAATCCCCCAAATGTCTGTCCCCCAAAACCGACCTACTCCCATGTCTCCGCTTTCGTCAACTAGCACCCTCATCACAATCGCCGGCCAACTCGGCTTTTCTATCTCTGGTCAGATTCCCTCGTCCCTCGCCGACCAGGTCGCCCTCGCCCTAGAAAATCTTTCAAAGTGCCTAGAAGCTGCGGGTGCCACGACCCGCGATATCGTCAAGGTCACACAATATATCGTCGACTATGACCCGAGTGAACGGAGCAGGGCCGAGCTGTATCTGAAATTCATCGGTGACCATCGACCGCCAAGCACGTTGATTGGTGTGGCGAAGTTGGCGGCTCCTGAGCTTTTGTATGAGATTGAGGCTATGGCTGTTGTGCACGAAGCCGCCAAGTAGTGACGGGTTGAGGATTGTTGGACTGGCACTCCGCTTTCCCGGCAAAGAGAGCTCCGTGCAGACAATTTTAAGCATTCAAGTTGACGAGTATCGCTGCTTCATTGATCAATACTTCTTCAGATAGTACTTTAGGTCAATCAGCATTCTATTCTTTCTCAGTTTTCACGAAGAGAATGTTACTGACAATACCTCAATCTCCTTTTTCACATATTTCGCCCTCTCAATTCCTTTACGAATCTCATCTTTATCTGTAAGATGAGCTTGACTCGCAAATATCTTGTGGAGGCGAGGTCTGAAATAGGAGTAGCCTAGCGGATAGGACTGGCCGATTTCTAAGAGCTCTGCGGGGACAACTGAGCTGGAACTGGAAGAGAATAATCTTATGTCCTACTATGGAGGTATTCTGCAGTAGATGTCCAAGTTTCAGTGATTTCTATCTTAAGTACTGTACAATGCGAGCTTAAAGGATGAACTTGATGTTGGCCATACGTGATATCCGTGCCCCACCCTACGAGAAGCTCATCCTTCGCTTAAATATTACTAGATCTGTAAATTACACCCCGCTAAGATCTTGACGATTCATGACGAGTTTTAGGTAAGGTATCTAAATGAGCTAAGCTCGACATTGGCAACCCGCAAGCCATCCATCTACTGTGAACACATGCAATCCATCTACGATAACTAGTTTGACTATGGTCAAGTTTTTCGAAAGCTCCTTCAGCTATGATTACCCATTCCCAGCCGTCAGCCTAGCATACTTCCTGCGCTATCCTAACCCTTACGCAACGCACGTGCTCTCCACCGATGTCATAGATCGTCAATTTGATACGGAAACACAAAGGCTGAGCACCACGCGATTGCATCTCAAAAGATCAAAACTGCCTCCGACGGTGTTGAAGCTACTACCGAAAGGAATTCTGGGCTCGAGCAGCGATACCGGTCAGAGCTTCATACTCGAAAAGAGCGTGGTCGATGTCAAGGAAGGATGGATGACAACAGAGACGAGGAATTTGGAATGGACGGGTATATTGAGCATCATTGAGAAGCAATCGTACAGACGACCACATCCGGCGCACGTAGGGCATATACCGGGCACGGACGACCTGATTGAATGCACGAAGAACGAAACGACGGATGTCACGACCACGGTCACATTCAAATCAAGATTCGGGCAAGCAAAGGTCAAAGGAAGCAAGGGTAGAATAGACGCCGGGCCGATGAACTCTGCAGCTTCGGCGGCTACGGAAGAAGACGTCCCCGCGAAGAAAGGCTTCTTCGCCTCCTGGTCGACGTCTTCGCTTCAGCGCAGCATCGAGCTGATAGGCATGCGGAGGACCCGGGAGGCGTTGGTTAAGAGCAAGGACGGTATGAACGTCGTACTCGCGCGACTGCGGCATGGCGGCCTAGGGGAAGTGCTAGATGGAATGCGGCGCGACCAAATGGCAGTGTTTGGCCAGGATGGCCCGTGGAAGCGCGCATGGCAACAAGGCAAGGAGTTGGAAGACGACGATTAGTCGACGCCTACGAACTGTTTCTACGAAAAGAGACTGTTGGTTTCTATTCTGCCTCTACCATTGTATTTGTTGTGAAATCGGCATCTGTTCATACACATGCATAGCAGGATAAGCGTGGCGTTTGGGCTCGATCTTTATCCAACCTTACCTTCCCTCGTTCCTGTTTTAACAAATCTATCTGGAAGCGATTAGGCAAAGAAAATCACACGGCCAACGCAGCCATATTCTCACATACTGTGCCTCTTCAGATGCCTAAGCATTCCAATAATACACTCAGAAAGAAATCCCAGTCCCAAAGGACTCAATCAAAGAGTAGGTCGCCTTTGGTGTTTGGATGTTGTTGTTGCCAACCAGCGATTCCAAAAGTCCAACATCGAGGAAATTGTGGTGCGCCGCATGAACCCCTGCTTCAAGAACGTTGGAGTACGCAAATGTGCATCAACTCCCCGATTCCGCCGGCTTCTAACATACCTTGAGTAAATTCCTCGGCGCTCCCCCCTGTCCAGACATTTAGTAGCAGGATTTCATAAGCAAGATTGACTTGGACCAGACGCTCTCGATTCGCGAATCGTGGATCTCTTATCTGTTTCTGACCTTTCGGGGAAGTTATCTGCCGGTTTCCTCGTCTTTTTCTATTATATTGATTGTGTTTCTTCAGCCATCTTAACATTAGCGAATCCTCTTCGCAAAACCCAGCGCGATCTGAGCGATTTCATTCACTAAATAGCGTTTAAATCACCTTTGAAACTGATAAGGTGGGCGTCATGGGGAGGGTCGTAGAAGGCGGGGGTTTGATGATGTGCTCGTTGCTTGTTGTGTGATTGATGGGATATTGGGTTTTTCCAGGGGAGAGATTGAGGTATGGCGGCGGAGGATGTCAGGTGGGCTGTTGTGCGCTTGTGGGTGGGACTTGCTTGTGCTGTATAGAACCGTCGTCTGTGGAAGTCTAAGAGGGTCAAATATGAGGCGAGTGAAGTGTCTTGACCAATTGGTGTCCATGAACAGAGCTTGTAGTTTAAGGATCATAGCGTTGATTTGATGAGTGCGAACCATACACCAATAGACAAATGCAATGCCATCATGTACAGACACATGCTGTATGCTGGATGGCACTGAAGCAAAATCGAAGTTGTATGCTGTCACCACAGTACCTGTTAGTTAATAAAATTCTTCTGTGTAGCCTTCATGTGTTCCTTGACGTTGGCTTCGTCTGTAGAGTAGATGAAATATGCGTTCATCAAAGATCCAAATTACCCTCCTCTAGGACTGGGTGAGACTGCATCGTTGTTGTCTTGTACAAGCGCCACATCTTCCGACGTAGTTCCTGAAGAGGGTAGCGCATTCTGGAAGACTTTGTTAGCCTTCTGGTTTGCTACGTTGCTTGTAAGAGTTCTTGGTCATCTCGAGCAGGCTCGTCTCTTGATTTTGACGACTTTCGCCGCGAATTTGGGTCGGTTGTTTCTTTGTACACTCGCGCTGTGAACATTTCATCGTCGCAGTCTAGTGTTGTATATCGTTGTATGCAAAAGTCTGGTTCAGTTTTCGGGTTTTAGCGAATTTGGCGGGGAAAACCCACAAATCAGCCTCAAATTTGGTGCAAATAGAGCAAATACCTAGATATCATCCCCACACCCTCAAAACACCCCAAAGCTTCATTTTTGAAGCTATACAAACCTCAGCCTCACACGGGGGCAATTCTGAATCCTACCTACCATGCCTCAAGCTCTTATCCAGAACCTTAGAGACGAGATTCAATTTCACCTAGCCCGTGACGATAGCACAACGTTCATACACAAAGTCACTCATGTTACCAGACAGCAGATCAATCGTATGCGTAAAAAACATCTTCATTTCAGCGATGTGATGTCTGCGCTTGATACAATTGATAGATCGAAGGTTCTGAGTGAGTATCATGCTCAGAAGCTTCTTGACTTTCTCAGTTAATGATTCATCGTTTATCAGAATGACATGATCTGATTTCTGTACGACGAGTTTGACATTATCATCAGTCAAAGCATGATCAGCAGACTGCTCAAACAAGCTAGATACAGCAGAAAGATCACTCAAAGAGTCGCTGCTGAGCGTGATGAGAAGCTTTGCAGCGAATGAGAACAACGACTTATGAGCTGAACATCTGATCAGCTAGTCTTTCTTGATGAAAGCGTTGCTTGTGAGCGAACAGATAGACTCAACTTTCTTTTCTTCTTTACTCTTTCTAGTCATGCTAATGCTTGCTCGTTAGCTGATCGAAAGTATGACTGAGTCTTGATTGATTTATCTCTGCACGTCATTCAAAGTCTAAAATGATCGAAGAGATGAAGCATTTTATCAGCATTTTTCATTGATGAATACATTGCATGAAAGATGCATCACAACTTCATAACAAAAAAGATTTTTCTGAACTTCATGTGATCATAAATGCTTTTTATATGCAATTCTGAAGAGATAAAATTGCGTTTAATGATGATCATGAATAATGCTAGAATTCATCAATCAGCAGAGCTTAATGAGCTATGTGAAAGCTTTGAAGTGCATTTTGTTAAATTGTCACTCTACTCATCTGACTATAATTTCATAGAAAGCTCATTTTCAGTGTTGAAAGCTTGAATTAAAAGAAACGATCAGCTTGTTCAATGATATGACGAATCTAATGAAAAATTTGATGAATTTCTAAAAGTAGCAGTCAAGTTACAAAGAGAGCGAGTTAATGATTCTGAAGCACTTTTTCATCTGATTGACATAGTTCATATATTCAAATAATATTTAGATATAGATAGACTCATTGTAGTCAAGCTCATCATGCTTCTTTGCTATCTTTGAATAATCATTTAAAGTCTTCTTCATCTTCTTCATTTTTTTCATTTTCTTCAAACTTTCATCTTCGATTGATATTTGCAAGATTGAGATCTTGACTTGAGACTTTAAAGCAGATCTTCAAGCTTGAAAATTATATAAATGACTTCATGTCTGCATTGTTGAAGTACAAGCTTGCTGAGTTGATGTAAAAGATGTAAAGCATGCTGTTGATGTATTTTTAATCATTGATTCAAATGACAATTTGTCATCTGAATCAGAATTTCTAGAGCGAGCATACTTGCTGACATCACAAGTCAGCTGTATATCAATGTCAGCAGATATGTTTAAGCTCTTTTAATGACTTTCATCATGCTCTTTTCAGCTTTGTATTGTTTGTAGATTGTAATATTGAGCATTCAGCTCATTGAAGACGTGTCAAAAAGAATGTGCTTGAGTGTTACTAACTCTGAAAACATGTCAGAAGATATAATCATGAAAATCATCATTTTAAACAGAACTGCTAGAATGAATAAACAATGTATGTCGATGTCAATTGAGCATAGAAGAAATCTTAATCTTTTTGAGCATCTTCAACTTATTGCAACTATTTATCATGATGTCAAGTCATCAATCTAGTCATTGTCATCTTAATCTAGTCTCAGCAATTCTGTTTTGATCATTTCAGTCATGTGCATGAACTTTTGCAATCTTAAGTCAATAAAACTACTGTCTAGTCTTGATTCTGCTCAATTCATGTATATAGAAGTTGAACTTTCGTTCTTTTCTTTTGCTCTTTGTCTTTCATCTTGTACATTATCTGATGTATTGTTCTGTATCTAGTTCAAGTAATATAATAATCAATTCTCTATATTGATAAAATCTCTAGTTCAGTCTAGTCTTTGACATTACAAAAGATCTACACTCTCTGCAACGTTTTCATATGTTGAAATCTTGTCTAGTTATTCTTTCGCTCAAATGAAGTCATCTCACAATCTCTTGATCGACGATGAGTGTGCTGTCAAACAGTTCACTCAAAGTGTGGTCGAAAATTCAGTTGAGACTTTTCACGCAATGCGTAAGCTTCAAAATCAAGTTCGACAACATGATGTTATCATCTCGTTTTCATTCATCATTCTCAGTTCTTCAATTTATATAGAGTTGAATTCTCAGTCTCTTGCAATGATAACTCAGATCGTTGCACAAATCTTGAACAATCAATCTTTTCTTGTCATTCATCTCTCTGCAAACTTTGTTGCTGTCTTCATCACTTCTAGATTCAAGAAGCTTCTCAACATATCTGAGTATGAAAGAAACAAAGATCGATTGAATGCATGAAAGCAGAGTCTGATACAGCGCATGAACGTGAACGATGATCATTACTTCTTTCATCGAGTCAAGATCATTTATATCGAGTCACGACTCATCATAGATAAGAAGATTCACAATCTAATGAGTCAATATTGAGTCAATGATTTCTGTATCATTTTCATCTTTGCAGATTGATAACACAAGTTGCATCATTGCTGTGACAATTCTTTCAAGGCAAAAGATGCTCATCTATATCTTCGTGAAACTCTGAAGCAAGGCACGAATAGCTTTGCTGACTATTACAATCTCTTTTATCAAAAGAAAGAACATTCTTTGATGAAAGATTTCTCATTGATTGACTGTCTGAAGCGCAATGTTAATTATTTCACTCAAGTCATTGTCTTCTTCTGATGAAATCTCAATGAAACTCAATCATTCATCTTTCATCAATGAGTTCAAGCATTCTCTGATATCAATGAAGAGCTTCAGCAGCTTAAGCATCATCAATCTCACTTCATCTTCATCATTGTTTCATTCATCAAAGTCAAGAGCATCTCTGCATCAACTAGTAACTCTTGAGATTCAAAAATCATCACTTCTGTGACTGTTATCTTGACAGTATCTTCGTCTCTTTCTTTCTTGTCTTTCAATGAGTCAATGAATTTAAGCTTTGTCATTGTCATCATTCAAGATAAAACTCTGATCGTTTCTGAGATCAAGAAAATCTGCAACAAGTGAAAGTTATGCTACTACTGCAAATTGCAACATTTGAGTAAAATCACTAAAAAATGCTCAAATAAGAAGCTCTTCACTCTGCGTATCATGAATGCTTACGACAGTGACATCATCAGTATAAATGAAGAAGTCTTGCTGTCTGCAAGAAAAGTTTAATCTTTGAGCTAAGTTGCGCTCAGAAATCTGTATACATATCATCTTGTCTACTAGTCTCAATCTTTTCACTTTCACTTCAATCATATAGAAAGTTTTCTGCTAAATCTGTCTTGAAACTCTTTGAATTCAATTCGACATTCAAAGATAATCACATGATAATATTCTGTATTCTACGTCAAGCTCAATCTAGAGTTCTCGCTCTTGCTCTGATTGATAGTGAAGTCTTCGCTTATGTCTTTATGAATAAATTCTTTGCGCAACAACATCATCTTCTCTTGCATCAATTAACTCACTCTTGCAGACTTCAAGAATTTGATGATCAAGTCACTTTAATCGATGACATTACTCATGTCATTGAAATCACAATGATTCTTGATGAACACATTGAAAGACTATTCTTTTATGTCACTGAATTAAGTCAGTATCTCATCATCATGAGTCTGTCATGACTTCATCATCACGTCATTGATGTCAATTTTGAGCACAATATTCTCATCTTGTTTTTCTTTTTTTGTCTTAATCATTGTTGCTCATTTCTCGTCAAGATTTATGATCTTAATCAACAAGAAGAAAATTTCTTGTTCAAAGTTAACAAAGTAGCTTTCTTTCAGCCTCACTCTCAATTCACTCACAAGAAGCAACTCAGTTCACGAATCACTCACAAGAAGCAATTCAGTCTACAGATCATTCACAAGAAGCAATTCAGTTTACAGATTGCTCATAAGAAGCAATTCAGTCTACAGATTGCTCACAAGAAGCAATTCAGCACTCAATTTGCTTGCAAGAAGCAATTTAGTTTCTCATTTGCTTGAAAAAAGCAACTCAGTTTCTTATTTGCTCACAAGAAGCAATATAATCTCTCGTTTGCTTATGAAAAGTCAACTAATACTCAGCTCATTCACAAGAAACAAATCTTGTTCAATCTTGTTTTTCGTCTGAAACAAGAAGCTTCTAATTGTATTCTTCAAGTCATTCAAAAAGAATACTCATCAAAAATCAAGTGTTGAAATTCTTTTTTCTCTAGAACTTTCATTGTTCTTTAAGCAGATCAATTCAATCGATCTTTTATACAACTTAACATAGTCGAGTTAAAAGCTTGAAGCTTTGATCATGCTGCTTGTGTCAAAGACATTGAAGTGTTTAGAGTCACTCTAAAGAAAATTGATGTCTTCTTGAATCTTGAGTTAATCTCATCTTCTAGTTTAAATTCTAACGAGTCAAAATCGCGTCACGCGACTTTGACTGTTCATTCAAAGAACAGTTCAACTCTTGCTCAGTTCTTGTTTCATTCTCAAGACAGTATGTATGATAAGAATCATCATTTGAATCTTCATCAAATGAAAAAGAAATTTCATTTGACTGCATTCACGACACAAGAAGATCTTGAAGTCTATTGATAAAGTAAGAGTGTCGATTCAGTCACAATTCTATTGTTCAAATATTTTAAGTTTCTAGATGTCTTCTTCAAGAAGAACATTGATATCTTGTCTTTGCATCAAGCTCATGATCATGTCATACATCTTAAAGAAGATGCTCAATCTTCAGTTTTCACTTTGTACAACATGAGTCGTGATGAAATTCTAGAACTTCGTCGTTATCTGAATGAAAATCTGAGCAAAGATTTCATTTAAGTCAGTTGCTTTCAGACAATCATCTCTGTTCTCTTCATCAAGAAATTCGAAGAAGAACTTTGCTTTTGCGTGAACTATCAAGATTTGAATGCTATCACAGTCAAGAATCGATATTCTCTGTCTTTGATCTCAGAAACGCTGAATTGTTTAAGTTGAGCTAAAATTTTTATCAAGCTGAATATCATCTTTGCGTTCAATCGACTTCGAATCAAAGAAGAAGATGAAGCTTTCATCGTCTTTTGCACTCAATTTGAATTATTCAAGTATCTAGTCATGCTTTTTGATTTATGTAATGAGTCTGTCTCATTTCAGAAGTATATCAACAATATTCTTCATGAACATTTAGATAAGTTCTGTACAGCTTATCTGAATGACATCTTGATCTATTTTGACAATGAACTTGAGCATGAAATTCATGTCAAGCTCATTCTGCAAAAGCTGCGAGAAGCAGATCTTCAGATGAATATAATCAAATGCAAGTTTCATGTCACTCAAGTTTCATATTTAGAATTGATAATCATCATTAAAGAAGTCAAGATGAATTCTTTTAAAATAGACATCATTGTCAACTGATTCATCTTGATCAACGTTAAAGACGTTCAAAGTTTTCTAGATTTCGCGAACTTCTATAGAAGATTCATCTATGACTATAGTAGAATAGCTATCTCACTCACTCGTCTCATCAGAAAAGATATATTCTTTGTCTGATTTCAAAAATGTCAGATTGCATTCAACATTCTTAAGAAAGTCTTCACTTTCAAGATTATTCTTTGTCACTATAATTCAGATCACAAGATTGTGATAGAAATCAATGCTTCAAACTATGTGTTCAAAGACATTTTCTTTCAGTATGATGAGAACGAGATTCTTCATTCAGTCGCTTACTTTTCAAAGAAGCATAACTCAGTTGAGTGTAACTACGAGATCTACAATAAAGAACTCATAATTATTGTTTGCACTTTCAAGAAATGATGATCAGAGCTCGAAGACTTTATCTACTTTGTCAAAATGATCACGAATCACAAAAATCTTGAGTATTTCATGTCAATTAAGCAGTTGAGTCATCATCAAGCTCGTTGAAGTGAGTTTCTGTCTAGATTCAACTATTACATCGCTTATCATTTCGACAAGATCGATGATAAGTTGAATGCTCTGACACGTCGCTCAGAAGATCTTTTTAAAGAGAGAAATACATTCAATTCTTGACATCAATATCAACATCAGACAATTCTGAAAACTCATGTTTTAGATCTCAATATTGTTAAGAATCTCACTTTCGATGTTTTTGACATCAAAGTCATGAAGCTTCAGTCACAAATCATCGCTCTAGATTCAGTTCAGTTACATTTATTCTCAGTTATTTCAGCACTTTCGCAAATTCTAGCTCTCATGAATCTAGAAATTGAAAAATTCAACGTTGAAAATGTCAAGTCTCAGCTAAATCAAAACACTCTGAATCTTGATGAAGATTCTGCTGACATTCTCACTCAGACATTGTGAGAGTAAGTCGAAATCAATGACAAATTCGCAGCTCAGATAATCGAAGTGCTTTGCAATGAAGCATGACATCACAACAAGATTTCTCTAGTCGAGTGTGAAAAACACGAGAATCATCTGTACTTTCAAGAAAGAAAGTACGTGCTTAACTCAGATAAACTACGTCTTCGTATCATTCAGCTCGCTCATGATAGTGTCGTTGATGATCATTCAGAAAAAGTAAAAAGCTATGAACTGATCAGTCAAGTCTATTGATGATCAAACATTTATAAGTATGTTCAATGCTTTGTATGAAACTGTCACGTGTGCACACGTTTCAAGCTTTCTAAACAACAAACTCAAGAATGATTGTGTTCTCTTTCAGTTCTCGAACGTCGTTGATGTGATATCTTCATGAACTATGTAAATTCTTTATCGCTCAATATCTTCATGAGTATCACATATAAATATGTTCTAGTCTTCATTGATCATCTTATCAAAATGAAACATCTAGTTCTCATCACTTCTATGAAAGTTGAAGAAGCTATCAACTGCTTTTATGCTCATGTTTGAAAACATCATGATTTACTTGAGTTCTTCATGTCTGATCGAGACACACAATTCATCTTCGATGTTTGAAAGCATATGTGTAAAATGCTGAAGATAAATGCTAAGTTATCAACAATGTATCACTCTGAGATCGATGATCAAATCGAGAAAGTCAATGCTGTCATGAAGCATTATCTTCAAGTCTTCGTCAACTACATGCAGAATGACTGAGCTAAGTGACTTTCTGAAGTCGAATTCGTCGTCAATAATGCATCATTGTCAATCACTTTAGCATCATTCTTCTTGATCAATTCAAGTCAGAACTTACGTTTAAACTTCAAGCTCTTTGAGTCTTTGCTTGAGAATCTTACATCTCAAGCTCAAGACAAGTTAATCAATGTCAAAGAGTTCATCAAGAAGATGAAGAAACTAACTGAGCATTTATGTGATGAAATGCTTATAGCTCAGATCATCTATGAATTTCATGTCAATCTCTCTTGTCGTTCTTGTTTTAGATACTTTGTTGAAGATGAAGTCTGACTGAATGCTTGCAATCTCAACATCGCTCATCTTGCTGTCAAGTTAGATGATCATAATGTTGATTTCTTCAAGATCAAGTGTGTCTTTGAGAACAACTCTCTAGTCATCAAGTTAAATCTTTCAATATTCATGAAGATTCATTCAATCTTTCATGTCATTCTTTTGAATCATATCGCAAGTGATCTTCTTTTGAGTCAACGTCAGAAATCTTAAGAACTCATTATCATCAAGAATGATGAAAGATTCTGATATGTAAACAGCATACTAAACTTCAAGCGTGATAGACATTATAACTCATCTCTGCTCAAGTATTACGTTGATTGAGAAGATCACTTTTCTACTTGAAAGTCTTTCAATCTTCTGAATAATTGTGAGCAAGCACTCAATGAATATCATCTCGTCAACTCTGTCGTCGAAGAATCACATGTACTGTCGTGTGTGATGTCTCAATGTCAATGTCAAGAACTTTAAGTTCAATCTTCATCGTCTCGACTCAGCTCAGATCTGACTCAAATCTTGTCTAGATTTATTTCAGACATCTTGTTTAAATTTGACTCAGATGTAATTCAGATCTATTTCAGTCTCATCTGTGCATCATCATGTTAAAATACGTCTCATCTCACTTCACTCTTCAGACATCTTACTCAGATCTGACTCAGATGTGACTCAGATCTATTCTAGTTTCATCTGTGCTTCATCACATTAAAATGCATTCACATCAATTCTTGTCTCATTTTAGTCTTCATCTTCAATTTTTTCTCGTCTTATCTTGTTTCTTCTTATCATCTTGCAGAAGCTCAGTCTTGAAGAGAGAAGCTACTGTCATGATGTCAAGTCATCAATTTAGTCATTGTCATCTTAATTTAGTCTCAGCAATTCTGTTTTGATCATTTCAGTTATGTATGCAAACTTCTGCAATCTTAAGTTAATAAAACTATTGTTTAGCTTTGATTCTGTTCAATTCATGTATATAAAAGTTGAGTTTTCATTCTTTTCTTTCGCTCTTTGTCTTTCATCTTGTACATTATTTGATGTATTGTTCTGTATCTAGTTCAAGTAATATAATAATCAATTCTTTATATTGATAAAATCTCTAGTTCAGTCTAGTCTTTGATACTATTCATCTGCTTTTGTTGATTCTTTCTTTTTTGTCTAATTCTTCACTCTTCAATCTTTCTTTCTTCTTCAGCTGTTGCTCTTTGTATCATCTGCAACATCAATACATCTGTTATGTTGATTGATTCATTGATGATCTGCAATGACTGTATAAAAGTAGATGATGATGTAATGATTGAAGAAGATGTTGAGAAAAAATTGACATACTTGACTTGAGATTTCACTATCATCAAAACTTTGATCAGCATTCTTGAAAATCTAGTAAGTGATGCAGACTCATCATCTTTACTGATTGCTTCTGATCAGCATATTATATGATCAACAGTCAGTCAATGATGAACATCTGACTTGTTGATTCAGCAATACTTTTTCTTATTGTGACAGTTTTCTTTGCAAATTCAACTCATCTGAAGAACTTTCATCTGTTTTACAATGTTTGCATGAAGTTGATCATGCTCATTGACTTTCTTCTTCAGCTTCATTGTTTGAGTGAGTGATATCTTTGTCGCTGAAAGTTCAGCTACAAGTGCTGAAGATGTGATATCAATCTTATTGTGATCAAAGATGAGTTTTAAATTAATGTTTACATTCTTTTTATTTGCTGAGTACTTCTGTCGAATGTTTGAAGCTACTCTCTCTCAAAAATCGTGCAGTATCAGAATCATTCACTCATTCTTCTTTATTAAATATCAGATAACAATGATTTTTATAAATACTAGCACACACTCTAGATTGATGAAATTGACATACTCAAAGCATTTATGCATCTGCTCTTGACGCAGATCTTGAAGATTGACGTCGTTCTCATCATTTATAGTAATTTGCAAGATGTCATTGATGATGAGAATGACTTCATACTTGACTGTCATGTTCATAAATGATCTGAGTGATTCTAGCGATAGCGATGACTTTGACTTCGTCAATTCTCATCTTTTCATCAATGCAGTGAGCTTCGTGAATTGCTTTGAAGCTGCTTGAGTCTGAGGCTGATTATCATCTAGATTCTTCTCATTCTCATTCTCATCTTCAAATCAATCAAGCTTCGCTGATGATGACATTGACGATGACACACGCGCTCTTCAAGTGACAAGAGTAGCAGCAGTCTTAGCGGCAAAGACGACAAGCTCGCTCGAGGTGAGTGCGTTTACGTTGGCAGCTTGAGAAGTCTGAGGGGCCTTGGGGGGGTTAAGCTGAAAGGTCTTGAGAGGGTTAAGTCTGAACAAAGGAAGGTCTTCTACATCTGAAAGCGTCGGGGGTGAGAAGATCTCTGCCTCTGAAGAAAGTACGATAGGATTCTTAGGTACGGGGGCGATTTTGCGTGCCTTAGAAGCCTTGGGTGCATCTAGGTGAAGCAGGGCCTTGAAGGGAGCCCTTTTGCGTCCGGTACGCCTGGGGGGCATTCTGACTATCTAGGATTGCCCCCGTGTGAGGCTGAGGTTTGTATAGCTTCAAAAATGAAGCTTTGGGGTGTTTTGAGGGTGTGGGGATGA
>JAABUK010007048.1_pt1 | contig 16407 bp, 10 predicted proteins | sample 5559141 | NCBI WGS metagenome assembly JAABUK01 (sample SAMN10711869, study PRJNA513367) | rock metagenome | isolation source: Antarctica rocks | place: Antarctica: Victoria Land, Pudding Butte nord | collected 2016-01-03
CGGGACGGCCGCCCCATCCCAAGGACCGGAGGGCCCGGGGGCCCGGCGACGGGGTCAACGGCAACGTCAACCCCCAGCAGGCCCGGGAGCAGGCCCGGGCGGCCCGGGAGGCCGCCGCGGCCCAGCAGAAGGCCAAGCGGCTGCTCGCCTACGTGCTCGACGTCCCGGCCACGCTCGGGGCCAATCAGGTGGTGATCGACCTGGCCCGACGGGCCCGCCGGCCCAACGGCGACTGGGGCCCGCTCAAGCCCTGGTGGCACACCCCGAACCTCCCCGCCGTCCGGTACGACCCGGAAGACCGCGACCTCCTGGCCGACCTGGTCGAGGCGCAAGTCCCCTCGGCGACCGCCTCGGCCGCCAATGCCAACGGCCACGGCGATGCGGCCGGGGTCCGGCGGTTCGTGCTCCGGGCCGACGCCCAGGCCGGGGCGGTCGAGCGACTGGCCCGGACCGGCCGGCTCCGGCTCCGGAGGACCGACGGCGAGGACGACCCGCCCGCCGTCCGATGGGACGACCAGCCGGCCTGGCGGTTCGGCCTCGAAGTCCGATCCGACCCGGCCGGCAAGCGGTGGTCGTGGCGCGGGATCCTCCGGCGCCCCGACGGCCGGGGGGGGGCCGACCGGATGGACCTGGCCGAGCCGATCGCGCTGCTGCAGGGCCTGGTCGTGCTGGGGGTCGGCAAGGTCGCCCGGTTCGACGACGCCGGCCTGTTCCAGTGGGCCCTCCGGGTCCGACACGAGAAGGAGATGGCGTTCTCCGACCCGGCGCAGATGGACGCCCTGTTCGAGAAGATCCTGGCCGACACCGCCACCCCCGCCCCCGACCTGATCGAGTCCGACACGCTCCGGCTCCGGGTCGTCGACGACGTCCCCCAGCCCTGCCTGACCTTGCGGACCCCCCGCCAGAACTGGGGGACCGACCGCCTGATCGCCGAGCTGGGCTTCGACTACGCCGGCGCCTACGTGCCGATCATCCGCCCGGGCAACCTGGCCGTCCGGACCGACCTCGGCCTGGTCGTCCATCGCCAGGTGGCGCTGGAGCAGGCGGCGGGGATCCAGCTCTACGAGCTGGGCTTCAAGGACGCCAAGGACCACCTGCTCGACCCCGGGAGCCTGGAATTGCCCGCCAAGCGGGTCCCCCAGGTGACCAAGGAGCTGGTCGGGGCCGGTTGGCGGGTCGAGGCCGAGGGGAAGCTGATCCGACCGGCCGGCGAGTTCAAGCTGGCCGTGACCACCGGGATCGACTGGTTCGAGCTGGGCGGGCAGGTCGACTTCGGCGGCCAGTCGGTGCCGCTGCCCGACCTCCTGGCCGCCGCCCGCCGGGGCGAGACCATGGTCTCGCTCGGCGACGGGTCGATGGGGATGCTCCCCGAGGACTGGCTCCGCAAATACGGGATGCTCGCCGACCTGGGGACCAACGAGGACGGGGACGGCCCGATCCGGTTCGGCAAGGCCCAGGCCGGCCTGCTCGACGCCCTCCTGGCGTCGCAGCCCGAGATCAAGCTCGATATCGGCTTCGGCAAGGTCCGCCAGGCCCTGCCCAGGTTCGAGGGGGTCCACCCCAAGGAGGCCCCCCCGGGGTTCCGAGGCGAGCTCCGCCCCTACCAGTGCGAGGGGCTGGGCTGGCTGGAATACCTCCAGAAGTTCGACTTCGGCGGGATCCTGGCCGACGACATGGGCCTGGGCAAGACCGTGCAGGTGCTCGCCCTCCTCCAGAGCCGCCGGGCCCGACGGCTGTCGAAGGGCCCGAGCCTGATCGTCGTCCCCCGGTCGCTGGTCTTCAACTGGATCGCCGAGGCCGAGAAGTTCTGCCCCAGGCTCCAGGTCCTCGACTACACCGGGCCCAACCGCCACGCGAGCCGCGACGCGTTCCCCGACCACGACCTGATCGTCACCACCTACGGGACGCTCCGGACCGACATCGTGGAGCTGAGCCAGATCACCTTCGACTACGTGATCCTGGACGAGGCCCAGGCGATCAAGAACGCCGACAGCCAGGCGGCCAAGGCGGCCCGGCTCCTCAAGGGCCGGCACCGGCTGGCCATGAGCGGCACGCCGATCGAGAACCACCTGGGAGAGCTCTGGTCGATCTTCGAGTACCTCAACCCCGGGATGCTCGGGACCGCCGGGGTGTTCAAGAAGTACGCCACGGGCGCCTCGTCCGCCGACGAGGGGGCCCGGTCGCTCCTGGCCCGGGCCCTCCGGCCGTTCATCCTCCGGCGGACCAAGGCCCAGGTGGTCCAGGACCTCCCCGAGAAGTTCGAGCAGACCCTGATCTGCGACCTCGAGCCGGCCCAGAGGCAGCTCTACGAGGACCTCAAGGCCCACTACCGCCAGGCCCTCCTCCGCAAGGAGGCGTCCGAGCTGGGCCGGTCCAAGATCGAGGTCCTGGAGGCGCTCCTCCGGCTCCGCCAGGCCGCCTGCCACCCCGGCCTGATCGACCCCGACCGCGGCGGCGACCCCAGCGCCAAGCTCGACATGCTCCTGCCCCAGCTCGCCGAGGTCGCCGAGGAAGGCCACAAGATCCTGGTCTTCTCGCAGTTCACCAAATTCCTCGGCCTGGTCCGCGACCGGCTCGACGCCGAGGGCCTGAAGTACGAGTACCTCGACGGCCGGACCCGGAACCGCGCCGAGCGCGTCGAGCGGTTCCAGACCGACCCGACCATCCCCCTGTTCCTGATCAGCCTGAAGGCCGGCGGCCTGGGCCTGAACCTGACCGCCGCCGGCTACGTCTACCTGCTCGACCCCTGGTGGAACCCCGCCGTCGAGGCCCAGGCGATCGACCGGTCGCACCGGATCGGCCAGACCCAGCAGGTCTTCGCCTACCGCCTGATCTGCCGCGACACCGTGGAGCAGAAGATCCTCGAACTCCAGCAGAAGAAGCGCGACCTGGCCGACGCCATCCTTAACGAGAACCGGAACGTCATCGGCACCCTGACCAGGGACGACCTGGAATTCCTCCTGTCGTGACCGGAGGGCCTCATCCGGGCCACCCGACGTGAGCCCTCTTCCAAAATGCCATCGCTATGTCATGATGGGTGCCACGGGATCGGTACTCCGACCCCGTGCCGTCGGGCATCGACGGCCGGGAACATACCCCGACGGCCATCAATCGGTCGGGAAAACTTCGTGAGTTCCAGGCCAGGGGCCGTCCGCCGTCGGACGGCCATTCAAGGGAGATCGATGCGGGGTAGGGTGGCATCGATCTCCAGCGGCACCGGCCTGATCCCGGCATACCATCGGGCACTCGACCACTCCCAATCCTCCGGCCGTCCGACCAGGCCACGGCGGACGGGATTGAGGTGGAAGTAGTCGACCATCTTCCAGGCCGTCTCGGATTCCACGACATTTCGGTCATAGCCGCCCCCGGCTTGCCAGAACCGCCTTTCATCGGTCCCATCCGATCTGACCACGGTCAACCTGGCCAGCCATCCGGGCGAAGTCGATTCCAGATAGGCGATGGCCTGCCGGCCCACCGGCCGCTTGATCCGCCCGAGGATCTGCGAGATCCCGACGGACGGGGATCGGGGGGCGAGCAAGAGATGGACGTGTTCGGGCATGATGACGTAGGCCCAGAGCTCGAATCGGGCCCGACGTCTGGCTTCGTCGATCGCCTCGATGAGCCATCGGCGGGTCCGGTCCTTCGAGAGGAGCGGGAGACGTTGGTAGCAAGAGAAGGTCAGCCCGTGGGCCTGACCCGGGTCGTCGTAACGTCGGCAAAGTTTCCGGATCATGGTGTGGACCCATTGAGGTGTCCCCGTCGATCGCACGGGGTCGGGTTACCGATCCCGTGGCACCCGGCGTGAACCCCTTTCCGGAATGCTATAGGTATATCTTGACGGGTGGCTCGGGATCGGTAATCCGACCCCGTGTCTATTCGGCCGTCGAGGACACGGGGTCGGGTTACCGATCCCGTGGCACCCGGCACCAGGGCACGAAACTGCTCCGATCGGATTAGGTCGGATTACATCATTCTGCCCTCAAGAATCGCCGTTCGATGGCCTGCGTGGTGCCCTCGTGTTGCCCCTCAATGATCCTCACACCGATCAGTCGGTCCGGATAGGCACTGTCGTTATCCGTAAAATCGCTGGTCACGAGCCCCCGCGTGCCAGCCGCCAAGGTGACCCTCTCAATCCTCATTTCCCGGCAGATCGTGACCCGCTGGCCAGTTGGGAACACCGATGTGTTCCATCCATTTCCAAGGGTCGCATACCGCAACTCCGTTACGACTCGGGCCGTGCCCATGATGAACGCGATGATAGCCACCCCGATCATCATCCGCCAAACTGTGAACCGCACTCGGGGGGGACGCATGGCCGGTCGTCCTGTAACATCGCGCCGCCACTTCAGGCGTTGTGCCTCGTGTGGCCCATAATTTACAATGATCCGGCAAAGGGCTAAAAAGCCGATGGTTCTTGAGGTTGCGTCCGAGGTCTGCATGCAGGCATTTGGGGCGAGTACCTCTCGAAAAGGGCTGGAGGATAAGCCTCTGGAGGCACTTCGGTTTTCGGCTAGTTTTTAGCCCTTTGCCGGATCATTGATAATTTACGGTTGGCGCGTTGAGGAATTGAAGGATGAAGGCCCCATCGCCCGGGTGGCTCCGGTCCGGGGGACTTACCCCTTCTCGTACTTCTCCAGCGACCGACGCAGGTCCGGGTCATCGGGGTTCAACTGAATCGCCTCGCGGATGGCCGCGATCGCCTTCTCGCGCTCGCCCCGCCGGGAGTAGGCCAGGGCCAGGGTATCCAGCGCCGCCGGGTCGCGACGGGACGTCAGCCCCACCGCGGCCTCGGCGTGCCTCAGCGCCTCGGCCGACTCGGTCCCCTTCGCCCCCTCGTCCTGGAGTAGCGCCCAGGCCAGCCCGTTGTGGGCCGCGGCGACCGCATCGCACAACCGGATGGCCCGGAGGAAGTGCTTCGCGGCCCGGTCGTAGGCCCCGGGCATCAGCAGCCGATTCCCCTCGCCGGCCTCGGTCAAGGCCGCGCCGGCCAGGAGATCCAGCGCCCCGGCGGCGGCCCCCAACTTCCCCTGGTCCACCCGGCCCGCGTCGAGGCACAGGGAGTCGACATGCGCCGCGACGAAGTTCGCCAGCCCCGTCTTCTCCAGGAATGGACCGCCGCCGGGGCTGCACGCCAGGAACCCGCTGGCGACGACGTGCCGGCCGTCCGGGGTGGCGCAATAAGCCTTCTCGTACCGCGAGAGCCGCCGCCTCGGCCGCCTGAGGACTTCCACCCGGACACGCACCACCTTCGTCCCGTCCGCCAGGACCGCCTCACGGATCAGCGGCTCCCCCTGGACCTCGAACCCCGCCGAGCCCGCGAGCCCCCCCAGGTCCCGCTCCGCCCGGCCCCGGGGTGAGAGCCCCGCCTCCGGCACATGGACTTCGACGGTGAGGCCGGCCTGGAGCGCCGCGAGCGTGCCGTCGGTGGGCGGGATGCCGGTGCGGCGATCCCCCGCGAGGAAGAGCACCATCGGGGGCCGGATCGCGGCGAATTCCGACCAGTCCTCGGGCGCGGCGATCGCCCACCCTTCGCCGCGGACGACCCTGGAAGTCGGCCGCTTCAGGCCAAGTTCCTTCGCCGACGGCACCGGATCGTCGTCCGTGCCTTTGGCCCGAGAGGGCGTGGCGGCCGTCGATGTCGATCCGGACGGATCACCGCATCCCGGGGTCACCAGCAAGTACACCGCGACCGCCGCGACGAGACCTCGCTTGCTCATGCCTTGCCCCTCGCCGATTCGCACGACCATCCCGCCCGGCGGGCCGGTCCACCGGGTCGTTGGTACCTTTCGTCTCCGCTTCACCCAGGAAACGCCATCTCGACGGAGAGCCGGAGCCGGTTCCTGGCCCGGACGCCGGATTTCGGTACCCTCCATTCTGTCTCTCCAGCGTTCCCCCCGGCCCGTAGAATTTGGAGAGGGCCTGGTTGAGTTGGATGTACCAAATGATCGGCATCAATAATAGGGCTATGATCACCACGGCGACCATCATCCGACGGATGGTGAATCGGGGCCGGGACAGTCTCATGGGCCGGGCCTCTCGGCGGTCACGATCGATCATCCGTGTCGGTTTTCGAGGTGGCGGCCCGCGGCGGATGCGTCGTCGTCGAAGCCGGCCCCCGCCCCGGCCCGCCCAGGAGGGTGTCGATCAAGGAATCCAGGTTAAGCTGTATGAGAATAGCCAGAGGAGATAGGATAAGGAAAATGACGATAGATTTAAATATCAATTGCGTATTGTTCCGCAAAAATTCCAATATGACGTCCGTGGCCCCCATTATCCTCGCCGCGAGGGCGAACTGGATCGTGAAAATGATCACTTTCACAAGACCCCGGAGATAAATCCGGACCTGGTTGCGAATGCCGAAATGTTTGCCCCAGCTCGACTCCGGCGCCCGATCTGGTTGCGCTGGCATCTCTCGGAACCCTCCCGCGATCGGCGGACCCGCGATGGTGTGGCGTCTGCTTGCGAAGACCCGGCTCGACTCCGCCGGTGACGACCTCGACTCGACGTGAGTCCTGGATCGGTGGTCGAGATCCTGACGATTTCGGGGCGATCTTCGCCCGTTGCAACTTCGACGGGTGTCGGAGTCACCCAGTCTGGTCGAGCCGGAGCCTGTCGTCAAGGGGCGGTAAAACCGTGCGGACGCCATCTCGATCCGAGGTCAGACCCGGTGGGGAGTGCCCCGGATTGGCCTCCTGTCACCCGGTCGTCGGAATTCGTCCGGGCGTCGTCCGGGCGGGCCTTTTTCACCGATCGCGGAAAAACCCGGTTAGCGGGCCCCGCGCCGGCCTGAATATATCGAACGGTTGCACGACCCACTCCCGGCACCCGCTTCGAGGATTCCCCCCATGCCCGCCAGCGAAGCCCAGATCTCGGCGAATCGCCGGAACTCCCTCCGATCCACCGGACCCCGGACGCCCGAGGGGAAGGCCGCCTCGCGGGCCAACGCCCTCAAGCATGGGATGACCGGCGAGGGGATCGCGCTGCCGATCGAGGACGCCTTCGAGGTGGGCCGGCGGTTCGCGGCGCTCCAGGAGGAGCTGGCGCCGCGGACCGAGATGGGCCGGATCCTGGTCGGCCGGGTCGCCACGCTCTCGGTCCGGATGGAACGGTGCGTCCTCCAGGAGTCGGCCGCGCTCTCCGAGAAGGTCGGCCACGCCGGGGCCGAGTTCGACGACAAGCGCCTGGCCGACGTCGAGCACCTGCTCGCCTGGATCGGGTCCGAGCCGGCCACCTTCGCCCGGCGGCTCCGGACGACCCCCGAGGGGATCGACCGGATGGCCCGGGTCCTGGGCGATCTGAAGGAGGCGTTGTTCGACCCCTACATCGACCGTTGGGACTGGGTCCACTGCGAGCGGACCCACAGCATCATGGGCGTCCGTCGCCTGGACGTGCCGTTCTCGCGGCTCAAGAGCCTGACCGATGCCCTGGCCGACGGCGACTTCAAGGGGCTCCGCCGGGACGAGGTCGCCGGGGCGGATCCCGAGGCGATCCGGGCCCGGGCCCGCCGGGAGATCGCCGAGATCATCGACGCCGAGCTGGGCCGGCTCGCCGCCCTCCGCGAGACGCTCGACGTCGAGGCGATCGAGCGCAACCGCGCCGACGCGGCCCGTCGGGCGCTGTTCGACCCGTCCAGGGAGGCGATCCTGGCCCGCCGATACGAGGCATCGGCCGAGCGCGGGATGTATCGCGCCCTCCGCGAGCTGAAGGAGGTCGAGGCGGCCGGGCCGGGCCCATCGCCCGAGGTCGGACCGGACGCCGAGGAATTGGCTTCGATTGGCGACGACGTGCCCGAGCCCCGGGAGGCCGTCGGATCCCCCCGCCCGGCACGCCCGGCGCCGGCCCGGGACCCCGAAAATGCCCCGCAATCGTCCGCCCCGCCCCGGGACACGGTCTTCGCGGCGGAGTCCCCGGGGATCCGGCCGGTCGGGACGATCCCGGCGCCGGGAACCGGGTCAATCGAAGGTCCACGGTGATGCGACGGGACCCCCACCCAAGCTTCCCCGCTTGTGGGGAGGGCCGGGGAGTTGGAACGTCGCCGGGCGGCGGGGAGAGTTGGCTTCATCTCGGACGGCATCCCGATTAGGATGCGCGGGCCGTCGCGCCGCGGCGGATCGCGTCGGGATGGGCCAGGGAGGGCCCGATCGTCATGGCCGAGGATCGACCGGGGTGGGCGCGGTCGGCGATGATCGCGGGGCTGGCGGCCCTGACGCTGGGGGTCGGCCTGGGCGGCTCGGGGCGGCTGACGTACCACGAGGCGTTCGTCGCGCAGGCGGCGCGGGAGATGATCGCGCGCGGGGCGGTGCTGGTCCCGACCATCGACGGCCTCCCCTGGCTGGAGAAGCCGCCGCTGGCCTTCTGGCTGGTCGCGATCTCGGGCCGGGTCGCCGGCGGGGTGTCCGAGTTCTCGGCGAGGTTGCCGTCGGCGATCGCCTCGGCCCTCCTGGCGGTCGGGGTCGCCGCCTTCGCCGCCCGTCGGTTCGGCCCGACGGTGGGATGGCTCGCCGGGGCGGTCCAGGTGACCACCGCCTGGGCCATCCTCCGCGGCCGGCTCGCCGAGGCCGACATCGTCCTGGCCTGCCTCGTCACCTGGACCCTGGTGGCGTTCGACCGACTCAGGACCCGGGACCCGGGACCCGGGACCCGCGACCCATCGTCCGGCTTCCTCCCCCGTCCCGCCGAGGGCCCCCCTGCCCTGGCCTGGCGATGGGCGTTCTTCGGGCTCCTGGGGGCATCGGCACTGGTCAAGGGGCTGGGGTTCGGCGCGGTCCTGGTGGGTTCGGCGGTCGGGGCGGTCGTGGCCTGGGACCGCGACCGGTCGGCCTTCCGGGCGCTGGTCGACCCGAGGGGGTGGTGCCTGGCGGGCGTCCTGGCCTTGACCTGGCCGGTCCTGGTGGCGATCCGGCTCCCGGAGGCGGTCTCGCTCTGGACCCTCCACGTGACCGACCGCCTGGCGAGCCGGCCGGAGCACTTCATCGGCGGCCCCTGGTGGCAGTACGGCCCGGCGGTCCTGCTCCAGGGCCTGCCGTGGACCCCCCTGGCCCTGGTCGGCGCCCGGCCGTCGCTCCGTCGGGCCCTGGTCGGCCGGGGCCGGGGCGGGGGCGACCGGCTCCTCTGGGCCTGGGCGGTGGTCCCGGTCCTGGTCCTCTCGGCGGCGACGGTCAAGAACGCCCATTACGCGATCCACGCCCTGCCGCCGATGGCGATCTGGGCCGCGATGGGCCTCGAAGACGTCGGCCGACGGCTCCGGGGTCGGGGATGGTCGGCGGCCCGGGTCCGGCGGGGGTCGGTCGGGCTGTTCGTCGGGATCGGGCTGGCCGTCGGGCTCGGGCACCGGGTCCTCGGCCCCCGGCTCGACCGACGGGGGGGCGAGTGGGCCTTCTGCGGGGAGATTGGCCGGGCCCTCGACCGGTCATCGCCCCTGGTCTTCCTCTACGAGGACTGGGACCGCAAGCCGTACCCCACGCCGTTCGGCCCGGTCCCGCACGACTGGGCCGTCCGCCTGTTCTACCTGGGTCGGCCCGCCCAATGGCGCCAGGGGGTCGACGACCTGGCCGATCGCCCGCCGTCGGCCGGCCCCTACGCCCTGCTGGGCCGCGACCGCGACCTCCCGGCGCTCCGCCGGCTCGGCCGGGTCGAGGCCCTGATCCGCGGGCCGGCCGACCGGTTCGACCGGACGTTCACCCTGTTCCGGGTCACGCCGGGATCCGGCTCAGGCCGGCTCGGCGAGCGGGTCGGGCTTGATGACCCTCCGGCTGAGGCCAAGCAGGATGATCGTGGCCGAGATGGTCATCTCGATGACCAAGGCTGTCAACTGCACGTTCACCCCTTCCGGGTCACGGCGACCGAAGGCGGAGTCACTCGTCTCGCTTTAATGGTTAACGAATGTCCAATAAACATGGGTGAGCTTCTCTCCCTCGCCCCGGCTGATCACGAGCGTGAGCGAATAGACCTTGGTGTGCTGCTGGAAGATCCGGAGAGTGAGCGGGCGCGACTTGGAGTCGTCCTCGAAGATGTTGGTCATGCCATCCACGGAGCGGCCGTAGCCCGAGAAGGGCGCGGGCGTCAGGGAGCAACCGGTCTTCTTCTCGTAATACTTGACGACGTCATCCAAGCTGTCGCGCGTCGTCATGGAAGCAGAGGCATGCGACAAGAACGTGTTCACCGCGCCAGTCGCGCCGCCCCCGGCGCTGCCGCCGTTATTGACAGTCGCAGCCGGGTATTGCCAATCGCCGAGACGTTGTCGCCAGTCCTGGGCTTGGCCCGCCCGGTTCGCGGCGATCGCAATGGCCGCGACCACGAACGGAATGGCGAGGATCGAAATCCGTCCCATTTTCAAATTCATCGGATCGTCCTCATGGCGAGTACTTGCCTCGGATATCCGATCGCGGCGAGTCGGGTGATGGCCTATCGCCACTGCGTCCCGTCGCGATCGGGCGGGCTGTTAGGCGATATTATAGGTCAAGGACCAGTTGAACGAGAGGTTGTCGGTGGTGACACCGGGCGGGAAGAGCCCGTTGCCGGCCGGAGGGGGACCGCCGAGGACTTGAGGGCCCGGGCCCAGGCTGGACCCGAGAGACGAATCGTACGAGATGTTGAGATTGGTGTTATCGGGGACGTTGGGCACCGTCACGGTGACGTTCCTGGCGTCGTTGAAGGGCAGCGATTTGTCGAAGTTCGGATCGTTCAGGACGACGTTCCCGTTCGAGTCGGTGGCGACCAGGCCCGCCGCGTCGATGGTCACGGACAGGTACGTCGAGTTCAGCGTCAACGACGCCCCGGCGTTGAACTTGTCGTTGGCACCCGTCCCGCTGATCGTGGCCTGAAATGTGGCCGTGACGGTCGCGTTGCCGTTGGTGGCGCCCGTGACATAACCGAGATTGTTGCCCGCCTGGTTCCCCGAGGTCGTCCTGCTGTTCTCGGCCGCGCCATTGAGCAGGAATTGCGGGTTGAACGGGTTCGCCGTGTTATTCGTGAAGGAGTCCGTGCCGGTATGTTGGACGTTGATCTGGATCTGGGCGGAGTTGACCGGGTTGGGGTCGCCGGGTTGTCCGGTGACGGGGTTGTCCGGGGTGCCGGTGCCGGGTCCGGACACCTTAGCCGTGACATTGGCCGATTCGCTCGCCGCGTAAAGGACGTTGCCGGCCGGGTCCTGCCAATTACCAGCGGCGTTCGTCGGGGCGCTGACTCCCGTTTGGTAAAGGTTGTCAAACCCCGTCCCGGTGCCGAATGCGAAATTCTTGTCCTGATCCGACGCCTGGCTGTCCGATCCGGCGAGGAGCGTGGCATTAAAGGTGTTCGGGTTGCGGGTGAAGATCGGGGCCGTCAGGGCCCGAGGCTCCAGGATTCCCGAGCACAGCGAGCCGTGGAGGGTGGGCTGGAATCGTCGGCGATTCCGCCCGAATCGAGTTCGTTCCTTCGTTGGCATGTCGCGTCCCCCTGGTGTTCGGATACCGACAACACGATTCAACGGGGGGGGGGCGCTTTTGTCCAGAAGAATTTCTCAAAATAACTCATTATGTAGAAAATTTAATATTCATAAATTATCAAATGAATATATTTTATGAACCACGGTTCGCCCGAGCCCCCGGCTCAGGCCGGCCCGGCCAGGGGCTCGGCGAGCGGGTCGGGCTTGGCGTCGGGCTTGGCGACCCTCCGGCCGAGGCCGAGCAGGAGGATGATCGTGGCCGAGACGGTCATGGAGCAGGCCAGGTAGGTCAGGCCGCCCTTGAACGAGCCGGTATTCTGCTTGATCCAGCCCATCATCCAGGGGCCGATCCAGCCGCCGAGGTTGCCCACCGAGTTGATCAGGCCGATGCTCCCGGCGGCGGCCGACCGGGTCAGGAACAGGGTCGGCAGCGCCCAGAAGGCGGGGAGGTACGCCTTGAGCCCGGTCATCGCCACGGTGAGCAGGGCGACCGTCACCCAGAGCGGGGGCGTGTCCAGCAGCACCAGCGTCGCCAGCGGGACGACGCCCATGTAGATGGGCAGGACCGCGTGGAGCCGACGCTCGCCGGTCCGGTCGGAATTCCAGCCGACCAGGAATTGCCCGATCAGCGACCCGATCGGCGGCAGGATCACCAGCCAGGTCACGTCGTCCATCTTCAGGTTCTTGTACCAGGCCGACAGGATGCTCGGCATGAAGAACTCGATGCCGTAGTTGCCCGTCACGACGAAGAAGTAGGCCGCCGTGAGGGTCAGGACCTTGCGGTTGCCCAGGGCCTGCATGACCGTCATGTGCCCGCCGGCCGGGTGCGCGGCCTTCTCGCCGGCCAGCTCGTCCTCCAGCGCCCGGCGCTCGTCGTCGTCGAGCCATCGGGCCTGGGCCGGCCGGTCGGTCAGGAAGAAGAAGACGATGACCCCCAGGACCACCGCCGGGATCCCCCAGGCGATGTACGCCCACTGCCAGCCCACCAGGTCCCAGACCCGGGGATGGTGGATCAGGACGCCGTTGACCATCTCATCGGTCCCGATCCGGAGCATCAGGTTGGTGATCTTGGGGCTGACCAGCTGCGCCAGCGGGCCGGCCATGAAGAAGTAGGCCAGCGCCCGCGACCGGTCCCGGATCGGGAACCAGTGGGTCAGGTAGACGATCACCCCGGGGTAGAAACCCGCCTCGGCCATCCCCAGCAGGAACCGGACGGTGTGGAAGTGCCAGGGCCGGGTCACCAGCGCCGTCAGGGCCGCCAGGATCCCCCAGGTGACCATGATCCGGCTGATCCACTTCCGGGCGCTCCAGCGCTCGACGAGCAGGGTCCCGGGGATCTCCAGCAGGCAATAGCCCGCGAAGAAGATCCCCATCCCGAAGCCGAAGACGTCCTCGTCGAAACCCGACAGGTCGCCGATCATCTTGAGCTTGAGGATCGACACATTGGACCGATCCACATAGGCGATCAGATAGCTGAGGAACAGGAGCGGCAACAGCCGCCAGTAGGCCTTGGCCCGGGCGCGGTCGAGCGGCGTGCGCATCGGGGGCGACTCGGGGGACGAATAGGCGTCGGCCATGACAGGGTGGCTCGCGGGTCGGGTCGGGGATCCCCGGCGGGAAGGCGGGACGCGGCCCCGAGGGCACCGACACTACCGCGCCGGCCGGGGAGTCGCAAACCTCCGACCCCCCGGCGGTCGAAAAACGCAGGACTCACCCCGCAGGACTCGGGACTCGGGAATGGCGGACCCGGATGGATCCATCATCTTCGAGGGATCACCCGACGGCGTCCCGAGCCCCGAGTCCTGGTTTCTCCGACCGCAGGCGTCGGTTCACCCCGCGTCCGGCTCGCCGTCGGCGTCCTGGTCATCGATGTGGTCGCTGGCCTCGGCCTCGCCGACGCCGTCGTCGAGGATGTGGGTCGGCGGGGGCGGGGGGCCTTCGCCGTCGACGGAGGGGGGGCCGTCGGTCCCCTGCAGGAGCTCGGTCTCGGGGAGCTTGGCCAGCGAGCCGACGGCGTCGCCGTCCTCGACCCGGATCAGGCGGACGCCCTGGGTGTTCCGGCCGATCAGCCGCATGTCGGCCACGGCGGTCCGGATCAGGGTCCCGCCGGCGGTGGTCAGCATCACCTCGTCGGCCTCGATCACCTTGGCGATCGCCACGACCGGGCCGTTCCGGTCGGTCACCTTGATGTCGATCAGCCCCTTGCCGCCCCGGTTCTGCGACCGGTACTCGGTCAAGGGCGTCCGCTTGCCGAATCCGTGGGCGCAGACGGTGAGCAGGCTGGCCGGGTCGTCGACCCCGTTGGCCACGACCATCCCGATCACCTCGTCCCCCTCCTCCAGGTCGATCCCCTTGACGCCGAAGGCCGGCCGGCCCATCGACCGGACCCGCGACTCGTCGAACCGGATCGACATCCCCCCGCGGGTGCTCAGGACCACGTGGTCGCCCGCCCGGGTCCGGGCCACGCCGATCAGCTCGTCGCCCTCCTCGAGCCCCAGGGCGATGATCCCCCGGCCCAGCGGGCGGCGGAACGCCGGCAGGTCGGTCTTCTTGACCGTCCCCCGCCTGGTCACCATGAACAGGCACTCGTCCGGGACGAACTGGCGGACCGGGACCAGCCCGGTGATCTTCTCCCCCTCGGCCAGCTGCAGGAGGTTGACGATCGCCCGGCCGCCCGACGTCCGGGTCTGCTCGGGGACGTCGTAGACCTTCAGCCAGTACACCTTGCCGTGATCGGTGAAGAAGAGGATATAATCGTGCGTCAGCGCAACGAACATATATTCAAGAAAGTCGTCGCCCTTGGTGTTGGTTGCGGCGATCCCCCGGCCGCCCCGGTTCTGGGCCCGGTAGGTGCTGGGCGGGAGCCGCTTGATGTAGCCGTCGTGGGTGACGGTCACCACCATGTACTCCTCGCGGATCAGCGCCTCCTTGTCGTAGTCGCCCAGCTCCTCGGGGTCGATCGCCGACCGGCGGTCGTTGGCGTACTTCTGCCTCAGCTCGCGGAGGTCGACCCGGATCAGGTCGAGGATCAGCCGCTCGTCGGCCAGGATCCGCTCATAGTTGGATATCGCCTCGCGCAGGCCGGTGTACTCGGCGACGAGCCTGTCGGCCTCCAGCCCGGTGAGCTGCTGGAGCCTCATGGCCAGGATGGCGTCGGCCTGCATCCGGGTCAGCCCGCCGGTGGCCCGGGCCTCGGGGTCGGCCAGGGCCCGGCGGAGGACCTCGGCCGACACCTCCAGCCCCATCAGCCGGGCCCGGGCCTCCAGCGGGTTGGCCGACGACCGGATCACCCGGATGATCTCGTCGATATACGCCAGCGCGATCAGCAGCCCCTCGACGATGTGGGCCCGCTGCCGGGCCTGGCGGAGCTGGTACTGCGTCCGGCGGCGGATCACGTTGACCCGATGGTCGAGGAACAGCCGGAGCATCCGCTTGAGCGGCAGCTCCTCGGGCCTCCCATCCACGAGCGCCAACATGATCACGCTGAACGAATCTTGAAGTGGGGAATATTGATACAACTGGTTGAGGATCACATTCGGATCCTCGCCCTTCTTGATCTTCACCACGATCCGGACCGGCTGCTTGCGGTCCGACTCGTCGACGATGTCGGTCACGCCGGTCACGCGGTCGCCGTTGACCAGCTCGGCCAGCTTCTTCAGGAGGGGTTCCTTGGTGAGCTGGTAGGGGATCTCGGTGAAGATGATCTGCGACCGGCCGTCCTTGTGCTGCTCGATCTCGTACCTGGCCCGGACGATCACCTTGCCCCGTCCGGTCCGGTACGCCTCGCGGATCCCCCACCGGCCGCAGATGGTCCCGCCGGTGGGGAAGTCGGGCCCGTGGATGTGCTCCATCAGCCCTTCGAGGTCGATCTCGGGGTCGTCGATCAGGGCGACCGCGGCGTCGCAGACCTCGCCGAGGTTGTGCGGCGGGATGCTCGTGGCCATCCCCACGGCGATCCCGCCCGACCCGTTGACCAGCAGGTTGGGGAACTTGGCCGGCAGGACCCGGGGCTCGGAATGCTTCTCGTCGTAGCTCGGCTGGAAGTCGACGGTGTCGAGCCGGATGTCCTCGAGCATCTCGGCGGCCACCGGGCTGAGCTTGGCCTCGGTGTACCGCATCGCGGCCGGCGGCAGGCCGTGGATCGAGCCGAAGTTGCCCTGCCCGGTGATCAGGAGGTGCCGCATGTTCCACCACTGGGCCATCCGGGCCAGGGTGGGATAAATGGAGTTATCTCCATGCGGGTGATACCGCTTCATCGTCTCGCCGACGATCCCCGCGCACTTGCTGGTCGAGCCGCCGGGCGTCAGGCCGAGGTCGAGCATCGCCGTCAGGATCCGCCGCTGCGACGGCTTGAGCCCGTCGCGGACGTCGGGCAGGGCCCGGCTGACGATGACCGACATCGCATAGGTGAGATAACTCTCCTTCAGCTCCGTCTCGATGTTCAGCGGCGGCGTCGGCAGGTGCTCGGGGTTCTTGGGCGCGGCGGTGCTCACGATCGATCCCTCGGCGGACAGGGGGCGTCGCGACCCGGCCGACCCCGGCCCGCGCGACCATCCGGTGCAAGGACAACATTGTACACGAAATCGCCCCCCCCGGCAACGCCGGGCCGGCCGGAGGATCCGCATCTAAGTCCCGAGGCGCAACGGGGTTCGCGACGGTCGCCCGGAGGCGGCCCCGTTTCCCGGCCGGGGCCGATCTCCCGGATCCGTGCCGACCGATCCCGGCGCCCCGACCCCACCGATGGTTGGCTTTGTCTGTCGAAGACCAAGCGTGACTGTGTTGGAAATACGGGGCTTTCCGTTGATAGACAATCGTCAGAGGCCCCGTTTTCCAACACAGCCGCTCGCTCCGTCGCGCGGTTGGCTTTGTTCCGGTGCGCCAGGCCAAGCCTGGTGGATCTTGTCAGTTGAGAGGTGCTGATCATGGGAATTGCTCGTTCGCCATGAAGCCAACCAGCGGCGTCACGAGTAATCGTGGCGTCG
>JAABUK010007049.1_pt1 | contig 16406 bp, 19 predicted proteins | sample 5559141 | NCBI WGS metagenome assembly JAABUK01 (sample SAMN10711869, study PRJNA513367) | rock metagenome | isolation source: Antarctica rocks | place: Antarctica: Victoria Land, Pudding Butte nord | collected 2016-01-03
CAGGGTATTCCGGTTATTGACCAGGAAAAATATACAAAGGCCATTGAAATGGAAAAAGGGGCTTACATTCTTTCGGAATCAGAAACACAGCCTGACATTATTTTGATTGGCACAGGTTCGGAAGTTCAATTGTTGCTGTCGGCTCAGCAAAAATTAAAAGAACAAAACATAGCCGCACAGGTGGTGAGTAAGCCATCGTGGGAACTATTTGAAAAACAGGATAAAGCTTATAAAGAACAAATATTTCCAGGTTCATTACGGAAACGATTAGCAGTAGAAGCAGGATCGCCATTGGGCTGGCATAAATATGTAACTGATGAAGGCGATGTAATTGGCATTACCAGATTTGGGGAATCTGCGCCCGGTGAAGAAGTGATGAAAGAGTATGGCTTTACTGTGGAAAATGTAGTAAAGAGAGCGAAAGCTTTGATTTCATAGTAGCACAAACAAAACTTTAAGAAATAATTAAATCACCAAAAAAATTATACAAGATGAATACGCTAATCGGGTTATTAGAATACGGCCAGAGTTATTGGCTGGATAATTTAACGAGGGGGAAAATCACCACTGGTGAATTAAAAAAAAGAGTGGATGAACAAGGATTAAGGGGAATAACTTCAAACCCAAGTATTTTCAACAAGGCTATTACAAATGGTCCAGATTATGATGACCATATTACCGAATTGGTAAAAGAAGGCAAAAACCCTCCGCAAATTTATGATGCACTTACCATAAAAGATGTACAGGATGCCTGTGATATCCTTAAGCCAGTGTATGAACAATCAGATGGCAGCGATGGCTTTGTAAGCCTTGAAGTACCACCTTACTTTGCCAGGGATACGGATGGTACTATGAAAGAAGCCCGCAGGTTATTTAGCGCAGTTGGAAAGCAAAACTGCCTTATCAAAATTCCAGGCACAAGTGAAGGCATTCCTGCTATCGAACAAATGCTTTACGAAGGCATCAACATCAACATTACACTTCTTTTTTCCGTTGACAGATATGTTGAAGTGGCGCAGGCATATATCAGTGCCATTGCACGAAGGGTCGCAGAAGGCAAACCGGTAAATCATATTATTTCCGTTGCAAGTGTTTTTATCAGCAGGATTGACGTACTCACCGACCAACTGCTCGATCAGTATATTATCCCAACCGAAGAAAATAAAAATACCAACCGAACATATCTATTATCAGGCAGGGCAGGAATTGCCACTGCACGTTTATGCTATCAACGGTTCAAAGAAATATTCAGTGATGAGAACTGGAAAAAATTGGAAGAAAAAGGCGCCCATGTGCAGCGGCCCTTATGGGCAAGCACCAGCAACAAAGATCCGCTGTACAATGATGTCCGTTATGTTGAGTCACTGATTGGTAAAAACACGGTAAATACATTACCCGATGAAACGATTGCAGCTTTTGCCAACCATGGAAGTATAAAAAAAGATGCAATTGAGCAAGAGCTTGAGCAGGCAAATGAATTGTTTGGTGATCTAAAAAAAATGGGCATTGATATATCATTTTTAACACAACAATTAGAGAACGAAGGCATACAAAAATTTACGGAATCTTATAATAAATTGGTCAGTAACCTGGCAGATAAAAGAATGAAAATGCTGGGAGACGAATCGTCGCCACAAAAGATCAGTTGTGGTAAACAGGATGCTGAAGTAAAAGCCGCTTACATTTCAATGGATGAAAAGCAAATAGCAAGGCTTCTTTTTGCTCAGGATCCGCACCTGTGGAAAAAAGATCCGGAACAAATAAAAAGTATAAGCAAGCGAATGGAATGGCTAACCTCGCCGGATCATTTTACAAAAAAAACAGAAGCTACCGTTGCATTTGCACAAACGATCAAGGAGGAAGGTTATACAGATGCAGTGGTATTAGGCATGGGCGGAAGCAGTCTATGTTCGGAAGTAACACGTCAAACGTATGCTATAACTATTGGTTATCTTCAATTATGGGTGTTGGATAACACAGACCCTGCTGCCATACTAAATATAGAAAGTAAGATTGACCTTGAAAAAACACTGTTTATTGTTGCCAGCAAATCAGGCAATACCGAAGAAACCCTCAGTTTCTTTCATTATTTCTACCAGCAATTAGAAACTAAAAAGAAAGCGAAGCCCGGCAATAATTTCGTAGCTATAACAGACCATGATACCCCATTGGTTAAAGTGGCTGAAGAATTTGATTTTAGAAAAGTTTTCATTAACCCGCCAGACCTCGGGGGACGTTACTCGGTATTATCTGACTTCGGATTGGTGCCAATGGCATTGATGGGAATTGATATCAACGCTATTTTATCAGGCGCCAAACAAATGCAAAGCAGTTGTGATGCTGTTCCCGCAGCAAGCAATCCCGGAATTAGTTTAGGAGTCGTTCTGGGTATTTGCCAAAAAAATGGCCGTGATAAAGTAACATTTATTTTATCCTCTTCTATCACATCTTTTGGTTATTGGGTAGAACAATTACTTGCAGAAAGTACCGGCAAAGAAGGTAAAGGGTTAATTCCTATAAACGGCGAAGCCCTTGCTGGTCCTGAAGATTATGGAAAGGACAGAATATTTGTACACATGTATCTCCCTGCCGATAGCAATGAAACGGATGAGAAAAAAATAAAAGCGCTCGAAGAAGCGGGACATCCTGTTGTAAGAATTAAGGTGGCAGATAAAATGGCATTGGGAGGAGAATATTATCGCTGGGAAGTTGCAGCAGCTATTGCAGGGATGGTTATAGGCATTAATCCTTTTAATCAACCGAATGTTGAGGAAAGCAAAAAGAATACGAGTCAATTGCTTGAAGAGTGGGGTAAAAATGGTGATTTCAAAATTCCGGAGCCGCTTTTGAAAATGGAGAATATTTCCGTTTACGGTGGTAAAGAGACGGAACAACTTGCAGCAGATCATTATAACTCAGCAGGAGAAATGGTAAACGGTTTTACTGCCATGGCAAAACCAAACGACTATATCGCTCTGTTGCCTTATTTCATGATGACAGGTCATCGCACAAAAATTTTACAGGCATGGAGACATCGGATGAGGGATGACCTGAAAATTGCTACCACATTATTGAATGGGCCGCGTTATCTGCATTCTACAGGCCAGTTGCATAAGGGCGGGCCTGACAGCGGGCTGTATATTATATTGATTGGCGATGAGGAAAAGGATTTAGCCATCCCGGGAGAAAAATTTGGGTTTGCCACTTTGCACGAGGCTCAGGCACTTGGCGATTTCCATTCGCTGGATAACAAGGGACGAAGGGTTATACGCATCTATTTGGGTAAAAACATTGATGAAAGCCTCAATAAATTGATCCAGTCTGTCAAAGATGCCAAACAGCATCAAATTCGGGAATTAGTGCTGTGATGACTTGGTTTGTTCGTTTGATTTTGGCTCATCAAAAAGTTTGACCTGCACAAAAAAATGGAAAGAGTTGTTTAAAAAAAATAGAAATGAAAAAGAATAACAAAGACAGATCACCCGAAAATAGTGAGGCTATAAAAAAGGAACCTGTAACATCTAAAAAGAAAATTAAACAGGGAGGTGCAAATTCAAGCTTCCCTCAAGAATATGAAGAACAGCGAAGCATGGATATTCGCATGAAACCCCAACCCTTAGTTAAGCCTAAAAAAAGTGGGGGTTAAAAGATCGCAAAAAGCAATCAGGAATATCAGCCGGGCTTTTTCAAGCAGAGGTTAGTAAAATTCATATTGAATAAATGAACAAATAATTAATCATCTGTGAACATGCCCTTACTTTATTAAAACGAAATGATAATGATTAAAGCTCAGGACAAAACAACCGCTGAACAGGTTCGTATTGGTATTGCAGCAGACCATGGAGGATTTAAATTGAAAGAATTCCTGGTAAAAATGCTGCTCGAAGCAAACTATGAAGTAATTGATTTTGGCAACAAAGAGTTGAAGAACGATGATGATTACCCTGATTTTGTGATTCCGCTGGCAGATGCAATAGCAAATGGCAATGTGGAACGTGGCATTGCTGTTTGCGGCAGCGGAGTTGGAGCCTGTATTGCAGCAAACAAAGTCGACGGGGGCAAGAGACTGCCTGATCACAGAAAAATTTTCGGCACATCAGGGCGTTGAAGATGATAATATGAATATGATCTGCCTTGGCGGCCGTGTGATAAAAGAGACTTTGTCCGGGGAACTGGTAAATATTTTCCTGAAAGCAAAATTCGGCGGCGCGGAAAGACACAATCGCCGGCTGGCTAAAGTGGCAGCTATTGAAAACAGAAAAAAATAAAAGAAAAGATGACAATAAATTCCCTTGCGGGAAAACCGGCAGAACAGGACATCTTAGTAAATGTTCCCAGACTTGTTTCAGCCTGTTACACGGGAATACCTGATCCCTCTGTACCTGGCCAACGTGTTGCATTCGGCACTTCCGGTCATCGAGGATCATCATTAACAAATTCGTTTAATGAAAATCATATCCTTGCTATAACGCAAGCCATTTACGATTGATTTTAAACCCCTGTGCGTGTAACCAGGTTGTTAATCTTCTAACACCATAAAAAGGCGTTTTAAAGTATTGCTCATCCATCAGGCGCATCACCGACAGATTCTCTTCGCTTTCAAGGCATGGTTGGTAGTACAGGCCGCTACGATGAATACTTAGCAGTTCACACTGCCGGGGAACACTTATTTTTAAATTGTCTTTTTCAATCATAGAGACATTTTTCTTTTTATTTACTTTCTGCATTATGTAACGCAATCCGTTAAGTTTGAAACGATAATAAAGCGTATACACAAGCAAACGTTACATACACTACAACATCATTGCTGCGCAGAAAAGGCAAACATATTTACGACAGATGGACAAAGGGCACAAACCATTTATATGCCTTCATCCAATTACTACCAGGGATTTAATAAACCGTCACTTATAAGCTTTGCTGAAAAATATGATGTGCTTGTTCAAATGCTTCATTCTCCAGGTTCATATTTGTTAGAAGGCAGCCCGCTACTTGTAGTGTTTGGCGATAAAAAATTACATAAGGAAAATATAGATGAACTGATGATTGCAATAGATTTATACGATGGGCAACCCATAGATAAAAATGCTTATTATGGCTATCACCAGCTTGCGGAAGTAGCCATCAAGGCATTAAGTCCTGGTATAAACGACCCCGAAACTGCCGTGTTGAGTATTCATGCTTTAGCCGACCTGTTTCGTTTTAGATTGTATAACTATCTGCCGTTAACGATAGCCGGTGAAGACGGGGAAATACGCATTGCTGTAAAACAACTTTCATTTGAGGAATTATTTGCAGCATGTTTCTATCCTATTTGGAATTATGGCAAGGGAGACCGGTATATTCAGGATGCACTTTTGCAAATGATGGAGCAGTTGATAGAATGCGATGTAAAGAAGGAAAATCAACAGCTACTACAAAATTTTAAAACAAAAATAGAGTTGCAAATGAGTTCATCTGCAAAATAACTTTGCACTGTTTCAAATGGAAAAATTTTCACTTTTACTCCTTTTTTCAATCTTCATGCTGTCGGCTTGCAAAAAGAGAATTAAATCAGATAGTACCGACGAAATAAATTTTTCTTTTCACGAATATAATTTTGGTGCCTCTGCCGATGAACTTTTAAAAGATGACCGATTTACTTCTTTGGCGGTTGAAGTGCAGTATATGAAAGGTTTTAAACCGGATGCAAGAGCAATAGAAATTCTGACCTTTTTACGGCAACATTTGCACAAGCCAGGTGGTATCTACTTTTATCAAAAACAAATTAAGCCGGTACAAGGCACTATCCTATCAAGAAAACAGGTTGATGGTATTAGAAGATCTAACAGAACGATTTATACCAAAAAAAATCAAATTGCAGTATATATTCTCTACACCAATGGCAGATTTGAAAATCCTTATATACTTGGCCACGCCTTTCGCAATACATCGATTGTTATCTATGGCAAAGTGGTGAAAGATAATGAAAACGTTTCCAGTTTTCCAACCCAAACCACCATCGAAAGCACCTTATTACTGCACGAAATGGGACATTTATTGGGCTTGGTAAACAAGGACTCCCAAATGCAAGCAGACCATGCAGATACTGCACATGAAGCCCATTGCATGAACCCCGAATGTTTCATGTATTGGAGCATCCCTATAAAGCCCCAATATGGTCCAGTAGCTTTAAAGCACCTCCCTTCTTTAGATGCAAGCTGCCAGAATGACTTGATAGAAAACGGTGGCAAATAATTCAATTGGTTCGTAAAACAACCTCGCTTCCAGGGTAAGAAATGTTAGCATTGTCTTCTGCAGTTATAAAAAAACTTTTAGGTTGAAAAGCAGTAACGGCGCTTAAAGAACCTTTTAAAGTGCTGGAAAGTAAGCTGCCGGAACTTATTAGTTGCCCTAAATTCTTTATTCCATTACTTTCTGTTTCCATCCAAACCACGTAATTTGACCTGGCGGGCGTAAGTTTATTTGAATGAGCAAGATGCATAACCTTTAGGTCAACGTGATAGTTATTATTTTTGTCCTTTTTATATTTCACAGAGCCTTCAGCAGCCGGCACAACACTTGAACTTGCAAACATCATTTTCTTTGAGCAGGATAGCAACAAAAACGAACAGATGCTTAGAACGAAAAGCTTTTTAACAACACTTGGTAAATAAGTTTTCATGAAAAAATTTTTGATTAACAATCTTTAAAGGTAGCGCTTCTATAGTTGATTTACGTGTTAATATGAGGTGTGGTTTTTGCTTATATATATATTCAAATCAACATTCATTTTATGACTGGATACCATACTTACAAAACCTGTATTGATGCCTGCCTTAACTGTGGGGCAATTTGTAACCATTGTGCAAGTTCTTGCACACAAGAGGAAAACATAAAAATGATGGCAAAGTGCATTCAATTAGATATGGAGTGTGCAGCTATCTGTTATGCAGCAGCTCAACTAATGAGTTTAGGTAGCGAAAAAGCAAAAGATATTTGCAGGATGTGTGCAGACATTTGTGAGGCTTGTGGGAATGAATGTGGCAAGCATCAAACAGAGCATTGCCAGGAATGTTCAAAGGCATGTAAGCAGTGTGCGGAAGAATGCCGGAAGATGGCAGCTTAAATTCATGAATGCAGGTTTATCCTGCATTTTTTATATTCTGCTGTACAAGTTGGGTGCAATCGAAATGGTCGCGTTAGACTTATGTTTTACATTGTGTGAAAGGATGCCATGAAAATACATCAGTACAAGAGAGTGACACAACGATGTTGCCATGTAAATCTACCGCCAGTCCCCAAAATAAACTACCACAATTTTTTACCCACGACCATGGAAGTTTTCTGATTTTTCACGAAACATTTTATTGTTTTTAATGGCGTGTTGTTTAACTACCCGTATATGTTTCAGCAATTCATTTTTGCAACAGGCATTGAAAACAGTACGCCGACAATTGATAACGGCAAAACAAGAGTGGATGAACTTGATAAGTGCGGGCACTACACTTACTGGAAAAAAGATTTTGACCTTGTTAAAGAATTGGGGATCAATTTTCTCAGGTATGGACCACCCATACATACTACGTTTTTAGGGGCAGATAAATATGACTGGAGCTTTGCAGATGATACCTTTCGTGCGTTGAAAGAAAAAAAGATTATTCCTATTGTTGACCTTTGCCATTTTGGAGTGCCCGACTGGATTGGTAATTTTCAAAACCCTCACTTTCCGGCGTTATTTGCAAAATATGCACATGAATTTTCAAAAAGATTTCCGTGGGTTCAGCTTTATACTCCCGTTAACGAAATGTATATATGCGCTTTGTTTTCCGGCTACTATGGATGGTGGAATGAACAACTTACAACAGATGTTTCGTTTGTAACAGCGCTTAAGCATATTGTAAAAGCGAACGTGCTTGCCATGAGAGCAATACTTAATAACAGGTCCGACGCTATTTTTATACAGAGCGAATCATCTGAGTATTTTCATGCAGCCAACCCCAAAGCCATTAAGCCTGCAGAGATCATGAATGCAAGGCGCTTTCTGTCGCTTGATCTTAATTACGGCAAGCGTCTCGAATCAGAAATGTATGAGTACTTGATGGATAATGGGATGACAAGAGATGAATATCATTTTTTTTTGGATAATAATCTTAAACGTCATTGTATAATGGGAAACGATTATTATATCACAAACGAACATCGGGTAGCAGAAGATGGAAGCACGACGGCTGCAGGTGAAATATTCGGATACCACGTAATTACTTCTCAATACTATGATCGGTATAAGATACCAGTGATGCATACAGAAACAAATTTGAAACAAGGACCCAATGGTGATGAAGCAGTAAAATGGTTATGGAAAGAATGGACTAATGTAATAAGAGTTAGAAATGATGGCGTACCTATTGTAGGCTTTACGTGGTATTCACTTACTGACCAGGTGGATTGGGACACAGCCCTTTGTGAAAATAATGGAACGGTGAACCCTCTTGGCTTATATGACCTTAACAGGAGTATAAGACCCGTTGGTGAAGCCTATAAGCAATTGATAAAAGATTGGCGTGAGGTGCTTCCGACACAAAGTGTTTGTCTTAATGTGCCCATTGTAGTTCCTGATGAATTTAAAATAAGCAAGGAAAGCAATAAGGAAGCAGAGAAGGCAGAGAAAAATGAAACGAACACACCCGAATTATTAAATGCAGCTAAAAATTCAAAATGAGATTTAAAAAGCTTGAAGAGCAAACAGCAGACGACTGGCAGCGAATATTAAGTGTTGATTTGCTAGGAGCTTTCTTTTTTACCAAGCATGCTTTTCTGCAAATGAAAAACGGCGGAGCCATTATAAATATTTCAAGTATTCATGCAATTGAAACAACACCTATGGTAGCCACCTATGCAGCAGCTAAAGCTGCCCTGCTTTCGCTTACCAGGTCTGCATCAATTGAAGGAAAAGCAAAGGGCATACGGGTAAATGCTATTTTACCAGGCGCCATTGATACTCCTATGCTTTGGCAAAATCCAAATATAAAAGCCGGTCTTGAACAGGTAAGCAAAGATAGCGTGGGCCAGCCCGAAGACATTGCGGCGGTTGCGGCTTTCCTGGCTTCAGACGATGCGGCTTTTGTGCAGGGTGCCATGATTGAAGTTGATGGTGGAAGGCTAAACAGGTTGTAAATAAATGATTTTTTTTAGAGCCAGAGGCATTTGTGCTGCTATTGTTCATCGTTGCGTCGCACTCTTGTACGCTTTGTTCAACGTGCAACCATGCAAAACTTACTGAGCGTAAATTATAATTTAATAAATTTTTAAGATATGAGCTACAAAAAATTCCTGCTAATGTTAGCAATTTCCTTTATCATCATGTACAGCGTAATGTTTTTGAATGTTGATGAAGCAAACCATATTTATCTTAGTCTCACCCGAACTTATATGTCACTTTTAATGGTTTCGCCAATGGCTCTAATCATGTTATTAATGATGGGAAAAATGTATCCTAATAAAAAGGTGAACTGAATAATTGTAGTAGCAAGCATTGTTGTATTTGTAACAACATTATCTCTTTTAAGAACACAAACACCGGTAAGCGATGTACAGTACATGAAGGCAATGATACCACATCATTCCTCTGCAATTATGACCAGCAAGAATGCAAATATCAAAGACCCGGAAGTAAAAAAGTTATCTGAAGGCATAATAGCATCACAGGAAAAGGAAATCGCTGAAATGAAAGCAATAATTGAACGAATGGATAAATAATTTAAGATACTTGTTTACCATCTTCAATTTCTTTAATGCAACTTTTGTTGTGTCACTCACTTGTACATTCTATAATTCTATTGAGCAGATTAGCTTCAGCCTGCGGTAGCTATGCCAAGCACACAAGGCAATGCAATAGCAACCTTCTGCTTCCCACAACAAGAGCCATTTCGCACCTCATGGCACTTGCTTTTTGCCCGGCTTCAGTTCAGTCAGGCAGCGTACTTATTATTTTCAGTGTTTACCTTTTTAAGCCTTCGGGCTTTTTTTATTTTCTAAAAATAATTTTGCTGATTAAAAATCTATCGTAATATTGCGATGAAAAGACAATGGGAGCAGCTAAATCATACGAGTTCAGTACAAAAGAAAATCGGTTAGCCAAATATGCTAAAGCATTGGCACATCCTGCAAGGATAGCCATATTGAAACTATTGGCAACAAAGGCAACTTGCCAGTGCGGAGATATAGTAGAAGAATTGCCACTCTTACAAAGCACCGTTTCACAACATTTTAAAGAATTAAAAGAAGCAGGACTTATTAAAGGAGAAATCGAAGGAGCTAAGGTTTGCTATTGCATTGACGAAAAAGAATGGAAAGCTGCACAAGTTTGGATAAACCAATTATTTGATACTTATAAAGGTGGCAGCAATTGTTGCTGACCTTTTTTTACAAATAATCATCGTAATATTTCGGTAACTTAAAAACTTAAAAATATAAATACAATGGAAACCCAAGAAAATGTAAAAGAACTGGTAAGGGAGAAATATTCAGAGATTGCTTTACAAGATAAAGAAACAAACCAAAGCTCATGCTGCGGTTCTGGTTGTTGCACAACGGAAGTGTATAACATTATGGCGGATGATTATACAATTTAGAAGGTTACAATCCTGATGCAGACTTAGGTTTAGGCTGCGGATTGCCTACACAATTTGCTAAGATCAAACAAGGTGATGTAGTAATTGATTTAGGCAGTGGTGCAGGTAACGATGCATTCATAGCAAGACACGAAACAGGTGAGACTGGAAAAGTAATAGGCATTGATTTTACACCGGCAATGATTGACAGAGCAAGGCAGAATGCAGAAGCAAGAGGCTTTCATAATGTAGAGTTCAGGCAGGGAGATATAGAAAAAATGCCTGTTACTGGGAATACCGCAGATGTAATTGTAAGCAATTGCGTACTCAATTTAGTACCAAACAAAAATGCAGTAATAAAAGAAATCTACAGGGTATTAAAGCCAGGAGGCCACTTCTCAATATCTGATATTGTATTAGAAGGAGAATTACTAAAACAAATAAAGGAAGCAGTAGAAATGTATGCAGGTTGCGTAGCCGGAGCCATTCAAAAACAAGCGTACTTAGAACTGATAGAAGCAAACGGATTTAAAAACATTACAGTTCAAAAAGACAAAGCAATCATCATTCCTGATGATATACTAAGTCAATACTTATCAGCAGAACAAATTGAAACCTTCAAACAATCAGGAACAGGAATAAGAAGCATAACTGTCTATGCAGAAAAACCCATAGAAGAAAAGAAGGCTTGTTGTGGTACTGATTGTTGCAACTAAAAACTATGAATAAATACATAGCCGAACTATTAGGCACTTTTGCCCTTGTGTTTTGTGGCACCGGTGCTATTGTCATTAACAAGCAGACTAACGGAGCAATAACCCATGTTGGCATTGCAATCACTTTTGGCTTAATTGTAATGGCATACAAGACAGAACCCGAGAAAGATATGGGTAAAATATCCATCTCTTACACAAACTCCATTGTGAAGCCTGAAGGAAGAAAATATCTAAGAACATTACCGGCACATATTAAAGTAGAGTTCCAGTTGAATAGCCATAAGCTAAATTTATTATTAGTACATGGCAGCCCAAGAAAGATAAATGAATATTTGTTTGAAGACAGGGATGAAAAAAGCATGATGAGAATAATAGAGGGTGCTGATGCGGATATTCTATGCTTTGGACATACTCATAAACCCTATCACAGAATATTACCAACAGAGCCGGTGAAAACCCCCATTACCGCCATGCAATAAATATCGGTTCAGTAGGAAAGCCAAAAGACAATAATCCAAAAGGGTGTTATGTAATACTTACAATAAACGCAGATAGCAGCATAACAAATAAAGATGCAGTACAAGTAGAGTTTATACGATTTGATTATGATGTAGAGAAGGCAGCGCAGGCAGTAGAAGAAAGTCCATTGCCGAATGATTATGCAGATATGTTGCGGAAGGGGTATTAAACCCCTGTGCAACCCTGCTTCAAATATTGTTTTGTAATTAACAAAACATACCATTTACCTTTGCACCACATGAAAATTTTTGCTTTTTTAATGGCTATAATGGTTTTGGCACTAAGCGCAATGCCTTGTGCTGATGATGCTAATGCCATGGATAGCAGTAAAGCAAAGGCCGAAGTAACAAAATCCACTCATCAAAAAGACAGTCCCCAAAGCGAAGCCTGTTCACCATTCTGTCAATGTTCATGTTGTGCTGGATTTTCCATTAATCATTTTGTTGCCGCGATTACTTTTATTCCTCCACACGAAAGCAACGCCACAAGCAGCTTTTTACCGGCAAATGTTAGAGAAATTGCCTTACCTATTTGGCAACCGCCACAATTATAGTTTCTCCTTTTATAAGAATTAACACCTGGACAATGGACAGCCTATTGCTGTCATTGCTTTTACTAATCAGCAATTCATATATGCTGCTATCAGGTGATACTAAATAACAGAAACTATAAATGAATTTTTAAAATGAACTTATTCGACAGAATTATTCAATTCTCCATAAAAAATAAATTGGCCATTGGAGCTATGACCGGCTTATTAGTTATCTGGGGTATTTACTCTTTAAGCCGGCTGCCTATTGATGCTGTTCCCGACATAACAAATAACCAGGTACAGGTTATTACACTTGCTCCCACTTTAGGAGCGCAGGAAGTAGAACAGATCATTACAGCACCCATAGAATTGTCAATGGCTAACATTGCGAATGTGTTGGAAAAGCGTTCCATTTCAAGGTCAGGTATTTCCGTTCTCACTTTGGTTTTTAAAGATAATGTAGACATCTATTGGGCAAGAGCGCAGGTAAACGAACAATTAAAAGAAGCTGAAGGTAATATTCCGAAAGGATTAGGTGAGCCTTTCTTAGCGCCTATTACAACAGGCTTAGGTGAAATCTATCAATATGTACTTCATACAAAGCCCGGGTTTGAAAAAAAATATTCCGCTATGGACTTGCGTACTATGCAGGACTGGATTATCAAAACTCAATTAGCAGGAACACCCGGGGTGGCAGAGGTAAGCGGATGGGGAGGTTATGTAAAACAGTATGAAGTGGCGGTTGATAATGATAAACTCAATTCATTAAATCTCACCATAGTTGATATTTCCAATGCCTTGGAAAAAAACAATGAAAACACGGGTGGTTCCTACATCGAACAAAAGAGCAACACTTATTTTATTCGGGGATTAGGTCAGGTTAAAACACTTGATGATATAGGAAAAATAGTTATAAAAAACATTAATAATATTCCTGTACTTATAAGGGATGTAGCAACTGTACAATTTGGAAATGCAACCCGATACGGAGCAGTAACACGAAACGGCGAAGGCGAAGTAGTGGCAGGAATTACATTGATGTTAAAAGGCGAAAACTTTAATCAGGTTATTAAGAATGTAAAAGCAAGAATGGCGCAAATTCAGAAGTCGTTGCCGCAGGGTGTAATCATTGAACCTTTTATTGACCGGACTGAATTAGTGGGCAGAGCCATTGGAACCGTAAAAAAGAATTTGCTTGAAGGGGCATTGATTGTAGTGTTTGTATTGGTGCTGCTGTTAGGCAATTGGAGAGCAGGGTTAATAGTTGCTTCCGTCATTCCCCTTTCTATGCTTTTCGCTTTTTCATTAATGAAGTTGTTTGGTGTCTCTGGTAATTTAATGAGTTTAGGCGCAATAGATTTTGGGTTAATAGTAGACGGAGCGGTTATCATTGTTGAAAGTGTAGTGCATAGGATTTCATCGAGTAAACACCATCACCAGGGCATTGCAAAACTGTCGAAGCTTGAAATGAACAATGAGGTGTATGAAAGTGCAAGACGTATGATGAACTCCGCATCTTTTGGACAAATAATAATATTAATAGTGTACCTGCCATTGTTATCTCTAATAGGCATTGAAGGCAAAATGTTTAAGCCCATGGCGCAAACGGTAGCATTCGCAATACTTGGTGCTTTTATCTTTTCACTTACCTATGTACCTATGATGAGTTCCCTGTTTCTTAGCCGGAACACCACCCATAAAAGAAATGTTTCCGATAAAATTATTGATTTTTTAAAGGGCATTTATACACCAATGCTCAAATCTGTTATAAGGTTTAAAAGAACAACTGTTGCAATAGCAATAGCGCTTTTTGCAATATCAATTTTTCTTTTTAGCAAAATGGGTGGGGAGTTTATTCCAAACCTTGAAGAGGGTGATTTAACTGTTGAAATAAGCATGGCGCAAGGTACGTCACTTACGCAGGTAATTGAAACTTTTAGCAAAGCAGAAAAAATTTTAAAGGAAAATTTTCCAGAAGTAAAACAGGTTGTAACAAGAATAGGAAGTTCAGAAATTCCAACTGATCCTATGCCAATGGAAAGAGGTGATATGATGGTGGCGATGAAATCAAAGGAGGAATGGAAAACTGCTAAAAGCAGGGAAGAGATGGTTGAGAAAATGGAAAAGGCATTATCTGTTTTGCCCGGCGTTAATATGGAAATAACACAGCCAATGCAAATGAGATTTAATGAGCTGATGACCGGTGTAAGGCAAGACGTTGCAATCAAAGTATATGGAGAGTACCTTGATGTTTTAAAAGGACAGGCAGATAAAATTGCAAAACTAATAGCCCCAATAAAAGGAGTAAGTCAACCATACGTCGAAAAGATATCCGGTTTACCGCAGGTAGTGGTGGAATATAACCGTGATAAAATGTCGCAGTACGGAATAAACATCAGCGAGGTAAATATGATACTCAAAACTGCATTTGCAGGTAATACAGCAGGTGTCGTTTTTGAAGGTGAAAGGCGTTTTGATATGGTAGTACGGTTGCAAAGAGATTTAAGAGAAAACATTGTAAACATCGAAAACCTATACATCCCTTTGCCATCCGGAAACAAAGTTCCATTAAACCAGGTTGCCAATGTTGAATTTAAAGATGCACCTGCACAGGTTTCAAGGGAAGATGGGAAAAGAAGAATTTATGTTGGCTTCAATGTTCGTAGTCGTGATGTAGAAACCACCGTTGCAGACATTCAAAAAGTGTTAGACGAAAAATTAAAATTGCCCTCTGGTTATTTTACCACTTATGGAGGACAGTTTGAAAATTTGAAGGCAGCTAAACAACGCTTATCTATTGCTGTACCGGTAGCAATGTTTTTAATCTTGTTACTGTTGTTCTTAACCTTTCGTTCGTTCTCTCAAATGCTGCTCATATTTACTGCCGTACCACTTTCCGCAATAGGCGGTGTGTTCGCATTACTTATTCGCGGAATGCCGTTTAGCATTTCAGCAGGTGTAGGTTTTATAGCATTGTTTGGCGTAGCCGTTTTAAATGGCATTGTGTTAATTGGTTATTTCAATCAATTAAAAACAGAAGGAGTGACAGATATTTTTAAGAGAGTGATTGAAGGAACGAGAGTAAGATTAAGACCAGTTATAATGACGGCTTCTGTTGCATCCTTGGGTTTCTTACCTATGGCACTATCAACAGGCGCTGGTGCTGAAGTTCAAAAACCTTTGGCAACCGTAGTGATTGGAGGTTTAATATCAGCGACCTTTCTCACCCTATTTGTATTACCTGCTTTATACATCTTGTTTTCAAAAATAAAATTCACAAAGAAAAGCATGAAATCAAATATTGCTGCATCAACAGCAGTTATTGCAATAGAATTTTTTGCTTTGCCACTTACCCTAAAAGCGCAAACAGTAAAAAGAACACTCGACGAAACTATCAATGTAGGACTGAAAAATAACTTTCAGGTAAAATCATCTTCATTAGGAGTAAGACAAAGTCAATTATTACAAAAAACAGCATTCGACATTGAGAAAACTAGCCTTATTTTTTCGCAAGACCCAACAGGCGGAGGCAATATAGATAACAGCATCGGGATTACACAAACCTTATCACTTCCCTGGGTTTACAAAGCAAAAACTAATGCGCTTCGGCAGCAAACAATCTTATCTCAAAAATCTCTCGATGTTATAAAGTTTCAGCTTGTCCGTAATATTAAGTTGGCTTACTTCGATCTTATTTATACCAGGGAAAAATTAAAGATTTTAAATTACCAGGATAGCGTGTATAGAAACTTTAATACAAGGGCACAAGTGCGTTATAAAACAGGTGAAACATCAAAACTGGAAAAGTTAGCAGCTGAAACAAAATCTAATGAAACACAATTGCAAAAGAAACAGGCTGAAACAGACATCATAATAAATCAATTAGCTCTGCAAAAATTGCTGAATACTATAGATACTATTGAACCTTCAGAAGTATCCTTCTACAACTTCAGAACTCCTTACTTCTCGCAGTTAGAAAGTGCGGAGGTTTTAAAAATAAGCTTTAAATCAGATCCTGGAAAAATGGTTTCTGTTTGATTAAGTAAT
>JAABUK010007050.1_pt1 | contig 16405 bp, 16 predicted proteins | sample 5559141 | NCBI WGS metagenome assembly JAABUK01 (sample SAMN10711869, study PRJNA513367) | rock metagenome | isolation source: Antarctica rocks | place: Antarctica: Victoria Land, Pudding Butte nord | collected 2016-01-03
GCCCTTCTCGAGAAAAGACCAGAGCTTGTGTTCCGAGTTGTTTCCGCCCGGGAGCCGGCAGGCAAACCCCACAATGGCCATGGGCTCTTGTTGAAACTGCGTTTTGGCCATTGTCTCTGGTTTACGATTTGCCTCTGCTCCTTTCTCCTTTTCTTGTCTTTTCTACGATTTTATCAGAAATCATATCCTATGTTCTGCTAGTTCATTTCTAACTTGTTACTAATATAACAAACGCCTTGGCCAAAGATAGGGCAAGTACCCAGTTGCTTGTCAGTTGTCGGCTGTACGCTTATGTGGGCATGATTACCGAAGGTCGTAAGCACAATTATGGATTACAGGCCGGATCTGACGTGTGCGTGATGTCACTATAATCTCCTACGCGCACTCTGCAGTCTTATGCCACAGAAATAATCTTGCATCAAAGATAAGTAACATGCATAATTAGCGAATGCAACGGATTTGAGCTCAAATCAAATTCGTAAAGTTGTGGATTTATAAAGAAAAGTACTCTTATTTATGTAAAAGTAGTGTGTTGCATTCGCTTGTCAGATACGTTCGCTGTTGGCTTTTTTCCATTCTGAGTTAAACAGTCGGCCTGCTATCTTCCAGTCTGATATACTATCATAGCCCCAAAAAAAATTACGTATAGTAATCATTCACGCTCGCCCAAGTTCAATTGATATTGGACGTATGCTGCGACTATGGCGATTATTCCTCGCCATCGATCCGTCGAGTGCAAGACAATTGATGGGACGACGATTTCGGCATGGCTCTACGAGGTAGACGGGCTGGCGCCGGCCATTATCATGTCGCACGGTGTAGGTTCTCCAACATCAACGCCCACCCGCTGACGGGAACGGGTATGGACACCAACAAGGCTTGGAACTAACGGGACTTCAAGTTCAACTGCGTCAAGGAGATGGCGCTCCCCGAAGTGGCCGAGGGCTTCCACGCGCTGGGCTACAACGTACGCTTCTACGACGCGCGCAGCGTGGGCGGCAGCGGAGGCTCCCCGCGCAACCTGATCGACCCGCTGCAGATGGCCGAGGACTTGTCCGGTGAGCGATTCAACCTCGCAAGACACAGAGACGAGGAGCTCACATTGTCCTTTCTCCATTTTCAGACATCTACACCTACGTCACGCGCCTCCCCTCCGTCGACGGCTCCAAGATCATCTTCTGGGGCCTCTCCGTCGGCGCCGTCATCAGCGCCTGCGCCGCGGCCGTGGACCGCCGCCCCAAGGCCGTGGTGATGGTCTGCCCCCTCTTCCGCTTCGTCCAGCCGCACAAGCGCGACGCCGCCTTCGCCCAAGTCATCCAAGACCGCGTCTCCCAGCTCCGCGGTAACCCTCCCCACGAACTCAGCCTCTTTACACCCCGGGGCGACAACCCGATCGGCATGGCGGGCGCGGGGGGTCCCGGTGAACACGAGTCCTACGCCTTGATGCGTCTGGCGAAAGAAAAAGGCGCGACGGGGTTTCGGGATCGGATTGCGCTGCAGACGTATCAGAAGCTGGCGCTTTTCCGGTCGACGAAGCATTTGGATATGATCCAAGCTCCCGTGATGATGGTGGTGCCCGAGCTGGACAATATTTCGGATCCGGAGGAGCAACAAGCCGCGTTTCGAAGGGTTACGGCGCCCCGGTCGAAGCTGCACCTTGCACTGGGGAAGAGGCACATGAATGTTGCTACCGGGGAAAGCGGGGCGGAATTGGTAAAGTTGTCAAACGAGTTTATTCGTTGGGCGTTGGAGGGGTAGGTAGAAGAAGAGGGTTTATTTGAGAAGAATAAGTGGGTTTTGGAGAGAGGACTTCATCGGGCTACTATGTTCGAAGAAGAGAAGCTACGCTTTAAATTTAGATTTGGGACGTCTTTTATGATATATATTATAGAAGATATCATAAAGGAAGTAAGTAGTCCTTTTCTTCGTAGGCCTTGATAGACTAACACCGCAGTGGTTAAGCCGCAATATCTGCTAGGTACCTTAGCGAACATCTAATAATAGTGTAGCTCGTACTGTTACTGTATACTGGTAAATACTGTCGATTAAAGCTAACGATTAACTAAAATTACTGTTTTTTATAAATATCGATATCATTACGGTTTAACTAAATAAAGATTTACAAGAAATAAATGAAATTCTTTTGACATCGTTATCATTTTTTTACAGTGAAATACCATTAAAAATTGTCAAGATATACACTCGACAATTCAGATTTACAAGAAATATCAACGCTTTTTAATTTTAAAATGTAAAATCGAGCGATTCAGACGATTTGCTCGCGAAGGCGTCCCGCAACCGGTCACGTGTGCAATGTCAAAGACGTGTACATCGTGTGTTCATGTAGTTCTACATTGTGTGTACAGCATGTACATCGTGTGTACATGTAATAAAACACGAAACGAGATATTTTATCTCTGCGCTTATAATTACAGTTATTTGCGATAACGATGTCAAAGTAGTAATAACGAGTGAACGATTAATTACTCGTAACGATATATTTATTAAGAACGGTTTAATCGAGTCATCTTCTCTATCGCAGAACTGTTTCGGGGCCGTTTAAATCAAGTTTACCGGTCAATTTCATTACGGTGTGGTTACGATAAAGCAATTCCAGCTATTTTCGCTAAGGTACCTTACCTTATCTTAGTTGAACCGCACTAAACTAGTACCCCTTTCATGACCTCACATACAAAAAGAACCAAGTTTTATGAGAATTTCACATTCCTACTGATCTTCGCTGAAGGCTTATGTAGCAAGAACCGAGACTCCCGGTCGTAGCCAAGGGGATAGATGCTAAGAGCTTTTGAGTGCAAGGTATAATTTATAGATACACAGATTCAAGGGCTGAAATATAAACGGTTATGAATCTGCATGTTAACTAATTTTCATTTTTTGAATGGCAAATTACCGTCGTGTTGTCCCCCTTGGAGGCGCAATGTTGCCGCTGTGTTTCTTCACTTATGTACTTTCGTGTTTCTCTTCACCTGAATCTCACTTTGGCAAGTCGAAGTTGATGTCGAGGTCGAAGTTGAAATCGAAGTTCGATATGCAGCGAACGGTACGCGGGATACAGTAGCTGAATTAATTAGATGCTGATAGGGACTAGTGAAAGTGTGTTAAAAAGCTGACCCTTCTAATTGTGCATATTCGGGCGGGATTTAGGGGAGGGGACACGGGGGTAAGCTAAGGGGGTAATTTGCCGATTTTCAAAAGAAAAGTTAATCTCATGTGGAAACACAGTTCAGCTTGAAGAAGTTTCGTTGACAGATACTTCCTCGACTGGCAAAAGCTTAATGTGCGTGGCCCCTAAGGCTGGCAATTTACCAAGCCATAGTATTCCCATTGTACAGCACCAGCTTCCCGCCGTGCTTCGCCTTGGTCGTCTCAGCGAGCACCTTCATCATGCCATCGCACGAATCCTTCAGGCCGATCATCAGTTGGTGCTGCGTTGCCTTGTCGACGCCCAGGCCCACCGCTCCGGCGTCACCCAGTTCGGTGTGCACCCAGCCGGGGCCCAGCGAGAACGAGTGCAGCCAGCTATCCTCCTCGTTGATCCGGATGCTGAACCAGGCCGACGCCGACTTGGACGGGCCGTAGGCGGCGTTGGGAAGTGGGGGTTGGGAGCTACATACGTTGTATCAGCATCATTGATACATGATAAATTTACAGGGGGGATATCCGTGGCCTTGCTTGACTTACTTCAGACTGCCGGCCGTGGTCCCCATAATGGAATACATGGGCTCCTTCGTCGACTTCTGCAGCAGCGGCCGCACGGCCTGGTACAGCGACACGACGCCGTAGGCGTTGGGCTCGACGTGGGCGACCAGGTCCTCTAGCTTGACCTCGGCGACCGTGGGCCAGCAGTACGCTACACCGGCATTGGCAATGACGATGTCAAGATGGTTGATGCCCTGAAACTCGAGTGTTTTGACGGCGTCAAAGGCGTCCTGCCAGACTCTGGCGTCGAGCTTGACCACGACCAACTTGGTGCCCTCGGCCGTGGGGAGCTTTGACAGCCCCTTGGAGGTCGGGTGGTCTGGGTTGCGGTTGGCCGCAACAACGGTATGGTCTGGCAGGTTTAGATAGCGCTCGAGCAGGCCGTAGCCCAGGCCCCGGTTGGCTCCAGTGATCAGCACGACAGTGGACATGATGCGACGTGAGGGTGGAGAGAGCTCGCTACTAAACCGAGTGAGTGAGAGAGAGAGAGAAAATAGATAGATAAGGGCCGCAATAAACGTCGACGCATAAATTCATTGTGCTGAGCGATTTGTAATAATTATGAACGGTATCGTAATCATTATAAATCATATCTCAGGCAGCAGTGACCTTTCTCGAACCACCTGTTACCAGAAGGAATGATTGCAGCTGCATGCTTATCCTGCATATCTTGAATCGCTGGAATTGTTCCTACAAGGACAGTAGAATGCAATGTCGTCGATTTCTAGCTGAGAATTCTTACGGCCCATATCATGTAGGTATCTAGAGGTGGGAAAGACGAAACTGCAAAAGTCTCATCTATATAATTATCTCCGGGAGCTTCCCCAAAAACATCAAGAACTGTGTTAAGGTCTCAGGATCTCAGACGTGTAAATGCAACTAAGCCCCTACACCCTTTCGGGTAAGCGGCGGCGGCTAAGTCGATTCTCTTGTCGCGGTCGAGCTGCGGAACTGGCTGGTGGCGGCGGGGCGGGCCAAGGTCTCTTATCTTCGAGATTTTGCACGCAGCTTCGATGCAGGAGATCGCAGCGTTGGTGATAGCGAGAAGCGAGTTAAAGTAAATTTGAAATTTGCTTTGAACAATAACTGTGTACTTTGTACTTGTTTTATCACCCGAATCTGTACCTCCATCTGCCTCTCGCCCTGATCTGTTCAAGCAAGTGAGTTCGCCCCTTTTGGGGTGAGTCTCGTCACGTGAACTCACCCGGCCTCGCCTCGGCTGGGTGAGCCGCAGGTGAGGCATCTCAAAAAGTGCTTCAAGGGTACTCAAACTGACTCCTTCATCTCCTCCGTCCCCACCACGGAAGGAAAAAAAAAGTCAGGTTTAAACGACGACACTATTTTAGGTGGTGAGTGGATGCCACAGTGCTAGACAGAATTGTGCCACTCGATCCAGGATCTATATAGAGGCAGCATGCCTCCCATCAAGCAACTCACATTGTGCTCTCCTCATCAGCCTTCCTCATCTGCTCTGCCACAGGTTGATCTGCTTCGCCCAAGGTGTTCTTCACGTAAAACCTTCCTTCAACCCTCCTCAGTCCTTGTGACGCAATGAGCCGCAAGCGCAAGACTTCAGCTGACCGAGCCAAGCTCGCTCGCTCAAACGATTACGACGACAATAAGACTTTCGCTGATGACGCCGAGATCCTTATATCTATGACGGATGACAGTCAGGATTCATACAGGGAGGCGTTGAAAATCTGGGCCGAGTAAGTCCTCATGACCTTGTTTCGCCTGAGTTGAATGAACCATGCTTACGTTTCTTTTTCCTTTCTCTGCTCATTAGGTTCTTCAAGCCGGACGAAAATGCCTACCCTCACGATATACGGACGGCAAAGCGCTTTGTTGAGTTTTATACTTGTGGAATTAAAAGAGAAGAAGAATGACAAGTCGACAACACATTCAATCGACGGCTTCTGACGAAGATTTATCGCGACGTGAGCACGGAAGATCTTGAACCTCATTTCTTTCAGGATCAAGAAATCGGTCAAGAATGTACATACTACTCGAACGATATTAAAGACGATTAGAATCTCCTCAGTTGCTCATAAATTCTCAGGTCCATACCACACGTCAGTAACGAAGATCCGGCGGACCATTCGACAGTGGTCGGAGTGGACGAGAACGATCGGCCTGTCTGGCCGGTCATGCAACATCAGACCCAAGCAAGCAACGAGTAGGTTCTATCCTTGGTATATTCGGACCTTCCTTCGTGGCTTTCTGCCAAAATTTAGCCCGCTCGCAATACGAACCGCACGGACATCATTTCTGGGCCATAGATGTCTTGGAGCCGACACAATTGCCTTTTCAAGCTCGAGTTGGCAGTATGAATACACATGTTGTGCTCTATTGTCAGGGAACCGTTGTCTGTGACAGTGAGGGTTGTCATGGGTTCACGCCAAGTAACTTAAGAGCATAGATTTAGAATATTCAGTCATTTACATACTGTGTCTTTATCGTCAGGATGCGGCAGGGGACCAATTGATAGGGCAGTTACGCCATTTCAGACTTCAGTGGAGCGTAGGTAGGGGTGCTCTAGAGCCTCTGCGGCGGTTGGTCTTTTGGTGTGGTCCACGATGAGGAGAGAATCGATGAAGTCCAGGAGCTCCGGATCCACCTTTGGGCCAGATAGAGATTCCAGTTCCTGACGCAGAGTGCCCACGTCAATATAAGGTACTGGCCCATCGATTTCAGGATGTATGTATGTGCCCGTAGACAATTCACCAGCCATACAGAATTCCGACTCGTACTCCGGATTTTGGACAGGTTGACCCAGTGGGCCAATTAGTCGGTCGATCTTGGCAATGCACCAAGATTCGGTAAGATCTTCAACGACTTTGTCACTGATGCCGAAGATGGCCTTATGCCCCAGCCAGTGCGCGAGCTGGTCCGTTAGCCGGGTTCTGAGGTAGAGGGTGCGACTACAAACCGTGACGCCAAGTGACCATATATCAGACGACGGCCAGCAGCCCAAGCCTCGCCATACCTCCGGCGCCCTACACCCAATAGGTTGTATGCGGTATTTGTTGAAGCCCTCCCGCATCACTGAGATCGTCAGAGAAAATAGAGATGGGTTGTTCAAGTCACGTACGGTTTCCAAGATCTCCCAACTTTACCACCGGAGAAGCGCTGTCAATATTTGACAGAAATATATTGTTCGGATTGACATCTGATCTTGTCAACACCATCAGAGTGACCTCAAGAGCAGAGAGAGCTAACCGGTATGCATCGCATTTGCAGACGCGGTAATATCGAGTGCTTCCAAGACCGAACGGGCAATCACCTTGGGAAGGACAGAATTTTCGCGGTATGGCTCTGCGCGCACTTTCCACAAAACATGCTCCATCCACTCGAAAACCAAACAAGGCGGGTCCTCGGAGGTCTTGTCAAAGCCAGCACGACCGCGCCCCTCAACCATTTCCCATTGTCCGACAACATCATGGAGCTTCCTTATGAACGGGTTTGTCTTGACAGGACCGGGTCCCACGTATATCTCATACTCGCGGACAAGAGCGATTCTTTCCATTGCAGGCGATTGCTGACCTGGAGTTCTTTGGATGGATTCTTGCGGGGTGAGTGGAGGGGCGCTTTTGATCATGAAACTGTAATCTATGAGTTGTGGGCAGGCACGGACAGCCGGGGGGATTGAGACTTGCAATCTAGATTCGGCATCAGAGACGTGTACAGACTTCGCCTTGAAGACTGTGTTGGACTTCAAAGGCTCGAGCAATCTGTAGGCGCCCTTTGCCCCCTTGAGGACACAATTAGATTGGAATGACATCTTGTGACAGTTTCTGCTTCCCGATCACATCACAAGAGTGAAGCCTCAATATTGAAAACCTGGTAGGCCATGCGCATGTAAAGCCTATGACTAGTAGTCGGCATCGTCATAGGGATGAAGCTCGCAATAGGGCTGAAATCTGTCAAAATGTCCAGCTTTCGTTCTCACCACAAGTGAACAATTCTGCCTTGAAAACTCAACCGCGACCACGACCGAATACAGAAAGCGCATGGCCTGACGCACCTGCCATGACTCATCGTCGCGCGCGTCGAGTTCTCGAACAACGTCGACTCTTCTGTCCTCGCAATCAGAAAGACCTGTTGAGAAGTCTAATGACAAAGAACATTGCCTTAGCAGCCTCGTCAGCGAGTATACGGCAGCTCTACGATGACGATTCATACCTCAATGTGATGAAAGAGCTGCGAAGTCACTTCTCGAAATCGAGAATACTGATTAATATTGACATTGTTGATGTACTACGTAGATGGCATTCAAATCACAGAAATTCTCAAATTGGCAAAAGCTGACTATGCTCATGCAACGCTCAATATCGACATTGAATTCTACGCGTCATGAACCTATAAATCGATCATTGACGACGCGAAGAATATCGAACGTCTGAAAGACAAAGTGAAGTTTGAAAGATACAAATATAGTTGGAAAGATCAGGACTTTCAGGTGTACGTTGCGGACTTTTGAAAGACTGAGTATTCTCAGGTGGAAAATCATTACATACTATATTCACGAAGCCAAGAGAATGTCATAGATGGTCGATTTCAGACGATGAACAAGCTTATCACGATCGTCACTCGACATCTGTCTGAGATCAAAAAAGAGATATGAGTGTATGATCGAGGGTACTGAAGGAAGAATCACAAGCTTCGAATGAACGTTCAAGGTTGCAAGTGAAACAATGTGATTCTCAACAATGAGATGAAGCTACAACTCGTCAGCGATATCGATGACTTTTTTGACCGGAAGAAGAACTACGAATCGTTCGCAGTGCTGTGGAAAGTAAGTGACTACGACATCTCGTTGCCCCATTCGTCCTGCATGCATTCAAAGTCAATGGTTCAACGTACTCTGACCGTTTTCACGCTGCACTCTTTGAATCTGTTAAGCTGATAATTGTAGCGTGAAATCATCCTTCATGACCTGCCTGGAAACGGGAAAACAATCTCTATCAAGGCTCTGATCCGCTCTCTCGCTTTCCGATCAACGCTCATATCAGCTCTGTATGTCAAATCTCTGAGCAAGTTCTGTGATCAAGACGACATTCGCTCTATATTCGAGAAAGCACGGGAAATAGATCTCTGTCTCCTCGTCTTTGAAGATATCGATAGTCTGATGTCTGATGATGTCAAGAGCTTTTTCCTCAATGAAGTAAATGGGTTGAAGGGGAATGATGATATCATGATGGTCGAAAGCATCAATTATTGTGTGTTCACTTCTCAGCGCTCCCTGAAATGATTCGCAGCGTTGACTCGAGTCTCGACAGTGAACAGACTGAACGCAGGAATCTTCAAGCTTCCGAGTTGATTTAATCGAAAATATCACTTTGCGCTTCTTGCAACATCAGAAAGAATTCAATATTGCGAACATTGAAGGTTCGTATTCAACACTTGCGATCGTCGTTGTCTGCTTTGCTGATACATGTCTATAGATCAAAGCTGTCAAAGAACTCATCTCTTAGACTGTTCATTCGAATATCATCTGCAATTGCAAGCATCATCGAGGGTTTCAGCTTCGCATATTTGCAAGAAGCCTTCGTCATCGCCTTGCTGTCTATCGTTCAAACGCAGAGAGCAAATCTGATCAAACTCGATGCTTCAGGAATTTCCTCTTTCGATGATCTCGCGTCGAATGCAATGTGGCAGACGATTAGCAAGGAGGTTCAAACGCTACGCAAAGAAAATGAAAGACAGTCGGAAGAGTGTGAAAGATGTCGAGAAGAATAGCATGTTGAGCGACGCTCGTTTGAGCTTCGCTACCTCGATCGAGTTTGAACTTTCAAGATAGCGTCTTGATCGTTGATAAATGATTCCCGAGAGAAAAGCACTCGCCTTCTGCATGATCTTCTCTTTACTTCACTCTGACAGAGCCTTATTTGCTCTTATAAATTCACTTCATCGTGTATGATTAGAATATTGAATCAAATAGAATACAGAAGAAATAGAGCGCAAGATCCATCATGTGATGAGAGTTCCATGAAACCTAAGCACGTCGCTAGAAAGATTTGAAAGAAGCTTTGACAACTTCTTCTCGATTCGCTTGGGGGATCAGATGATGAAATTATAATACAAAGCATTGCTTAACCCGTATCACTACCTCACCCCGTTCTAGAGGATGAGCAGCGCCGCTATATCATCCGCACCGAGTGAGGCGAGAGTGAGCCGCAGCTGAAGGAACCCTTCGAGCTTCACTGCCTTCGGTTGAACTTGCTCAGAATCATGAGGCACGCTTTTGACCCCTTGCTCCTGAAATTATGACCCATGTTGTGCAAGTTCAAACGCTGGAAGATTGAAGGTTCTGAAGACCAGCGGAAGTGTGAAGCGACTTGCTTTATGAGTCGTCGTAGAACAAAGAAAGTTCAATTATGATTCGTACGCTTCATTCATAGAGTTCATTAATCTGCGAACTGTTGACGTTCAACTTCACAGACTCACACAATCATCGTAACCACCGTAGCAATAACAGCTTCCAGGTCTGCAAGCGTAGACGTCGATCGTAGAAAGACATCGATTTCCAGCACAATCAATCTTTGATGAAGGGCAGATTAATCAAGCTCTTCATGATCTTGAAACGATCAATACTTTTCAACGCAGAATCAACCTTCGTCGTCCTTCGCTTCATTCAGCCATTCCCTCTTCAATCGTCGATTCGATTTCACAACTTTCTCGTACGACTCGTTTCTGACCCATTCATCTTGACCTAGATCATTCAGAACTGAACGTCAGTGTTCTAATAAGACGGTTGCTGTGAATCATTGCCCTTCTGTATGCAGAAACTCCTTCTCGTCATCTGCATCGAAGTGCACTGAACAGAATGTTCCTTGCGAGAGCTGATCCCAACTATTGACAACTCTGACAAGCGCGCCTTTGAGCGTTATTGTATTGCCACTTCATTGCCGCCCAGCTCGATCAACTAAGTGTTGGCAAGGCATTAGAATCGGGTGACGAAGAGCATCAAGATGAGGCTTGTTGTTCTTCGCGTTGAAAATCATGTATAAATAGAACAACATTCTTCGTCGATGAAGCTCATCAGCCTGAATCTTCTCCTCAGAGCTTAGAGAGTCATAATTCTCTGGCAGAGAAGGCTTTTCGAAGCCTTTTGAAGGCTCAGGGTCAGGGTTTTCGAACAACGGTGAATTGCCTGCCATTAACAGCAGGGGCAGAGCGGTTGTATGTTGCCAATCGATAACACATGACACTTCACAGAAGTCGAATACGAAGAGGTTTGTCGAGTTAAGATCTATGTATGAACGAGTTAGAGAAGTATTCAACGATAGCTTTGGGAATAGTTACCTGGGTGGCGCAATGTAGGTCGGTTCAGAGGGTTTTTGCGATCTCTTGGTAAGAGATAAGAAGCTACAGACAGGTATTTGTCAAGCAGATCGAGGTATATCTTTGAGAAGACCTCGCCTTTAAGCACTGTGTTGTGGGGAAAGTCATTCACTTGAGGTTTTCCAAATTTGCGGGTTCATTCTATTTCTCGCCGGCCGACTGAACGAAGGTATTCACGCTGATCGCTCCCTAAATAAATATATAGTCAGTAAATCATACAGCAAGCTAGAGAAGAAAGACTAACAGGGCCCTCGATTCAAGTCAAGCTGTGCACGCTTGCCACGCCAAAACATGTAGTCGATAGCCGAACCAATACAGAATCGGCTTGCATCACCACTATGGTCAAACATCTCAGGTCCGTAAAGATCGGCTTGAAGGTGTGAAGACAACCTGCCCTTATAGTACAAGCTTTCGTAGAAACCGAGGGCAAAGAAGAACATCTTTCGTTCAATTTCAACGAAGCTTGTCACCAAACGCACTCTTTCTTTCTGTGTCAGACTAAACCACCGTGATTCCAGTGACTGCCCCGAAGCCTTTTCCATAATGACATATTCTGATTCAACCGTATTGCCACCTTCTGAAGACCAGGCGTAGACTCGAGGAACGAGAACCCCCTTGAAAGACAAAAAGTTCAGTGTGGCAACTTCACTCTCTGTGATCAAGTGTTTCGAAACCGTAAGAGAATAGAAAAGCTTAGCAATCACTTCGAATCAATCGTCCATGATGAGGAGGAAAACTCTGCTGAAGCCACCTTCCGCAAGTTTCTTCATACGTGTAACGCTTCGTCGACCAACACAATCTGCGGCGATATTCTTGAGTGCTGAGACATCAAAGTGAACGTGTCTCTCAGCTAGCCGAAGCTTTTCGTTATAGAGGTAGCGACCGGACGTATAGGTGAAAAGCTTCTGGTCCGGTTTCGAGCAGAGCTCACTCATCATGAAATGATATCTCGTAGATGCGATTGAAAGGTGTCCGCGAACCCGACGTTTCGAATCACGAGTAAGACGCTTCAAAGAATTGAGATGCTCTGATGAACGAACAAGATTGAGAATAGGTCGGTAATAGCTGAGAAGAGAAGGTGACGCTGGATTCAACGTTACCAACATGACGAGAGAATGTCTGTAATTAAATTCAGAGACACGACGATCTTCATTGACCCTTCAAAATTTTACTCTGCGTCGAAGAACATTCCCAGATATAGCTTGCCGACACTTCAACCTCAGCTGAGCTTCGCTTTCGCCTTTGCCTGATCTGATTATTGAAATATGCTATAGATACCTGGATAGAACTGTTCAAAAGTGTGTTCACAATTTGGTCGATTCGTAAACCAACACTGATGCGTTGATCATCCCCCGTTCACAACTCGAAGAAACAGATGAACTACAACGTCGCGCCAGGTTTCGAGCAGCCTTTCAGATGGCAGCAAGACAATGATGATGAAAGCGTCTGAATCAAGCACTCACATAATCCTTTTTTCGTCTCTGCTCTGAATGGATTCGAAGATGAGTATGAGCATCATTACCTTCAAGTTCATACTCACGACTACTAAGGCGAACACAGCGATCAAGAAGCTGAGCCATTGACTGTTCCGAAGCATCGCATGCTGTCTTTAATTGGTGAGATTACCGATACAGCAAATTGACATCAGATTGTCTTCGAACAGAGCTTCATTGAAAGCTGAAAGAGCACGATGCTGTCGCAGAATGTTGTGACGCAACAGATGGTTAATTGAGTCAGTCGATGTTCGAATACAGTCTTGGCATGAAAAATTACTCACGCTTGTATAGTGTATAAGCGAGGTGCAGAATTATGCAAATGAGTTTCGAAAGACCCATATCATTCCTGCTTTGAATCGAGGTTTTTTTAAGACAGACGATCTCGTGGCATTGACCCAAAAAGAGAATATTTCCCGGACGATGTTTCACTTGAAACACGAGTCGCGAAGCTTGTCCGCAAAGCCGCATGAATTCCATAAGATCGTGAACCCCTCTCTATTCTCTTTCTGCTTTCAAAGATCAAGGTGTCTGAAAGGTAGTATCGTTGATCACCATGACTGTATAGATCAATGCGGTAAAGATCAGATTGCCGATCTGCCTCAGAGTCCTGAAGAACAACATATTGGCTCACTCAGAGATCGTGAATGCTATGCCAACGATAAAGCTTGGTCTCAGCAGTATCAATGGTTGCCTTTTGAAGTAAAATTCGATGAAAACATGATCTCGACTCAGTACGCTTGCTCTATTAATTTGCCTTGTCCAATCACGGTTTAACTGACTGACCATCTCTTAGCATCGTCAGTTATATCAATAACGTTCACCCTGTGCTACATGAAGGACTCTATCCTGCTATTGAAAGGCTCCTTAATGACGCAATTCCGTTGTTCAACAGATCTCTCATAAGCATCGAGACGTCATCGAGGTTTTTCAGTCTCCGTATCCCTGCCGAGAGTAGTGAAGGTTGTGAAGCGCCCAATCGAGAGCCAGGAGAATATCGAACACTAGAAGCAAGAACAAATTCGCGATACCTGATATCTCACGAGAGAGCCTCTGTGAATTTACGAAAAGACTTCGGGAATACCGATGTTCAATTCATTGTCGAAATCTCAAGTATATTTCTGCGCCCAGAGATGCCGAAGTACTCAGGCGAAGAGTGGCATGTTCAAGGTCAATTAGTATATAATTCTACTTGTTCAGCCGTGACGCGAAAGTTCTACTGATCACACTCAAACCAGAATGAACGTATATGCGCTACTGTCCTCTACGTTTACGATTGCGACAACATTCAAGAAGAATCAATATCGTTTCGGCAAAGAGTCTTCAACGACGAGCTCATGAATCTGAACACTCTTACAGAGATCACTACGGAAACAGAGAACATATACGGGATCAAGAATGGCGAGCCAACATTGCAAGTGTTGAGTGATGTAACAGTTCGACCAAATCGAGTCATTTGTTTCCCCAATGTACTGACCTCTCTATCCCACCATCAACCGGGCTAATAAAAGAAAGACCTTTCAGATAAGGTTTAATTCACTTCATCTCGAGAACAGATTACGCACAGATCATTGCAAGTTTCTGACTCTTCACCTGGTTGATCCTAGACGACGAATTATATCGACGACCACGATTTCATGTCAAAGACGGAACTGGTGGGCTGAAGAGCTTCGCGAAAAAGTGAATGTGTTCAAGAGCTTACCTCTGAAAGTGTTTGACAGAATAATCGATGTTCTAAATCTTCAAATCTCTTCAGTGAATGACTAGATGCTTACATATGAAACAGTTGATGCAAGACTTTTCGATTTCGCTTCACGATGCAGATATCATGAGACGGGAATTTCTGGCGAAGAGAATCGAGTTGTAAGTTCTCTTCACCACATCGTGAATGGGGTAAATCAGACTGACATATAGCTCGAAGCACACGCAAACATACGAAAGCGATGATGCAGCAAAAGTTCAATCTGATGACTGAGGCACGAAGGCACGAGGAAGAGATGAGCTACTATTAGTACCTGTCGTGCTTGTAAACGGGAACGAAAGGCGGAAAAGAGTTCAGCTTAGTCTTAGTAAAAGTTGTTACTAAATTACAGATCTATCGAAAGATCTACATACTAATTACACTCAAAGTCGAAAATGCTCTCGTCGTTTACGTCGAGTATTAGAGCTTAATTTACACGTTAACGACTTAATTAAACAGTTGACATGTAAACTAAACTCGACTTGTTAATTAATTTAATACTTAACATAAATGACATTATAAAGCTTTCGTGATGCAGTGGTTTCGAATCGATATTATTCTCGAAATATTTAAATGTCAAAACTATTTCCAGCTTTAAAGAACTGACACTATCATCTATAATATAGAGAAGGTAAGGTATTAGAGATACATCAAACATAGTTTAGCGTAATTGTAATCTTTTATTCAGTTGATTTAATTAAAATCTCGAGTGTCTCGAACGCAATAGCAGATTGCTGCAGATTATGGCAGCGACAAACGAAGCAGACATTGGAAAATTAAAAGTCTCATGCAATATGACGATAGCTAGAAGCTTGTTGAACTGTAATTCTCTGCCTTCACAACTACTCGACAGACGCAGCATTCGTGGCCGAAGCTGACGCAGACGTAGCACTGTTAAACAAGAATGTCTGGTCTGCGAGAGGTATAGTTCTCGTAGTAGAGGGCAGTAGATCAAGGAAACTGTCTGGGAAATTCTACCGTGTGATCGAATGTCAGCGACGAGCTTGTAAAGTTGAAAGCATTTCTCGCGATGGCTTATCAGGTTAGTCAGGTTGAAGCTCAAGCCTTCTGCTTCCCAGTAACCACTATAGAAATTTCCCATTGTCACGCAGATGTCGAGAATGTTCTGTTATGCATTTAGCTTCTGCATCGAGCGAGGCGACGGATTGCGATATACCTGTATTGCGTATGAGCAGACTGTGTAGGCGAGCGAACTGATTGTGTTGAGCCGATTGATCACCAGTTGGTAATAGTTTGACTCGTCAGGTCTTGATTCGCTGACTCATACACAGGTACTGTCGTTGTTCATGACTGACTGAGTCAAGTTCGGAAGCTGATTGTTTCAAAAACTGTCAGTGCGCATTGTCGATTAAGAGATGCTTGAACACTACTTACATTGCTGTTAGGACTGTTATTGCATACGGCAGTTTCATTGCAAGCAATCTTGAAGATGAAGTTCAGCTGATCTTGACGACATTATTGTAGTCTGATGCACCTGTCGGCCGAGCTTGAGAACACACGACTGTCTTAGTTGGTGCGCTGGAATTGAAGCCGTTGGCCGCAAAGCTAGTGAAGGGTGAAGAGATAAAGCCGGCAGTAACAGCAGCATCACTCGACACAGAAGTAGCAATACCAGAGAAAGTCTGCCTCTCGTTGAGTCAGCCAAATACATTTGTCAAGGCAATGCCCTCCAAAAAATCATATGCCATTCTGAGGTAGCCAGACCCATTCGGCGTTACAAAGCTTCCCTCCTGATGCTTTCATGTTGTCGTCGAAGTGTGAACCTTCAAGATCCTTCGTCTCTGTTTCTGGATCATTCGATTTACAATTGCTGCGATGGCTGCATTGTAGAAGGCGATACGGCGCTGCACTTCATAGAAGGTCGATTCGTCTTCCTGCAGGTCAAACATTGGAATCTGACCCACGATGACGACGGCCGATGGATTCTTATCGAAAATGAGGTCGATAATCTTGACGAGACGCGTAGGCGCATCAGCTACCTCCTCATCGTACACCATATCCCTTGTGCCAGCCATCAGGAGGACGACCTTTCGTTGGAGATATATGTCCGGAGACACATTCAGATAATCGTAAAGCCTGGCAAGGT
>JAABUK010007051.1_pt1 | contig 16405 bp, 20 predicted proteins | sample 5559141 | NCBI WGS metagenome assembly JAABUK01 (sample SAMN10711869, study PRJNA513367) | rock metagenome | isolation source: Antarctica rocks | place: Antarctica: Victoria Land, Pudding Butte nord | collected 2016-01-03
TCGCTCTTCCTCGACTGGCTTAACATCCTCGGGGTCTTCGTCCCCCCAATCGGGGCAGTCGTCATCATGGATCAACTCCTTATGCGGCGAACCGACGACGATGGTGTTCAGATCAAGAACGTGCGCTGGACTTCCCTGCTGGCATGGGCCGTGGGAGCGGGCGCAGCCGGCATCGTGCACTTCTCGGCGCCGCAATACGTGGAGGTTCTCGCCGGGATCGCAGCCGCAGCCATCGTTTACGCGGCTCGCCCTCAGCAACAGAGGCGCCGCCGACCGCACCAGTACCGAGACAGTCGGGAACCGCAAGCAGTGAGCGTCCGCTCCGCTGCGACCCGCCGAAGTCTTTTTTAACATCCCTTGTCACGCCCTGAAAGGAAAGCGAATGACCGAGAAGAATGAGAACGACGACATCTGCACCATGGACGCCGTGACCCTGGCATCCGAAATCCGCGCCAAGCGGCTATCACCGGTTGAGGTGACTGAGGCGGTCCTACGTCGGATGGACAGAGTGGATCCGACCTTGCACGCCTTCTGCACGCCCACTCCGGAGTTGGCGCTCGAGACCGCGAAAAGGGTTGAGACAGACATCGCGCGCGGTGAGCCTGTCGGCCCGCTAGCCGGCATCCCCATCTCCGTCAAGGACCTAATCTGCACCGCAGGTATCAAGACCGTCTCGGGGTCCTACGCGTACAAAGACTTCGTCCCCGACGAGGACGACGTCGTCGTCGAGAGGGTCAAAGCGGCTGACGCGATCATCCTCGGGAAGACCAACTGCCCGGAGTTCGGATACAGCGGGGTGGGGCACAACTCTGTCTTTGCAACCACTCGAAACCCGTGGAACACCGACCTGACCTCGGGTGGATCCAGCGCTGGCTCAGGCGCCGCCGTCGCCGCCGGCATGGGGCCGCTCACTCTCGGTAGCGACGGCGGCGGATCAGTCCGCATACCCAGCAGCTTCTGTGGGTTGTACGGCCTCAAAGCGTCGATGGGCCGTGTGCCCCTCTACCCCGGCACCAAGGACGAGCGATACCCAGGAGTGTCCAGCTGGGAATCTCTCGAACACATCGGACCGATGACACGCACCGTCGCGGACACCGCATTGCTCATGTCGACGATCGCCGGTCCGGACCCACGTGACAGGTTCTCCCTGCCCCAATCCGTGTCCGACTGGAGCGACTGCCTCAGCGGCGGCATCGACGGCCTCAAGGTCGGCTACAGCCCCGACTGGGGGTACGCCCCCGTGGACCCCCGCGTCCGCACCATCATCGACGACGCGGTCCAGGTCTTTGAACAAGGACTTGGCTGCACCGTAGAACCCGTCACCCCCGGCTGGCCGCACCCCTACGAAGCATTCTGGGCGATTGTCGCCAATGAAAGCGACCTCCGCGGACTGCGCGCCATGGTGGACCGCATCGGACCCGAGAACGTGACCCCACATGTCGTCGAGTTCATCCGCACCGAATGGACCGCGGAACAGTTCACCGACGCACTTATGGTCCGCAAAGCGGTCCAGAACAAGATGTGGCGACTGATGCGCGAGTACGACCTGCTCATCACGCCGACATTGGCGGTTCCAGCCTTTGAGGTGGGGATCCAAGGACCAGAGACCATCGACGGGCGATCCGTGGAGCCGTTCGAGTGGCTTCACTTCACCTACCCCCTCAACTTCACCGGTCAACCCGCGGCCAGCATTCCAGCGGGCTGGACCGACGATGGGCTGCCGGTCGGAATGCAAATCATCGGCAGACACCTCGACGACGCGACCGTTCTCCGAGCTTCCGCTGCGTTCGAGGCCGCCAGACCATGGAGTCAAAGGTGGCCTGAGCTGGTCAAGTCCTAAGGACCGGTGTAGGACGATTATGATCCGTTTGTCACACCGGCTCGCCGCTGCCCCCGGGCACGCGGTTGCCGTAGCGCCGGCACCTGGTAGAGCCGCACGACGTCGGCTTCCTCGTACAACCGGTATCCCGAAGCCGTGCGTGCAGAGGGCCGCACCAGACCGAGATGGTCGTAGTGATGCAGCGCCCGTACCGTAGTCCGGTCGAGGCAGCCAACTGGCCAACCTTCCAGACCTTGGGTTCGTGCGTCGTCATGACCGAGTCACCTTGACTTCCGCTGTCGCGGATGCGCGGCGATAATCACGGTAAGGCCTGACTTTACGTCAGGCTCAAGGGGGGACACATTGGGCTGTCCGTCGGTCCACCTAGTCCGCCGTCCGTAGCGGGAACCTGTTACGGCGATCGCTGGCCGGTGGCCGAGGGTGTGTCGGCGTCGGCGCGGGCTGAGGCTGGCGGGGCACGCGGAGGGCACGACGAGGGCACGAGGATCAGGGTTCTGACCTGCCCATTCGCGAAACCACTACAACGATCAGCGGCGGTCTTGAAAACCGCTGTGGGGTTACACCGACCGTGGGTTCGAATCCCACGCCCTTCGCTGAAAACCGGTCCTGAGCTGCGGTGATGCGCTGCATAGCCGAGGTCAGGACTGACCGTCTCTGACCGTCAGACACCGCCGATACCCGTGAGATGGGGCACGCGGGGGGGCACGCGGACGACCCTGGGAACCGCGAAGGCACTGGCAGCCGGTCCGAGCTACAGAGCCGCCCGTTCCGGGGCAGCCACAAACAAGCAGTAGGAACCCTCGCGGCTCCCTACGGTCGACCACCCGCCCCCGACTCCATCCTGGAGGACGGGTGGTCGACCGCTGTACCCAGCAAATGGCTGGCCGGCCGCCTCAGGTAGCCAGACCAGCGTCTGACAGTTCCTTGGTTCTGAAACCGACTCGGTGTCGGTGACGCTCGGCGCTATGAGCGGATTGGTGCCCCGCCACTGACCGCGACCCCCACCACGCGACCATCCCAGACTTGGCGGGGTTCCTGCTCGAGCTGCCTGCCACCTCGGGCGGGCAGGACCGGCGGGTCCGCAGCATCGTCCGCACCCTGACCGGCACCGGCCACGCCCTGCCCCGCCCCACCACAGCCGTGCCGGTCCGCACCGGCCCGGCCTGGGGCGTCTCATGGCGACGCGTTGGCCGCCCTGCGCCAGGAGTGGCACCCCGAAGGTGTCGCCGCCCGCCGCGACGCCCTCATCCTCACCCTGCACGCGGCCGGGTTCACCCGCACCCGCATCACCACCCTGCGCCCCGCACAGATCCACCTCTTCCCCGACGTGGCCGTCGAGCGGGCGAGCTGCCGCGGCACACCGACCCGGTGCAGTGCCCTAGCTGCGCGGTGGTGCGGTGGCTGCAGCACCGGCACCTTTCCCGCTACGACGTCGAGGACCTGCTCACCGCCGCCCGAGCACACACCCGGCCACAGCATGACTGCCGAACCCTTCCGCCGGACCGGTGGCGGCACACCCGCTGGGTCGTCCCACGATCGATCGATGGGGCGCTGGACCCGGATTCGGTGGTATCGCCGACAGGTGTCGAGCCGTCCAGGGTCGACCCGGCGTCACGGCCCAACCGCGTCACCCTTACACCGTAAGTTAGGCTGCTTTTGATCGGTCCGGCCAAGCAGCTTCGGACCGTCCCGCAGGCCAGCCCTAGCTTGAGCTGCCTGCTGCAGCCGGACTTGACAGTCGCGTATGTACCGGACCGGGTTCAGCTGCGGTCAACGGTCGGCTGGGCCAGCAAGTGATCTGTCAAGTGCGCGGACGAAGGGGAAGAACGGTGTGCTGACCCACGACGACGCGGAGACGATGATCGCCACCATGCTGAGCAGCGGTGACGGCGCGGGGATCGGTGAGGTGGTCGCCGTCTACACCGACACCGACACCAAACGTCCCGAATGGGCGCTGGTTCAGCTGGCCGAGCACCGCGCGGAGCAACGTTTCGTGCCGCTGCTGCGGGCGCAATGGATCGCCGGCGCCCCGCACGTTCCGTACACCCCGACACAGGTTCACCACGCCCCCGACATCCACACCGACGGGGAGCTGTCACCAGATCACGAGGCGCAGCTCTACACCCACTACGGGCTTGACTACGCCGCCCGCTCAACACTGGGATCCCCTACCAGCGGCAGCGCCACCCTCAACCACCATCGACACCTAGCGTGAGCAGGCCGGCCACCTCCACCGGGTGGGTGTGCGCGGGCGGTGGGCGCGCGACGGCGCCTAACTCTTTGTCAGGCTCCTGATGGCTCCGGCGGTCGGCTGCGTCACTGCGCTGTTCGCTTTCATTGAGCGCGAGTGGGACGGCGCTTCGACGTATGTCGTCCCGGTGCGGGACGGCATCACAAACAGGTACGAAAGGTGAACCGCTATGCCGGGTCCTACGAAACCCGACCAGCAAGACTCCGAGGCGCCGGCCAAGGACCAGCCCTAAAAGCGCAGATGGCGACCAGACGGCAACGGAGCACCCGACCGGGCAGGCCCTGGCCGCCGAGAACGCTGACAACGAGCCCCCCGGGCTAAGAAGTCAGACCTCGCGGCATCAGCACCGCCGACCTGTTTGCGGTGCCCTGTTCGCTCTGTCCCCTGTTCTCTGCGACCTCCGAGATCGAGGAAAGCCCCTGATGACTAGCGATTTCGAGCACCAGGTCCGTCGACGCGCGCTTCCTCCGCCCCGAGCGGGAGCAACGGGGTGGTCCGAGCTGGACACCCGTGCGGTGGACACCGCCCGGGTGTTGGCCGCGGATGCGGTGCAAAAGGTTAGCAACGGCCATCCGGCTACGGTGATGAGCCTTGCCCCTGTGGCGTATCTGTTGTCTCAGGACGTGCTGCGGCACGACCGCGCCGATGACCAGTGGTCGGGCCGGGACCGGATCGTGCTGTTCTGTGGGCACACCAGCCTCACCAGCACCGGCGACCGACCCTGACCACTCCAGAGCAAACCTCGCCACGGCGCCGACTGCGACGAGCCCTAACGGTGCTGGCCGCCGCGCTGGTGCTGCTGCTGGTGCTGGACCGGGTGGGCGCAGCCGTCGCGGAGGCAGCCCTGGCTCGGCAGCTGCAACGGACGCAGCACCTGGCCGAGCAGCCGTCGGTGACCATCCGCGGGTTCCCGTTCCTGACCCAAGCGCTCCGCGGCCGTTACACCCAGATCGACCTGACCGCCCAGAACCTGCAACGCCAAGGCGTGCACGTCTCGACCGCGACCGTGCACCTGTTCGGTGTGTTGGTCAACACCGGCGACGTCCTGGGCGGCCGAGCCGGGACGATCCGGGTCACCCGCGAAACCGGCACCGCGGAGCTCTCCTACGCCGACCTCAACACGCTGCTACGCCACGCCGGCGGACCGCTCGGCGCGCTAGCAACCATCAGCGCCGCCGGGCCAGGACGAATACGCATCACCGGGCCAGCCGGACTGACGCTGCGCGCAGCCGTCACGGTCAGCAGCCGCGGGATCCTGATCACACCCAACCCCGGCGATCTGTCGGCGCTGCCCCCATTCCTGGCCACGCCGGTCACCGCAGCACTGGCCGCGCCGCTTCCCCTGCCCTCCCTGCCGCTTGGGGTCCGGCTGGTCAGTGGAACCGTCGACAGCCGCGGCGTCCACCTGCGCGGGACCGCGAACAGCGTGACCCTGAGCAACCTCTAGCCGCTCACCCGCCCGGCACCGAGCACCGACGGGACGACCAGCGCGGTCAACGCGAGCCCGAACACCGACCCCACGAAGCCGGCGATGTAGATGCTCTTGCTATGGATGAAGGTCGTGCCACGCTGGTGCCGACCAGCACCAGCAGAACGTGACGATCAACTCAGCGAAAGCCGTGCGAACCTCGTTCCCGTCTGCTCTCAATACCCGGTCGAGTAAAAGCTCGCCCCTGCCCGGCCGCGTAGCCTATAGAGGCATCGTGGCGGGATGCAGCAGCGCGCCTGCCTTCGGACTGAGGCCCGGGGGTGGGCGAAGGTAGCGGCCCCACCAAGTGAACGAAACCGTGCCGGTGTCCAAATGTCGGAGCGACCCGCCAGTCCATCAAAGAAGGAAGGAGCTGTCGATGACCGGTTCCACGCCGCGGCCGCCGCTGTCACGTGACTTGAGCGGTACCCCGTTGCCCGCATCCGAGGACGGCTCGCCAGCGCAGGACCCAACCGCGGTTGTAGACGCCCTCGAAGAGCAGATCCTCACCGAACACGGCGACCCGCTCACGCAGGGCCAAGCCCCACCAGAGCAGCAACCCGATGTCGAACCACCGGTGTAACCGCTTCCCGCGAAACCCCGGACCCGAAAGGAAGCCCATAAGTAACTCGACAGCCACCCCGTCGCGAACAGCGCCGGCCAGCCCGACAGCATCGAACCGCAAGCGGACGGAGTCAAAGACGCAGCGCGGCCGCACTTCACCTCGGCTACCCGCGACACCGCGGTCACCGATGAAGAACTCGAGAGCCCACCGGTCGCAGACACCGACTCCGGCGCCGCTAGCGGCGGACAAGGCGGACAACCACCCGGCACCGGGCCTCAAAAGCTTCTCTATAGCTCTGCCCCGGGACAGCCGTATCGCATAGGAGGCGGGAACCGGGCTCTATCTCGGACAGGTATACGGGAGTCGGTGGCGTGCTCCGCGGCGCAGCCAGGTACCCCTTGCGGCTTGTGCCGCTGGTCGTTCGTCAGCGGGACGCTCACTGACTGTCATGCAGTTGACCAGCCTGGCCAGCCTGGCCAAGTCAGCGAGCGTTCAGGTAAGGGAAGGGTTGGGCCGGGCGGCCGCTGACGCGGCGTGGGCCGCGTCACTTCCTATCTGCGGCCGCTCGGGTTGTCGAGGGCCGCCGCGGTGGGCCGCTGCCCGCCGCGGCCGGGGAGTACGACCGCGCCGCGAGGGAACTGTGGGGGCGGGTGCCGGAGTCCTTTGCCGCGGGCAAGGGGGTTGCGGGCCGCGTCGGTACCGCTGTCCTCGGCGCGGTTCGTCGGACGGAACGAGACCAAACAGCTCCTTGCCTTGCTCGCCCAGCTCGCGGCCCTCGTTTGATGCCGTGACCAGGCTTCGGGAAGGCCAGGACCGCGCTGTGCAAGTTGCCGGAGCGCGGCCGGCAGCCGAGGGGCGTGCGTGTCACCAACGCGCCACTCCGTTTCGGAGGGTGTCAGTTCGGGGCGCGGCGGGTGGTGGTGGCAGGGCGGAGCCGGATGTCGATGGGGAGGTCGGGTTGGTCGACTGCTTGGCGGGCGTGGGCGACGGTGAGGCTTTCCAGCTGGTCGCGGACTTGAGCGATGTCGGCGTAGTCGGTGAGGTTCACGGCCAGGACGAGCCGCCGGGTGGGGTGGGAGATCAGCTGCGCGGAGGCGTTGTCGACTCCGGGGATGGTCGCGGCGTCGGCGGCGACGGCGTCGGTGAGGGCGCCGGCGTGGACCACGGTCGAGCCGTCCTGCTGGTTGGCGGTCAGGTCGAAGCGGGAGATCCGGTCGGTGCGTAGCTGCGCGAGCAGCCACCGCAGCCCGAGCAGGGCGAGCAGCAGCGCGGCGGCGGCGACTGCCCACCAGAACCAGGTGTTCGCGGCGGCGAAGCTGCTCAGCTGTTTGGGGATCAGCGGCTGGCCGGGGCGCGGGGTTGACAGCTGGTAGGAGCGGACGCTGCGGATCCCGACGCTCAGTGCCAGCCCGGCCACCCCAGCCAGGAGCAGGAGCAGCCCGAGCAGAGCCAGGGCGGCGCGGTTGGCGCCGTTGACTCGGGCGCTCATCTGCTGGCCTGCTTGCGGGTCAGCTTCACCTTGGGGCGCAGCGCGTCGAGGCCGAGCTCGTCGAGCCGGTGAGTGACCGAGGCGAGGATCTGGTCGCTTAGGTCGCCCGGCGCGCGCATCAGGGTACCGGCGGTGACGGTGACGGAGCGTCGCGACGCGGTGGCGGTAGCGGACTGGACGCCGCTGGTTTGCTGGGCAGCGGCGGCGACGGTCTTCTCCACCGCGCGCCGGGACATGCTGACCTGCACGGCGTCGGTCCGGGCCGGGACGGCCAGCTCGCGTGGTTTGCCGCGGCGCAGCGCGGCCACCAGCAGCAGCAACCCCACCGCAACGAGTCCGACCAGGACAACGCGCACCACGGCGGTGTCCCATCTCGCCTGGCCTAGCCAGGCGCTCCATTGCTGGGCCGGGACCAGCAAGTGCGGACGGTTAAGCTGGGCCAAGACGATCTCGACCGCAGCCAGCGAACCACCCAGAAGCAGCGCGAGGGCCAGCAGTGCGGCCAGGACCTTGTTGGCCGTTGTGGCGGCGTTCACTGGACTCTCCGTTTGGCTCTGGTGGACACGCTCATCGAGACCACCTCGATGTCGACGTGGTCGACGTTGACCGCGGTCATGGCGGCGACGTCGTCGCGGATCCGTTGCCGGACCTGGTCGGTGACTTCTCGGACCGAGTGCGGCCAGCGGACCGCGATGGTGGCTTCCACGCTGGCCGTGGAGCCGTGTACCTGGGCGTTGACCTGGGCGGCGCTGTCGGGTCGGGAGTCGCCGAGGTTCATTCCCAGGACCCGGCGGGGGGCGGCCACCGCGTGCGGGATCAGGGTGACCGCGTACCCGGCGACCCGTTCCACGACGTGGTCGGCCACGCTGAGGGTCCCCCGGTCAGCAGGATCGGCCAAGCCCGAGCCGGACGCGTCGGCCACGTCACTGCCCTGGTGGCCGGGGTGGGCCGTAGTAGCGGTGGCGCTCATTTGCCGGAGCCGCCCAAGTACTGGCTCAGGTCGAGCTGTCCGGCGGCGACCTTGCCGACGACGAACCCGATACCGCCGAGCACAGCGGTTCCAACGGCTGCGTCGAAGCCGCCCACGACCCAGGCCAGGCCGAGTAGCAGACCGGTGAACAGACCCACGGTGGTGGGGGGCATAGCAACCTCCAGGAAACTTGACACGGGGAACTATCGGGATCGAACTACAGATGCGCTCACAGCACGGACCGGGTGGGCGGGGTGCGGCGCGACTTCCACCAGGCGGTGACCCTGGCGAGGCCGCGCGGGCGGCGGATGAACACCACTTCGCCGTCGAACCGGTCCGTGCTGGTGGACCGGTCGAGCTCGAGGCGGCGCAGGGCGGCGATCAGCTCTGCGGCGTCACCGCCCAGATCGGGGTGGTGCGCCCGCAGCACAGCCCGGCGCTGCCGGCGCTGGATCGCACCAGTCTGGCCGAGCCCGCCGCCCCGATCGGGCGAGCTCACCGCGGCGGGTCTCATCTGCTCAGCCGCTGCTGCCTGCGGGCAGCGCCAGAGGCGGCGCCGCTTCGTCGGCCGCCAGGTCCTGCGGCAGCTGGAGGTCAGCGATGTGGACATCGACCAGCCGGGCCAGGGCGTACGGCGCCACGGCGCCGCGGACCTGGCGGTCCACCTCGGCGGCGGTGACGCCCCAGCGGACCACGACAGCGATCTCGACCCGGTCATCGCCCACCCGGACCCCGAGAACCCGGCGCCCTGGCAGGTACGTCGCGACCTGCCGTTGCCCGGCCGGGCTCAGCTTCGCGACGCCAGGGCATCCCAGCGCCGCGGCAGCAAGCAGGTCAGCCTCACTGGCTGCGGCGGTGGTGGTGTGCCCCGCACAGGAAGCAGGTGGGCTCACTGAACCCGCGCCGGCTCCGACTGCGCAGCGGAATCGTCAGTGGGCAGGTGGATGTCGTTCACCGCGACGTTGACCTCGGTGACCTCCAGCCCGGTCATCCCTTCAACCGAGGAGATCACGTTGCGGCGCACCGACTTAGCGACCTCGGCGATGGAGATCCCGTACTCGGTGACCAGATCCAGGTCGATCGCGGCTTGCTTCTCGCCGACCTCGACCGCAACACCCTGACCGGCGGCCTGCGAGGAGCCCGGGATCCGCTCCCGCAGCGCCCCCAGCGTGCGGGCGGTCCCACCACCGAGGGCGTACACCCCAGAGACTTCCTTGGCCGCCAGACCCGCGATCTTCTGCACCACGCCGTCGGCGATGGTGGTTCTGCCCTGCGGGCTTTGCAGCGCCGAGGGGGAGCCGCTCGGCTGGCTCGAGGTGCTGCTGACCACCGAGGAGGAGGTGCTAGGTGAAGTCAAGACGGTTCCTGTTCTACGTGGAGGGCACTGTCCGGCGCCTAACGGCGTGAGGGCACCCCGGTCGGGGTACGGTCCGAACGTCTACAACCCCTTAGAGCCTCAAACCGGCGAAAGGTTACAAAGCACAAATGTGCGGTCCGGCCGGGACGGAGGGCGCAGCCGGATCCGCGGCTGCGGCAGCGGCTGCGGCTGCGCTCCAGCAGGCGCCGACCGCACAGCAGCGGACAACACCGAAAGCCTGCGCGCCAACCCAGTTGCTGGTCGAGCTGGCCCGGGCCGGCGACGAGAACGCGTTCGAAGCGCTGGTCCGCGAGCACCAGGACCGGGCCTACGCCGTCGCGCTGCGGATGACCGGAAGCCACCACGACGCCCAGGACGTCGTGCAGGACGCGTTCCTGCACGCCTGGCAAGGACTTCCCGGGTTCCGCGGCGAGGCCCAGTTCAGCACCTGGTTGACGGCGATCGTGCTCAACAGCTGCCACGCAATACGCCGCGCGGCGCGACCCACCGACCCGCTACGCGAGGACACCCCCACCGCCCCGTCGCCGGCAGCGGATACCGTGGCTGTGGCTAGGGCACACCAGCACGCCGCGCAGGACGCTGTCCTGGCGCTTCCGTTCGAGCAACGCGCAGCGCTGGTGCTGCACGTCTTCAACGGCTACTCCCACGCCCACGTCGGGCAAGTCCTGGGGATCAGCGAGAACGCGGCGAAGGTCCGGGTGCACCGGGCCCGGCAGTCCATCACCACCCAGCTCAAGGACTGGAGGTAGAACGTGGCCCACGAAGTGCTCTCCTGCCGCGTCGCCGTCAGTGACCTCCTCACCCAGGTCGCCGACCACAACCCGCCGGCCGACCCAGAACACCAGCGGACCTGCCCGACCTGCCGCGCCACGCTGGCCGAGTTGGAACAGCTCTGGGCCCCGATGGCCCAACTCGCCGCCGAGAAGGTTCACGCCCCCGCCAGCCTGCTCGAGACCATCATGGCGAAAGTCAGACAGCTGCCCCGGAACACGTGGTACGCCGTCATCCCCACCCCGGGCGGAGACACCCGGATCGCTGCCCGCGTCGTCGGCGCCCTGGCTCGCCTGGCCGCCGAAGAAGTCCCCCAAGTCAGCCTCGCCCTCGGTGGCGGCCGCCGCGGAACCGAGCACAGCCTCAGCGAGATCGCCGGCAACACCGGCGCTACAGCCACCGACATCGGAGTCGCCGGCACCCATGTCGTCATCGACGTCCAAATCGTCGTGCAGCTAGGCGCCCGCATCCCCGAGCTGGCCGAGCTGGTCCGGGACCGCATCGCCCGACGCGTCGCCGACTTCACCGGCCTGACCGCCGCCGAAGTCAACATCACCGTGGTGGACGTCCTATACCTACCCGACAGCGCCCGAATCTCGATTCCCGGATAGGCGCCCGACGCCCGGGCTCGTCCGGCGTTGGCTGGCAGCGCTCGGGACACGGGGCGCGGTTCAGCTGCCTCGGTGGGCGCCAGTTGTTTGCTCGGGCCACCGGCCACTTGGACGAGCGAGGCCTCCTGTTCCTCGAGTTCGCCACATCGCTCGGCAAGGATGGTAGGCTGCCTACCTATAGTCGGTGCACCAGCCCGACTCCTTCCTCCCTGAGGAGCTGTTTCCGGTGATCATTCTCGGCCTCATCCTGCTTGTCGTCGGGCTGCTGGTCAGCAGCCTGCACATCCTGTTCGTGATCGGCGGCATCCTGCTCGTGGTCGGCCTGGTCCTGGCCCTGCTGGGTGCCGGCGGCCGCGCGATCGGTGGGCGCCGTCACTACTACTGACCGGCGCCAGGCCCAATGGCGTGCCGCTGACCAGCGAAGTTCACCCTCGTCGTCCGCCGCTGATCTGACTGGCGGCAGGTAGCGGCAGGCACGGATGTGCTTCGACTCAAGCCTGGCTATCGATCAGAATTCGCTGGAGAGTGCGCGAGCAGCCGAGGACCCCGAATCGGTGACGTCCCCTGGCGCGCCGACCTCGGCAGTGACACGGGGCGCCGGAGCACTTCCGTTCTTGGTTACCGGCCCCCGGCCGGAAGATTGGAGATCTGGTGACCGGTTCTGGGAGGCGGCCGCTTCTACGAGACTTGGCCGGCACGCCGCTGCCGTTGCGGGAGGACGGCTCGCCGTCGCAGGACCCCGCGGACATTGTGGACGCCATCGACGCGCGGGTCCGCGCCGAACTCGCCGCCACCACAGGCGCGGGCCGAGGATCGCCGCAGCGGCCAGCTTGCGGCCGGTGACCTTGTCGCCGCCGGTGCCGGTCTTACCCTGCGGAGCCGGAGGGAAATCTCGCCCAAGGCGCTCGCCGTTCCCGCCGCTGACGCGAACGGCCCCGTACACGGCTCGCCGCTGAGGGTGCCCGCATCAGCAGTGGAACCGGGGGACTATCTCCCTCCGCAGCGGTGTCTGGACCCGACTGCCTGGCAGGACTCCGGCTTTCGGATCGGAGCCCGCCAAGAAGACGTCTGCCGCGACCACCCCCTCGCCGCAGGGCACGTCCTACTCTTTGGCCCGCTCGGCGTCCTGGACTTCCTGACGAACCGGGACGTGGTCTCCGTCGTCCGCCCGTACCGCCCCTGAGCTGGCGGTACGGCTCCCGCTCGACCCAGCAGAAGATCCCGGGGCAGCGCCTTGCCGTTGCCGTCGCCGCCTGACCGTTCGCCGCAAGGGCCGCAGGACGGCGGCGTGGCAAACCACGATGAGGAGAGGCGTGAGCACCGTTGCCGGTCCACCCAACAGCACCGTAAAAGGCCATGTCCATTCCCCGCCAGCCGACTTCTGGCCTTTTCACTCGAGAAGAACGCAGTGGCCGGTCTCCCGGCATCGGAGAAGTACTGGTGCCGCGGTCGGCTCAGGACCGGCTCAGGACCGGTGATCGCGCTCGATCCCATCCGCGCCCCGCGACTCGCCGTCGTCTCGTTGCAGTCTGTTGTTGCCGGGCCCGTCGCTGTTCGGGTCCAGTTTCACGGCCCGCTGATGGTGTTCATCCGCGCGGGCACGCGCCTCCTTGGCGTCCTGGGCACCCGCCTGCGCCTCACGTTCCAGCTTCTCCGCCTCAACCCGGGCTTGGCGCGCCCTCGCATCGGCGGCAGCAGCGTCCGCCTCATGCTCGCTTGCCTGCAGCCGGGTGCGGTCCTCCTCCTCACGCAGGTGCTGCGCCTTGACGCGGTCCGCCTTCACCTTACGGTTGCGCCCCATCCGAATGACCAGGGCGATGACGAGGACCGCGATAAGGATTGCGACGACGAGCAAGATCCACGTTGTGGTGCTCATGCCAACTCCCCTCAAGAATGTGACTCTGCTACTTCGGACTTTACCCCCGCCGGCAGGGGAGGGGTGCCAGGCCATCAGCGGCGACTGCGGGCCGTGGTCTCGGCTGTCCGAGGCGAGCCGGTCTACGTCGCGTTTGCCCCAACGGGCCCTGCGTTCGACGGGGCTTCGTTCCCGGGCTGGTCCCCCAGCAGCGGTGCAAGGCGCCGGCTGGCTGCGAGCAGCAAAGCCGAGCGCCAGGAGAGTCCGATACGAGGCAGTACCGCAGTCGAGGCGCCCCCGCACCTCGACTGCGCCGAGCGGGCCCTGCCAGACCCGAGCCGTCCTTTGCCGGACCGGCGCCGACCGGGGCTAGCACGGCATCGCCTACCCCGCACGGAAAGGGGTGGGAATGGAGCGCGGCTGGTTCAGCGGAGATCTGAAACGTCGACGGTGTTCTCAGTGGCTGTTGATGGTGGGGTTCGTCGACGTCATGGGCGACGCTCTCGGTGCTGATGTTGACCTGCCCGACCGGCACGATCTCCTGGTCAGCACCGGGCGCTCGGCGTGCAGGGACCGTGTTGGAGCCGGCGCGTCTACGCATTCTCGGGGGTCGCGCAACCAGCAGGAGTACGGTGCGCCGACTGACCGGGCACTCCGGTTTCTCGCAGATAGGTGGTTCCTGATGGAAGCTGGCCTGTCACACACCGACAGGAAGGCCCCGTCGGGGGCGGCGCCGCCGATAGTTGATCGCCCCGACGTGCACAACCCGGAGGTGGACGAACGGCTCGCTGGGCTGGGTGCCTGCGCTCAGGTGCACCTTCCCAGCGGCCGGGTCTGTGTGTTGGGGCATCGCCACGGCGGCCCGTGCACGTTCGTCCCGGCACAGGAGGCAGCCGATTCCGTGGTCGACCACCACCGGCCGGGGTAGGCGCTCAGTCAGGTGCTGGCGCCGCACGTTGATCGTTGGTAAGACACGTCTGACGCTCGGGCCAGGCGCCGGGCCTCTGGCGACAGGAGTAGGTGTGAGTCCGGCCGTTTGCGCCTCATCGGCGCCGGCGCCTCCGCGCAGTTCGTTGGCCGGGGCGCGACCAAGCAGCTCCGTGCTTTGCTCGCCCAGCTCGCGGCGTTGTCCCATGCCGTGACCAAGCTCCGGGAAACCCAGGACCGCGCTGTGCAAGCCGGCGCGGCGCGACGTGCCGCCAAAGGTGTGCGCGTCACCAGCGCGCAGCGGACCAGCGTGCGACCGGCGCCGGCGGGGAGCAACGCAGGGCCGCCGGCACCGCCCACGGCCAGGACCGCGTCTGTAGCGAGCTTGACCAGCGACTGCACTGTCCCGGGCGGCTCGAGCACTTGGCGGCGGCTGTACCAATCTCCAGCAACAATGAACATATGACTGAATGCGCAGACCTTCAGTGAAGGAAGAGCCGGTCGGTCTAGGCGACTGCAGCGTGAGGATGGTGGATCCGGGCAAGGTGGCTGCGGTTCGTGCGGTGATGCCCGCCCAGGTCGATGTCGAGAACCTGGCCGAGGTGTTCGCACTGCTCGGGGATCCTGGCCGGTTGTGCGGTTGGCTGACCAGCCTGCTTGAAGCCGGGGAGCTGTGTGTCTGCGACCTGGCCGCAGCGACCGGGATGAGCGAATCTGCAGTCAGCCACGCACTGCGTCTACTTCGCGCCCGGCGAGTGGTCTCGGTGAGCCGGCGGGGGCGGATGGCGTACTACCGCCTCGACGACGCGCACGTGCGGATGCTGCTCGATCTCGGCTCGACCCACACCCAGCACACCGCCTCCTTGACCACGGCCGGCCACAGCGCGTGAGTGCGGACGACCACACCGGCCATAGCGGGGGTAGCGGGGATAGCGGGCACGGTTGCTCTGCGGAGCATGGCACGCGCGGCGGCGGGCATGAGCATGGGATCAGCGCCAACACCGACCGGCGTCACTTGTTGGTCGCGCTGGGTGTGCTGGCCGCTTTCATGGTCGCCGAGGTCGTCGTTGCCGTCGTGTCCGGGTCCTTGGCGTTGCTGTCCGACGCCGGGCACATGCTCTCCGACCTCGGCGCGATCACGGGGTCGCTTTGGGCAATCCGCCTGGCCGCTCGCCCGGCGGCGGGGGCGTGGACCTACGGGTGGAAACGGGCCGAGATCATCTCCGCCGCCGGGAACGGGATCACCCTGCTCGTGGTCTCAGGGATCGTCGCCTACGAAGCCATCAGGCGTCTGATCCACCCACCGCCGGTGCAGGGCGGCCCGGTCCTGGTCGTAGCTCTGATCGGGGTCGCCGTCAACATCGCTGCGGCGTGGACCCTGACCAAGGCAAACCGGTCCTCCCTCAACGTCGAAGGCGCCTACCAGCACATCCTGACCGACCTCTACGGGTTCATCGGCACCGTCATCGCCGGCATCATCATCCTGACCACCGGCTACACCCGCGCCGACTCGATCGCGTCCTTGCTGGTGGTCACCCTGATGTTGAAGGCGGCGTGGCGGTTGCTGCGGGACTCCGGTCGGGTGCTGCTCGAGGCCGCACCCGAGGACGTGGACTTGGACGGCATCCGGGCGCACCTGCTCGAGGTCGACCACGTTCACGACGTGCACGACCTGCATGTCTGGACTGTGACTTCGAACCTGCCCACGCTGTCCGCGCACGTCGTCATCGACGACACCTGCTTCAGCGACTCCCATGCCCCGCAGCTGCTGGACCAGTTGCAGTCCTGCCTGGTCGGGCACTTCGACGTCGAGCACTCCACCTTCCAGCTCGAACCCGCCAGCCACGCCTCCCACGAACCTGGAACCCACACATGACTCAGCCGACCCGCACGCCCCTGCCGCTCACTGCGGCGACGCGCACAGGGTGGCCTGCTAGCAACGGAGGCCCGGCTGTTCAGACCGTTGCTGCGCCCCTGCTGACCAGCCCACCCATCGACTGGCGCAGAACATGACGCGGCATGGGCGCGGGCGGCGCGCCGGGCCCGCGGGCCGTCCTGGGTGCTCTGATCTGGATGACCGCAGAGGGCGTCCTCGGCCTGGTCGCCGGCATCCACGCCCGTTCCATCTCGCTGCTCGGCTGGACGCTCGGCTAGTGATCGAGGGTCTGGCCCCGGTGATCGTGATCTGGCGGTTCACCGCACCCGCGCCCTGTCCGAGACCGCAGAGCGGCGGGCCCAGATGGCGGTCGCGGTTTCGTTCTTCGCCATCGCCCCCGACAC
>JAABUK010007053.1_pt1 | contig 16400 bp, 15 predicted proteins | sample 5559141 | NCBI WGS metagenome assembly JAABUK01 (sample SAMN10711869, study PRJNA513367) | rock metagenome | isolation source: Antarctica rocks | place: Antarctica: Victoria Land, Pudding Butte nord | collected 2016-01-03
AGAAAACATCCCTGTCCCCCAACCAGCCACGTGATTACAAGCCATTCTTTTATGTATATATACGGCCTGGAAAGGCAAACCAATCCGTCCATCATCAATACATTTTAATAAGGGGAAGGTGGGGTTTTGGTTGTAGGATGGTAGGAGTGCGGCATGTGTCGGGGCTGGGGAGGGGGTGGGGGTGGGGGTGGGTCAGGGAGCGGATGGAGAAATTTGGGAGTGTGGGGAGGGGGTCGTTGAGGGGAGTTAGGTGGTGTTGATGAGGCTGAGGCTGCTGGCTGTGGTTTGTGGTTTGGTTGGGTTAAGGGAGTGTGAAAGGAGTTCTTGTGGCTGGCAACTCTGCGGGTGTAAGGGGGGAAATCAACCGGCTATGAAGAGCGCCGCTGATGCGTACGTCAGTGTGTTCGTGGCTTTGAGCGTCAGCGCGACGGAATCGATTGTAAAGGTTCGCCTGTCATCGGGATTCATGGGGCGGCTTGGGTTCTGATGGGCTTTCCCTAAGAGCCAGCACTGTGCGATGATAAGAGCGGCGACGTAGTCATTGGGCCTGAGAGGGCTGCCGAATGTTTTCAGCCGGATCTTGAATCCAGGGGCTTCGGCGATTTCGAAGTATTTCGGGCGATCGGAGTCGGATGGGCTGTCATTTTGATTGGCTCAGAGGGCAGATTTCTGGTAAATCAAAGTATTTATCTGGTGGAAGTAGTGTTCGGGAGAGTGCTGCTGGCAGTGAGTGGCAGTGTCAGAGCGGAACAGTAGCCGACGACTTGAAGCAGAGCGATGAGCGCACCCAGCCGTACGAGGCAGAAGGATTCCGCCATGATCGCTCGGACACAACACAATAGCAAAGCCAAAGGAGAGAGCATGCCCCCATATGGAATTGCCTATAGACAACCCCCACTTGATTGTGCCAACTGGTCGCGTGCGTGGGTGGAAACTAGCGAACTTCGCGCGAATATATTTCTACCAATGTTCCGTCTTGTTTCGCGTCTGTTTCGCATCGACGGGTTGATTAATCGAGACCCACACTTAATCTCCTTCGCAGCATTAGTCCGCCCTAAATCATATGCTCCGGTGAGCTAGCTCGATGAGAATCAATCAGCATGCCTGCCCCGAGTGGCCTCAGATGAATTCCTCTTTTCTTCAAGAACACCATATTGGCCTCAACGAAGCCATACGTGTGACCCCACTTCATTATCCCCGCAACGAACATGGCAGCTTCACGGTGCAACATCAGATTATTCGGCTGAAGCGTGAAAGTTACTTCCCCTTCACTCCACAAGTGCGTCGCACGAAGCGGTGATTCACGGCGTGAGGAGGCATACTGTTCTGCAATGATGTCAAGATTTGCTTGCGCCAGAACTCCGAAGCTGTTGGATATCGGTAAGTTGGCGCCGTAGTTGGTGAAGTTGATGTAATGGTGGCCTGGTGCGCCCGGGATGCGGAAGATGAAGGGCTCTGGTGGTATTGGTACGCTAATCTTGCATTGAGTTCCTGATTCTAATGGCAGATATTATGTCTGGTCTCACCTCGGATCTTTGGAAGTATGATTCGATGGAGCGCTGGTGGATGGTGAATTGGGCTCGCAGAATAACGCATCTGTATATGCTATGGTGACGTTCTTTAGAGTGCGATATGGACCGCAGATGTTGCTTGGGATCGTCAATGCTTGTGTAAGTGATAGAAGGCATAGCGATGTAGCCAGTAGCATTATCCCAAAGTAAGGCGACATGGCTCAAGCCAGAAATATGAGTAAAAGAAAAGACCGGGAGCAAGAATGGGTATCTATGAACGCAGATTCAATCATCACCGCCCCCAAGACAAATTATCTCATACATTGGCTGTAAGCGACATGCGAGAAGGACCCACCAGCCCGGATCCAGTGTTACAAGCTTTTGTCGCAGCCATCAATACCCGATATTAGATGATAAGGAAGTCTAATTGCCCCAAAATCATGATTGTCCAGGGCAACTTTTCTCAGCCTGTCTTTGGCGTAGGAAATTGGCTCGAAGCGCGCTAAGCTTGCGAACCGATGTGTGCGTCAGTGACCTCTTAATTTCAATTTGAGGACGGCTGTTGATTTTGTCGACGTTCAATAAGACTCACATATCAGTCAATGTAAGAAGGTGAAGTTCCAGGATCCTCTGAGCCCTGCGTTTCGGAGAAACTTCGCGCAGCCCAACGGGTTTTCATTCTGCGTCACATACATTGGGCTGGTGACCTGGAATTCGCGGCGTGTTCTAACGGTGAATCAAATTGCGAACAGTATGCTGATTATGCTTTGAGCTCCTAAGACTGGCTACTTATAGCTCGAACGTGGTGGAAGACCAGATGATGAAGAGAATACAACCCGTTCATTCCGACTATCACAAGACTGATCCAAGCAGCAAGCGACAGATGTATATGGGGTTCACCCAATATTGGGGGACTTCATGGTCGATTGATCTTGCACGGGTCTAGATTGCCAAGCTGGGACCTTGGAAGCAAATGAAAAGATGCATTGCTGCGTGGGAAACATGAAGGATGTCAGCTTGTATGAGTCTAGTTGTCAAGTCGCACACCTGTGGTAGATGTCGTCTTTGTGAGCTGGAAGTAATCTCGCAGGAGACGTCGATACCCAGTGCAAGGAAGTCGTCGGAGATAGCGGGTCCAGGGCTCACGGAATTGCTGATTTGTACGTGTTTGTAGATGATGAGAATATGTAGTGATTCTTGTCTTTGGCTATGCATAGCCTTCAATGTCATTGCGATTCTTCTATTTCGAGGCCGTTGAGTATTGCATGGCTTAGCGAAGCTACTTCAGCTTTTCCCTACGCAATTAAGCAAATGTTGATGGTACATGCCAGCGAGATTCAGTACTATCTTCTTGAAAATTGGAAAGTTCGGGTTGAAAGCGACAATTTGTTTGGATCGAGAGCATGGAGATGTTGAAATCGCAGTCCGTCCAGATCATTGCTGCCGTTGGGCAAATTCCGTTAAGTACATTGCCAGCTTCTGTACGTTCTCCATGGGTACAGCATTGTAATTCGAAGCACGGATGCCTCCAACGCTACGATGGCCCTTGAGGCCCAGGAGCATTCGCTTTTCGGCTCCTTCCAGAAACTGCTTTTCCGTCGCCTCGTTCCCTATTCTGAAGCAAATATTCATCCTACTGCGCACATCCTTGTGATTTACAGGCTGATAGACTTTGGGGTTTGCATCCAAGACCTCGTAAATGGCCTTTGCCTTCGCATTGGAAAGTGCCTCCTGCCCAGCAAGCTTGGAAGAGCCGTGAGCAGAGATTAAACCACGCATAACCTGTCCAGCTATCCAGATGGAAAAGATTGGCATAGTGTTGTAGAGAGAATTAGACTTGGCGATGACGGGGAAGCTCAGTACCACTGGAGGTGACCAGACCCCAACAGCATGCAGAAATGACGACGATGGTACCGTAGTCAAGAGATCTTTGCGGATGATCACCAACGTAACATCCGTAATTCCAATATTCTTCTGTGCACCTCCAAATATTACGCCGTACCGGCTCACATCTACTTGCCTGCTAAGAAAGTTCGAGCTCATATCAGCGACGACTATCCTCTCGCCCTCGCCAGGTCTTGCTTCAAGACTCTTCGGAAAGCTGGAGAATTCTACTCCATCGACTGTTTCATTATCGCAGTAGTACACGAACGCTCCACCCTTCTCGTGAGGCGTCAATTTCCAAGTTCCTTCAGGCGGTATAGCCCCAAATTTGCCTCCATTGCTCTGGCGACCGTCCATGGCGACGTTGACGAAATCTCGACCCAAAGGTTCTAAAAGATTTGCCGCCTCCTGAGAAGCTTTCAACGACCAAGAGCCACTTACAAGGTAATCTAGGCGCAACTCTTCTCGTAATTCTATGCGTACCCTTTGTAGTATCGCGTCTGGTTTATCTCCGAGCTCCTTCTCTGCTGCTCTCCGTCTCTTTTCAACCCACACAGCCACCAGATTGAAGACCACTGCAGAGAATTCGCCGCTTCCGCCCCCGTGCATGAAGAGTACGTCGTAATTGTCAGGTATAGCGAGCAGCGAGATTAAGGCTTCTTTTGTGTCGGTAAGGATCTTAGTCGCCGTTGGCGATCTGTGGGAGATCTCGACAAGGCCTAGTCCGCTGTCATCGTAATTGACCAAAGCCCGGGCACCAGCTTCGAGGACAGAAGTTGGAAGAGGAGCTGGGCCAGCCCCAAAGTATGAGACCTCAGCTCTGGTAGGCATATTGTCGGTTTAATGAAAGGAACCGAAATTGAAGTCTGTTATAGATTGTGTAGCCAATAGATCTCCCTCTCATGACAAAAAAGCCGATGGGCGATGAACGAAAAGGAAATCTAGGAGCATTGAAAGCACATACTTCAGCTAGGTTCACATTCAAGTGAGTCAGTCCAACACGGCGAACGTAGCCGGCCGTATTGAGTAGAACTAGGTTTGCCGATCTCATTCGGGTAGGACACGAATGTCTCTCCACAAGCCCTCAAAGTCGCAGCCAAAGCCAAGATTCACAGTACGCAGTGGTCCTTGCGATTTCGACCTCGGAAAGATGCTGGTACATGGTGTCCTGTCCAATAGCCCAGTACATATGCTAATATGGGTGTAGAAAAGCGCTGGCGTTCTACTACTCAGGCGCAGAATACCGAAAGTTCGCCCACGCGGTCTGCCCCAGCTTTTACATCATGGATACCGAATGTCCACGCCACGGCGACAAGCAGACGTCTTCCCCTCTCAAATCCAGGATCCGTCTTCAGCTGCGATTCTCTCCTCCCTCCAGACCTCTCCCCATGTCGCCCAAACAATGACAGAAAAGCTGGTCCAGCGCTATTCGTTGGACCTGAAAGAAGGCCAGTTTGTGAAGGCAGGGGATTATGTGATATTGCGTCCGCATAAAGTGATGACACATGGTAGGATGTGAACAGCAGGGCTGTGCGACCAAAAGTGAACGGGGCTGATATGTGCAGACAACTCTTGGCCAGTTGCGCTTAAGTTCTTCGCCATTGGTGCTAAGAAAGTATTTGATCCCACGCAATTAGTGATAACTTTAGACCATGATGTACAAAATCAAAGCGAGAACAATCTAAAAAAATACAGGCATATTGAGGACTTTGCTAGATCTCAGAGGGTTGATTTCTATGGTGCTGGGCGAGGAATTGGACATCAAATAATGTGTGAAGAAGGCTATGCGTACCCTGGAACGGTATCTGTGGCCAGCGATAGCCATTGTCAGTATACAAGTCCAAAGTCGAACGACTGATACTGATTCCGCTCCGTACAGCGAACATGTACGGCGGGCTCGGTTGTTTGGGAACACCTGTAGTCAGATCCGATGCTGCCAGTATCTGGGCGACTGGGAAGACGGCAAGTTATCCCTTATCTGACCCTCGTTGTATGTCGTAAGACATATCCTGGGAGCATGTGTACCTCAGATCTGTTCCATGAATCGAACCCTTGGCTTGATAACGAGATGCTGACTTTGGGACATTCTAGTGGTGGCAAGTTCCGCCGATTGCCAAGGTCAAAAAGTGTCAATCTATTAGGAAAATATAAGACTAATCGTATTAGGTTACTTTTACAGGACTTTTGCCGCACGGGGTAACTGGGAAAGATGTGATCGTGGCATTGTCCGGTCTATTCAATCAAGATCAAGTTTTGAACCACGCAATCGAGTTTGTTGGTTCAGCAGATACGATGCGATATCTGTCCGTTGATGCTCGGCTGACTATAGCGAATATGACTACTGAGTGGGGTGCCTTGAGTGGTCTCTTTCCCATTGACTCAATTCTCGAGGGCTGGCTGAGAGGGCGGGCGACCGTGGCAGCGATGAATCGATCTGCGGACCTTACTGGAGCATTAGCCCCCCAGCGCTTCTCTCACAAACGGATCGACGACCTCGTCGCCAACCCCATATCTGCAGATAAGGGCGCCATGTACGCCAAACACCTTTTTCTAAACCTCGCGACTCTCACACCGCACGTAGCAGGGCCTAACTCTGTGAAGCTGGCTACTCCCCTCTCGGAACTAGCAAAGCAGGATATAAAGATCGATAAGGCTTACCTAGTGTCATGCACAAACTCAAGAGCATCTGATCTTGCTGCTGCTGCCCAAGTTTTCAAGAAAGCCAAAGAGAACGGAGAAGTTGCTGAGATCCCCGATTCGGTCAAGTTCTACATCGCCGCAGCGTCAAAGCCAGAGCAGGAAGCTGCTGAGGATGCTGGAGACTGGCAGGTTTTGCTTGACGCAGGCGCTACGGAGCTACCCTGTGGATGTGGGCCGTGCATTGGACTTGTTAGGAGTTACTCTTTCCCATTCAAGTAGATGAAGATGCTGACTTTCCAATCTCGTAGGGAACAGGTTTGCTTGAGGACAACGAGGTCGGAGTGAGTTCCAGCAATCGTAACTTCAGAGGGAGGATGGGCAGCCCCGCGGCCAAGGCCTACCTCGCAAGTCCAGAGGTCGTAGCAGCAAGTGCATTATCAGGAAAGATTGCTAGCCCGGACTACTATCAACAGCCCAAAGATTGGTCTGGCGTTGTTTTGGGAGAAGGTGATGGTATCAAAGAAGAAGAAAGAATGATCACTGCTGAAGAGGCACTGGAGAAGATTATTGGCGAGCTAGATAGCGTCATTGATACCGCAGAAAAGGAAATAAGGCCTGAACAAACGACGCCCACGGAAGAGACCGAAATTCTTCCTGGATTTCCCGAGAAGATTGAGGGCGAGATCGTCTTCTGCGATGCGGATAACATCAACACTGATGGAATCTATCCTGGCAAGTACACGTATCAAGACGATGTTTCCCAAGAAAAGATGGCAGAAGTCTGCATGGAAAACTACGATACTTCATTTGGCTCCATTGCACGAGAAGGCGATATCCTTGTTTCTGGCTTCAATTTTGGCTGTGGTGAGTGCTTCTCTACTTCAAATCTCTTATTTTAAAGCGAAGACTTGGCCTTGAGGTGTGTCTCTAGAGTGATGACTCCTCAAATGCTCAAAGTCTGTCCTCTGAAACCAAATAACTGACTCTGGCCATCATCATCATCAGGGTCCTCGAGGGAGCAAGCTGCTACCGCTATCCTTGCGAAGAAGATACCTCTAGTGGTAGCCGGCAGTTTTGGCAACATCTTCAGCCGTAATTCGATAAATAATGCTTTGTTGAACCTCGAAGTACCCAAATTGATTCGAAGACTGAGAGAAACCTTCTCGGAGTGTGAGCTTTCTGGAAAGTCACAGCAGGACATTCATGAGCCCTCGCAGAATCGCGAGTCTTTGGACTCGCCTCCTCCGGCGCCTCAAGTGACACCCAGGTCAGAGAAACTCCTTACGAGAAGAACGGGTTGGAAATTCTCCTGGAATGTGAGGTCCAGCACAGTGTCTGTACAAGAAGGTGAAACAGGCATCACTTGGCGACAAAGTGTTGGCGCTCTTCCGCCTAATGTGCAGGAGATCATAGCGGTCGGCGGTTTAGAATCTTGGGTCAAGAAGGAAATCGAAGCAGGCCCTTGACTTATCAACGTTGTACGAAACCAGAAACCCTCCGTGGCACATAGAACCTCAGATTCTGCTTCAGTAGCTTGCCATTGCAGCACCTGCCAACCTGGCTCCGGGTCCAAAGCATCGCACCCGCTGTCTCATTGCAGGGAGAGTGGGCTTACCGTCCATCGGTCGGCGGCTGGCCGGAATTCTCACGCTAGGAGGGATATACCAATAGTGGCGTGGTGTGCAAAAAGCTAGACCGGCGCAAGACCCCACGAGTCTGTCAGTGCGCTGAATAAAAAGGCGACTCCCTTGACCGGTAAAGTGAATCTGCGAGAAGACTGTGTGCAGGAAGTTGCGTATTCCTTCGATGAGTACATCAACATAAAGCTCGGATTAACACGTTGCGCCAGATCCTCTGGTAATATCGTCAGCCCCTTCTAGACGCCGCCTAGAAGATATCCCTGCGCCTCGCATCCGTGAATCGGTGACACGCATTGCAGAATGATGTCACGACTCGCATCACAAAAGGTTGACGCATTCGCTAATTTGGCGCATGACGAGCTTCGCACAGTTTCTTTGGCTGCCTATCTACACAGCGCAGATGTTATAGAAGTGTGGCAATACAAAGGTAATCAAATGTCTATTGAAGCAGGTACTGCGAGAGAGAGCGAGGGAGACCTGATTGACACCCCCGAAGCTAATGATTGGGTCGCGAATTCATCCAAAGTATCCCATAAAGACTGAGTCATACATTGACATGTATGTTGTAAGAAAACATAAATTGGGGGTTTCATGGTCTGGTGGCCGGGACTGCCCCTAATTGTCCAATACTTTTCTCTCCTTCTCTTTTCCTCCCCTATCACTTCGACAGGCAAGGTTCTCGACTAACAGGCTCCCAACATTCAACCGGCTTTAACCCACCTATTTCACTCCAGCTTCATCAAAGTCAAAAATTACTTCATCTCACGGTGCTTGCTACGTGCACGCGATAGATTGACCAAGGCCATACGAAAGGCGTTTCTAGCTCCACGTGGCAGATACACGCAGAAGATGTCGCCAAGTTGACTTAACCGGACCAAAATAACAAGGATCAGAGCTAAAGTACTGTTGTAATATGTTATCTATGCTTTTCAAGAACACTCACGACTACGCATTCAACGTCGGACACCACCACTAAAGCATCCCGGAAATTGAAGAATGCGATGTCCATCAACGGTATCCTCCATGATGTCAATACGAAAATATGTTAATCTAATTGAGTGGAAGAGAGAGCACAGAGTCATGGCTATTACTGGAATGATGAGTGTGGCCTCTACAAATGAGCCTACAAATTATTACTAACGAGAGAGATACATAGCGCTAACATGACAACAGTCTAGGAGCTTTCATAGATGGTAGCAGCTCCTATGAGAGCCCGGCCGCTCCGATATGTCCTCATTTGACGCTTGAATGTGCACGTTGATAGGTTACTTGAAGACGAATTCTTGTTATCACAGCACAGGAGATGGATTGTAGGATGGTTCTCAGTGAGTTGTTATTGCTTTCCCTGAATTATGGAAAAGCAGATCACGTGACCGCACGATAACCCACATCCACAGCATAGCACTACTCTTACCTGCGTGGTTCCAGCTTCAAATCGTGCTTGTCAAGTCACGCAGCCTTCATGAGTAACTTTCCTCAACCATCAGCCCAGACTCCTTGTCCCAATCGGAAGCCCGCAATCGCCTTGTTACGCAGGAGCTTCAGCGCCTCCATCTGTTCTCGAATGATCTCCAGCTGCCTCTCGCAGAACTTGCGATCACGAGGATGAGTTTGTAGCAGATAATCTGCAAAAAGACTAGCATGGTCCTGTTCGAAGGAGTTGATCTGGTCATCGTACTCGCTGGAGATTTTCTCTTCGACCTGGCGGAAGCACTCGATACAGAGCAATGGAGCGGTGATTGTGTTGGCGTGTTGAGCGAGGAGATTGAGGCCGCAGTGGCCGTCTATGTGGTGGTCTTGGTCGCGCTGCATCTTGTAGTTGTGGCAGTGTCCGTTGGGCGAGACTTCGAATTTTTTCTCGTGGCGACATGCTGCGTGGATCCATACGATACCTTTGCACATCTTGATCGAGACGTGCTTTGCACACGGGATGAGTGGTTGTGGGGAGATATGAAAACGTGCGCAGATGTTGTAAAGAGTGGTCTGGAAATGTGGTCGGTTGCCGGATGGTGTGGAAAGCACAGGTACGTGTCAACCGGGCATGTGTACAATGGAATTGAATGGTATGTTGGCTCTGGTATTGTCCACCATGACACCTAAGTCTCTTTGTTGTTTTCTGCTTCCTTCATTGTATGCCTCTCATAGTCTCTTTCTCAACAATAAAGTCTTTGTATCGAATCTGATGGGACTCCACAAAGCCCTTGTGTCCCTTCATTGTACACACAAGGTCTTTGACATGGACATGGAGTCCCTACAAGAGATTGGGCTTTTTTCACTATTCCCGATCTCTATCACGAGGTGCCTCTTGCACCAACTCATTCATTGAATCCCAACCTATCTCTCGCTTTGTTTCGTTCCAGATCTCGCATCACATCCGGATCCGAGGAATCGATCAGTCATGGATCCCTTCATGGTAGTGCCAGGCCGTCCCGTTGCAGCTCATGAAGTCAGCGTCAGCGTGCCGATGCAGAGCAACCACCGCCGGAACCGTCATCCTCCTCTTCTACATGCGACTGAATGGATGAAGGCAATGTACCATAAAGAGAATTGCCCTCCTGTGTTCAAGAATGATACAGAGATTAATGGCGAAGGAGACGAAGAGGCTGAGCTACTGCCAAAGGAGGTGGCTAAGCCGCCGGGCCCTTCATTGGCCGAAAAACGTCGAGGAATGATTTACACACCACAAGCATTGCGACCCGATACATCAGCCTCGGAGCGTGAAACGTCCGAAAGTTCTGTTGAATCTTCCCTGAAGCAATCAGACGACTCCACAGCCCTGGAAGGTGAAGTGGATTTATGTGAGGATGGCGAGGTGTCGCCCCGGGACGTATCAAGACCATTGTTTACCACATCCGCTGATAAAAGGGATGAGCCTACGCTACCAAAAGAAAAGCGAGTCAAAGCCCTCGCGCCTTCACCCCGGGCTACAAAGCTTGTATCGACTACGACGGACAATACAAGAGGAGCTGGCTTTCCACGCATCGATTACGGTCCTGTTGGGAAGCATACAGCGCTACATTCGCATCGTCCGAGTGAGGAGGAAAGAAAGCATTCCGTTTGGTTGGGTGAGGGGTGGAACGTGTGGAGGTCACACAAGATGGTGAAGGGCTGTCGAGATGGTAACAGCATGGGTAACAGAGGTAAAGGTTCAGATCCCAAAGCAGGGCTCAAGCCGCTTCGAAGGGGCGTCAAGGGTCTTTTCGGTTGTATGTAGGCACTTCTCCTTTTCCGAGGGATGGAGCGTGGAGTTTGGAGTCTGGAGTCCGGAATGAAGAACTGAAACGTGTGAAACCGTTCTAGCATATACAATCGTCAGCGTAGAATTCTTTCAATCGGGTCCAGAATCTCATATAGACCTATCACTTCTTACATTTCGGGCCACAGCAGGCTATCTTTCGCAATCGTAGCTCAAGCCAATGCCATTTGCTCTATCCTGGATTAGAAAGCCTTCATTCTTTCCTTGCCCCTCTGCTGAACCATTGAATCTTTGCTGCCTGTGCCAATGCGCCTTAGTCATTAAAGGTAGCGAGGCTGGACATAAGGGGAAAGGGACTTGCTGGACTAACTCAACAGGCTTGGAAGTCGGAATTATTAAAGGAGTGTGATGAGCTATGAGAAAGGTCGTGGCGATACCACCTGTCTGCATCGTATGCCATTATTTACGAAGTTTGCCCGAGGCTTGAACGGCCACAAAGGAAGGATGCTTGCGATGAAGCGTATCATCAGGCATTGACTGTTTTCACTGCACTAACAGATTTATTTGGTTTGATACTGTGACACTAGCTCCGTAGCAGTGAGACATTTCGTCTCATGTTCTCGCACGCTCCTGGTATCAAGGGTGGCCGTATCGAAGCTAGGATAGTGCACAGCCTTTCGAGTTTACAATATGGAGGATTGGAAGGTGTGACTTCCGCCTCTGTGAAGTGTCAAGCATATGGGTTGCAATAATTCCTGACTCACTCTGAAACGCAACGAAGAGAACGTGGAAGACCTTAGCTCGAGTGGCGTGAACGGGAAATATGGTCACGTGACGCTAACCTCCCGCTCTCGAATGCAGAACTACGGCATTGCATACGTAGAAGCCCTGATCGAGCTCCGAGCAGTCGTATGTATCGCCGTAAAACAACAAGTCTCACTTTGTCTCACCATCGTGCTCAGAGGGGTAGACGACTGTCCGCAGCAGATCAGGCGGTCATTCCTGTGACTCCGAAACACCAGGCGTCCACGGATTAGACGGAAAGATTAAGCCTGGTCTCGGCGCACCCAACGTTACGAAACTGCAGCCGTTATCAGTCGCTCGGGACTCGACTCAAATTTTCCGTGCGTGTCGCGGTCGAAGGCCTTCCTAGAGTGTATTTGCAAGAGAAAAATTGTGATCTCTGGACATCCAATTCGATTCAGAAGTCAGCTACCATAATAGGCTCGAGCTCATCATGTGCTTAAAGAGTCTCACATTCGTTGCCAGAACGCATCGCTGTTTAGGGCGCTGTTCTATCCTTGGAGCCAGTATTCAAGTCTAAAATAGATCACACGATGAGTGGCGACCGCAGCAGCTAAGGACTGCATTCGCGCTGAGATTTACGACCCATCCACATGTTGGTATCGGAGGTTTTCTTGATGGAACGCGGTACGAGCCGAGAAAGCGTGGGTAGAATAACCCGACACGCAGGATGTTTCATGTTCGCTTCATCTTACAGATGCCCACTTGGCTCCCTGTAAATTGAGACACTTCATCATTAGTGTTGGAAATGATCACTGACATCAAGTGGAAGGGTACCGCGCTTGAGACGGCATTTGAAGCCAGATTGAATGACACCCTTTGTGCTGAATAGTCTTTCAAGGACCGAGGCTTCAATTCTAGTCTGGAAACCGAGTCTTGGACGGCCCATCTCTTTCGAGATTTTCCCTAGCCTTGTTCCTGACAAGCCGTGTTGTTTCAGTAGCTAGCTCGCGCTAGAGTAGCCGGGTACAGCATCACTCCAGCTTGGCAGTGCGGGATGCAGAGGAGATCTACGAGCTCGCTCTGAAGGTGCTCACGGGCCAATATGTCGAAAAGAGGGTATCATTCTAACTCAAGGAGCTCGGCACTCGACCTCTCTCTTTTGATGCGGTAAGTCTACGACTATCATCCTGCATCGATATACATGAAATTCTATCAGACGCGTTTTATTTTCCTCACACAATCAACCTCATTAATTTTACGTCTACAGAAGGACCCGGCTAAAACTGCTAGGTTCACTGATACACATCCATGCTGTCCCAGTCCGTAGATAATCCCCGACGTCCCCCACCTCATGGGCCGTTGCCACACGGGTCCTCGGCGGAGCATGTACACCATTCTTGGCATTTTTTCTGCTCAACACATTCAACCTTGTATTGACTATGGCAGAACAGAGACCTGCTTGTCCGGCGTTTACGGCGTACCTCAACAGGATCGGGACTCTGTTCGACGTGAGTTGATATGTACCATCCTTGCCCTAAGGATCGATACCTTACAGACACAGACTGCTTAGCCCCTTTGGTAAGCACCTTCGTGAATGTGAGCCGGCTGTGTAGCGGGAAACAAGGAAGACAAACGTGAGCAAGGCTCGATCGTGCCGAGGCCAAGTCAGCTTTCGATGCCTTCCCCCAAATCCTCCCGTTCCGTTACTTCAGGGATCAAAGCCGGGCTTGAAACAGCACGAAGTTTCGATACATGGCTTTGGAGACGGTCTTTTGCTCCAGTATCGCTGTGTTTATTGGCATATGGGATAAACCTATGTGGGCCCGGATATGTCAGACCGTGTCATATTCACCTCCTAGGACATATGTACAAGTCTAAGCGAGAATCAAGATGTAGAGCAATCCGGGTTACGGAGCTCCATTATCAGGGATTGCCACCAGCCTCGCCCCCGATCCGGCTGGGCTTGAAGCAGGCGAAGTCGGTTTCAAATATTTCGTCTTGATCATGTGAATGCATCAATTCGCGCAGCCAGCGCTCCGGGCAATTCACGGCACTATCATTACATCCCAGCCTTGCTGCCCAATACATTGCCATGGGCTGGGCCAGTATCAGCACACTTGTTGATCAGCAACGACCCAAGGTGACATTCAAACAGCATCTTGAGTTTCAAGGCGAAACGAGTCTGCAGATCGATATCCTTGCTCTGAAGAAACTGTGATGTCTGCACTGCCCTCAACACTTTGCTCATGAGTATAAATTCTCCTGTCAATCAGCCATCGGGGGCCATCAGTACTTCACCATCATCTTCTTTCATTGCACCACGACCAACAAGACATCAGACTCCCATATATCCATCCATCTTCACCTACAATTCTCCACCGCAATCACTCATATTTGAGCAACCAATAAGTACCACTTCAACATCATCCAATATGTTCTCGTCCAAGACACTTTTTCTGGCGACCCTCGCGTACCTCGCTACACCTACTTTGGCCGCACCAAAACCACTTCCAAACACAGCAGCCCAGTACGGAGATGGCCCTCGAGACGATTATCATTGTGATGGGGTTACGGCGCAGAAGAAGAATCTATATGCACAGCAGGGTACTACTTTAGGTAACTCCACCGCACTCATCGACCATCTTCCATTACTGACATCGGGACTCTCACATAGACTACGCTATTGCCACTCTGGAAAAGTAACACTCCAATCAATCTCTGCATCTCTGTACCAATGAGTCTGACACAGCATAGCTTCGGAGGAAACTGCGGTAGCCCCAACGTGCTCTCGAATTATCCACCCGGCGATAACAAAGACGGCCCATCCACGAACTGTGGCCCTTTCAAAAATAACTGTGAGATCTCCTCACAGAGTAACTTACTCTTCATTCCGCAAAAGCTTATTACAGGTAGTGGCGAGTATTCAAGCACATTGCAGTGTTGCCCAGGGCAAGAGCGGAGGGCAAGTCTGCGATTTGCTAAAGTAAGCCCATAATCTTCGATAGTTCACTCTCATGACTGATGCATCTTGTCCGATACAGCACCGACAATGCAGCAGCAGTCTCATGCCAGCGAGACCAGATCAATGCCCTTGGTCAGACAGGGTTTTTTGAGCAACAGAGGTAAATGCATTGACCTTCCATCTATATCCAAATCTAAGGGGCGTTATAGATGTGGACATGTTTGCTCCCCCACAGATACAGCGTAAGTCATACCCTTGCTCCTTTTGGAACATAACTGACGTACCCTACAGGTGTGGCTCAGATCCCACATACACATGTGCCCAGGGCGGTCAGGACTATGCAAACGCGATCGGTCATATTCAATCCGTCGTGGTTGCCAACCCTGACAATGACATTACAGGAGGGTACCAGTTGCACGCTATCTAGGGCGCTACGGGATAGTCGCGACGGCAACTTCAATCAATTGCTGAGAAGGTCACAAGTTGGCAGGATACGGAGAAAATAGGACACTCCTTTGAAGCCTGGTGCTATATGGTAGTTCTTTGCGCAGCTGGGTCTGAAGCAACTGCGTACGGTGACCTGAATCAGATGGTCAATTAATCTCATCATGAGTATGCATCATAGTAAGTAGTGTTGCAATTCATAATCACTCGCTTTTGATACGCGTTCGACACATAATATCGTGATTGAGATTGTGCGCATTTATAATACGTTGCTCTTATTGACTCACAAAGCCCCCTTTACTACTCTCGCGTCTTCACACTATCAAGACTTCACGTTTGCGATCCAAATCCGACCTCTGTGCAATGATTTTACCAACCTTCGTGGGCTTCTCATCCCACCACTGGTGCCATAGTAGCTTGGTTTCATCGCTACAAGGGATGGCCTAGTCTATGCGTCTTATGAACAATTTCATTATTCACGACAATGAAGTCCCGAATTCGAGCCGCATTGTCATCTACCTTGTATTCATGGTTTTGCACAGAGCCCTTGTGCGTTTGCCGCGTCTTGTTCAAGATTATCACAATGCCATTGATCAACAGATTCGGTGTCCGTGCATGATGATACTTCGGGCACTACAAATCCCCATCTTTTCTTTTCAATCCTGTTCTTCTCACAGCACATCCACTCCTTCATCCACCCACAGCCCCAATCTATCCAAAAGCTAGCCACCTCGCATCACACACTTGAATTCAAACCCGAGCCACTTTCGATATGGAGACCACGCTGACAAAGGAAGCTTCATCGTTCGCTATTGAAGACTGGGTCCCCGAAGCAGAGTCGCCAGGTGAGAAAGAGAGCTGCCTCTGTTCCGCCTTATCCCCCGACATCAACGAGCACGATCAGCTAATGTGTGCATGGTATACCGCCATGAACTTCGCATCAGGAATAACCCACCTCCCACCACCCTGGGCCCAAGTCCCACAAGAAGATGGTCGGACACCATCCCACACCAACGGAGCCGAACTCCCTCCCCTCAGTCCCATACACTACTTCACCTTCGACGAGATCTCACCATCTGCTCCCAGCGCACCCCCGCTAATACAAACCGACCCCGAGAAGATACCGGCAGCTAGAACGGAAGCCACACGTCAGAAATCAATTGCCAGGAAAGCTAAAATGAGAAATACACATCTCGATAGCCTCCATCTGCACCAACAGGACGACATTACCAATATGCTTACCAACAACTCCACCCCTGCCTCCTCCACACAGACAAACGAAAAACCACCATACACCTACCCCCAACTCGCACGCCTGGCTCTCCTCAGCCAGCCCAACGCCCCGATGACTACTGTTGAGATTCGGACCTGGATCG
>JAABUK010007054.1_pt1 | contig 16399 bp, 16 predicted proteins | sample 5559141 | NCBI WGS metagenome assembly JAABUK01 (sample SAMN10711869, study PRJNA513367) | rock metagenome | isolation source: Antarctica rocks | place: Antarctica: Victoria Land, Pudding Butte nord | collected 2016-01-03
CATTAGCCGGGCGCACACCGGACGAGGCATACGGTGCAAGCGTGACGGAGAGACTGGCGGCCTGACGACAACTAGAACCAAGCTTAACTCGGCCGCTAAACTGTCCAACCGGACGGGACCACCTCAGGTTCCGCCGCTTTAGCTCAGCTTTCAGGATGCCTTTCACCCGCGCCTGCCAATCCGTCTCTTCCGTCATGCGGCGCCTCTCAACCGATGTGAATATCATCATATAGGGTGTTTTCCTCATTGACAACGAGGGCTGCAATCATCATAATCAATGTATAGACATTGAATGTGGTGATGTTTCGTGGCCCAGCATTTCCTCCTTACCGCCGCCGCCCGCACTCTGAACCTCAAGGGCATCTTCCAAATGAGCGATGACAAGGCGCATGAGACGTTCACGGCCATCCGGTTTGCCGACAACGGCGGCGCGGCGTTCTGCCCGCGCTGCAACTGCACGACGGTTTACGCCTACGCCGTCCGCCGCATTTGGAAGTGCAAGGCGTGCCAGTATCAGTTCAGTGTCACCAGCGGGACCATCTTCGCCAGCCGCAAGCTCGCTATCCGCGACTACCTAGCCGCAACGGCGATCTTCGTGAATGCGGTTAAGGGTGTCTCCGCATTGCAGCTCGGCCGCGATCTGGATGTTCAGTATAAAACGGCGTTCGTTTTGGCCCATAAGCTGCGTGAGGCCATCGCCAAGGAGCAGAGCGACATCCAGCTTTCCGGCGTGGTTGAGGTGGACGGCGCCTACGTCGGAGGGCACGTCAAGCAGGAGAACCAGAAGGCCGACCGCAAGGACCGCCGCCTCGCCTCACAGCAGACCGGCAAGCGGCAGGTCGTGGTTGTGGCCCGTGAGCGCGGCGAGGGCGGGCGGACGCTGCCCTTCGTCGTGCGCCAGGAAGCCGATGCCGTCGCCCTGATCCGCGAGCGCGTCGCCATGGGCAGCATCGTACACGCGGATGAGGCGGGCGGCTGGGACCGGCTGCACGCCTACTACGACGTGATGCGGATCAACCATTCGCTAGCATTCTCCAAAGACGGCGCCTGCACGAACCAGGCCGAGAGCTACTTCTCCCGCCTCCGTCGCGCCGAGCTGGGCCAGCATCACCACATCAGCGGCAAATACCTCGCCGCCTATGCCGTCGAGATGGCGTGGCGCGAGGATAGCCGCCGTATGCCGAACGGGGCGCTGCATCAGACGGCAGTGGCGGCGGCGCTGGCACATCCGGTGTCTCGCCAGTGGAAGGGCTACTGGCAGAAATAAGTTAATGCGCCAATAGGCCAGATGCTCGTGTGACGTTTTGTCCCAACCGAACTGCCTTTGTGGTAAATATCGAGGTAGTAGCTTCTGCCATTCCACTGGCACTAATTTGCCAAAGTCTAAGAACCAGAACGCCAATAACAAGCGGCCATAAAGCAGGGGCGCGCATAATTATGGAGATAATAAGAGCTTTAATGACTTGTTTGATAATAGGATCATAAACACTGCTATCAAGTGCGCCTTCGTTAAGACTGGCTACTGAAAGGCTACTCCCAGAAACATTTTGTGGAATTAGCAGGAACAAAAGCTGAGTCCACGTATATCTATTGGCGTTCCTAATAAAATCATTGATAGCGACTCGATTAGTTCTATATGCCTCGTCTGTAAATTCAACCTCGTGCCTCAATCCCATATCGAATAGTTTGTCGCGTACTGAAAAAGCCTCTTGTATGAACCAATTTGCCCAAAAGGCTTGCCATGGGCCGTATAGGAATGCGATTAGGCCTCCCAAAGAGGCCCAGAAGAAGAGAACATTAACCTTTTCCATTCTTGGCCTCCTTATTCATCATTCTTCAAACGCGGCGTTGTGCCATCCGGCAGAAGACCACTCGATGTCCGATGCGGGTCGATGGCGGTTTCCAACTCAGCAATTCTCTTGCCCATTCTTTTCACGTTGCGGCGGCGAAGCAGATCCTGCCACTGACCATACCCTACTCCTAACACGCCAAGAGTGAGCGATGCGCTCACTGTTAAACCGGCTTTTGTCTCAATCCAGGCTGAAAGCGCGAGACGTACATCGGTTTCTTGCCCCGCAAACGCCGCGATAGCGTGAGCAAATTGATAGCCGCAAAATGCTACTGCCCCCCATGTGACAGCATGCCGTAGGGTACGACCGATCTGATCAAAAGCTTGAATCTTGACCAGAGCCTTCGAAGCCTTGCCCGCGTCCTCTTTTTGAGCCTCAGTCATGCCGTCCACTTACCGTGCCGCCTTCCAAAGCACAAATTGCCCCGATCCCTGCTCAGACCGCACTGTCCCATTCGCCTTTTGCCGACTGAGCGCCATCCCAACGCGCTTCATGGTCTGCGCCACAAGCCGACGATCCCCCAAATCCTGCCCGCGCTCCGTCATAAGCCGCCGCGTGACCTCTTGCGTCGTGACCGGCTCCGTAGCCTCACGCAGCATGCCCAGGATGAACCGGCTCATTTCTCCGCGTCCTGCTACGTCCGGTCCACGGGGGCGCTTAGGCCGGATGCTGCCCAGGTCATAGTCAGGATTGAATTGCCGGATCACCGCGTCGAGATGGCCCAAGTCAGTGCCGATCTGCGCCAGCCGCGCGTTGAGCGCGTCGGCCTCGCCGGTCAGCTCGGCGCGGCGCTTGGTCAGGCCCGCAAGCACGTAGTCGGTCATCGGATCGCCCTTGTCTGGTGAGGGCAATCATTGTATATTAATCAACGAGTTAGCGGGATGGGATTCTAGGTGTGCCTGCTACATAATACCGGATCGATGAGGACGGTGCGAAGATCATACTTGCCGTCGCCATGCGTGTCGCGGAGCAGGGTGATGCGGTTGCTGCCCTTGCTTGACCCGGCCGAGGTGACGAACGACTCGATCCAGTTCATCACGATGTTCTTCGGGCGGCTGACCGGATCGAGGTCCGGGCTGCGCGACTCGACCACCAGCACGTCGCCGTTCGGCAGCGTGTAGACCGAGCGCGGGTGCTCAAGGCCGGTAGCCATTGCCGTGATCTTCATCCCGTCTGGCATTGTCGGCGCCTCGCCGTCTTTCCAGCCGACCACCTGGGCTAGGTGCATCGGCGGGATTAGATACTGCTGCGGCGCCGGCAGGACGGGGTTGGGGCCGATCTGCGTCTTCGTGTCGAAGTCGTCAGGAGCGGCGCCGGTGAGGGCAACCACCGCGATGCCCGCGAGCGCGAGCCGCCGCATCAGTTTGGATGATTCTACTGTCATTGGCGTACTCCTGAATACTCCATCGCCACGCCCCGCCGACGGCCCGCGCTGGAGGCGAGCCAGGTGGTCGCCAGCATGACCAGGACCGTGGCGACGGAGAGTGCAAGCCCCGTCGGCATGACCGAGGTCCAGGCGTCGCGGCTGTGCACTAGGTTGTTGAAGAATGCGATGACGAGCACCAGCAGGCTGCCGACCACGATCGGCCAAACGGACCGCTGCGTGCGAACACGGCGATTGGCCACCAAACCGACGAGGCCCGCGATGGCGGCCACCACGCCGCCGGCCATACCTACCGCCAGCAGCCAGGCAGAGAAGTCCGCCCACATCATGTTGGTCGGCTGCACATAGGCGATGTCCGTCACCAGCGCGCACGTGAAGCAGGCGATCGGGAAGGAGGCGAGTATTCGCAGGATGGGGTGTCCGCCGCTTCTCGCCATGGGCCCGGATATGTCGCTGTTCATGAAGTCTTCCTGCTGTCGGATTGCCGCCCTCGAACGGTGGCTCTCTGGTAGCATACGGAACTGCGACATGGGGGTTGCTTCAAATTCCTGTATCGGCCCTCCCCATCCTTCTCGAAATGGACTTCCATGCTTTGAAGGCCCATTCGGGACACACCCGCAGCAGCGGCATGGAATGAAGCCTCCGGTCGAGCCGACCTGAGCGCGCCGGGCGGCCCGAGCCTCAATTCATCCCGCTCTGGGGAAGCATCTTGGAACGCCGCAGCCGGATGCTGGCGAGGCCGTCCGGGAACAGGCATAGCGCCGCGACCAGGACGGCGCCGAGAACGAGCTTGTCGCCGTAGGCGCCCAGCGAGAAGAAGCTCTTCTGCACCAGCAGCAATGCAGTCCCCAGCAAGGGCGCCAGCAGCAGGCGCCGGCCCACCAGGATGACCGCGGTCAGCATCAGCACCAAAAAGTAGGTGTCGAACAAATCCGGGCCGACATAGGCACGCTGATAGGCATACAGCCACCCGGCCACCGCGCTGACTGGGGCGGAGACGAGGAACACAAGCAGGCGGATGCGGTTGGCGTTCAGCCCGCTCATGACGGCCAGGCGTGGGTTCATGTGCACCATCAAGGCCGCCTGTCCGAGGCGGGAGCGCCGGAAACGGGCGACGAAGTAGATCGTCGCCAGCAGCAGGACATAGGCGTAGGGCCAGAGCTGCCGGTTGTTGCCGGCCTCCAGCGTCAACGGCCCGATCGACAGGTCCAGCGTGGGAATGCCGACCACGCCATCCGAGCCGCCGAGCACGTCCCAGTTGGCAGCGACGCTGGCGCACACCACCGCGGCTGCGTAGGTGACGAGCGAGAACGCGAACTCCCGCATGCGCAGCGTGATCAGGCCCAGCACTCCGGCCAGCACCAGGGATGCCGCGACCGCGCCCCCCAGTGTCAGCCACGCGCCCAGCACAGCGTTCACCGACAGCAGCGCGGCCGCGTAGGCGCCGGTGGCGAAGAAGGCCGTATGGGCAAGGCTGATCTCACCCAAATCGGACAGGATGATGTCCAGCCCATAGGCCATGGTGGCGAAGATCGCGATCGCCACCAGCGTGCCATACACCAGCGCCGACCCGTCCAGCAGCCATGGTAGCGCGTAGCCGGCCCCGGCGAGCACAACAGCGATGCCGAGCCGCGTCATCGCGCGAAGCCGCCGCCGCTGGCGAGGTCGCCGGGCCGCAGGACCATGACACCGATCAGGACCGCGAAGATGGCGGCCGTAGTGTAGGCGGGCGACACCAGCGCCCCGAAGAAGGCGGTGAACAGCCCAAGCCCGAGCCCGGCCAGGTAGCTGCCGCCCACGCTGCCGATGCCTCCGAGCACCACCACGACGAAGGTGATGATGACCTGCTCGAACCCCATGGAGGTGAGGATCGGGGTGCGCGGCGCCACCAACGTCGCGGCGAACGCCACGGCCGCTCCCTCGAAGGCGAAGATGCCCATGTAAACCCAGGCTACGTCCACGCCCCCCAGCTGCGTGAGCTTCGGATCCTCCGCGACCATCCGCACCCACGACCCGAGCACGGTGCGTCCCAGCACCCAGCGCAAGGCCAGGAATACGGCGATGGTGCAGACGACCAGCAGCACGTCCTGCGCGGTGAACCAGACTGAGCCCCAGGCTGGGCCCCAGCGCAGCGGCATCGCCTCCAGCGGGCTGATCAGCCGCTGCGGCCGCGCACCGAAGGCGAAGCCGGCCGCGCCCTCCAGCAGCTGGCCGAAGCCGAGCGTCGCGATCATCAGGCTGACCAGGTTCTGCTGGAGCGTCAGCCGCAACATCAGCCGCTGCATGGCGGCACCCAGCGCCGCCCCCACCAGCACGGCGACTGGGATCGCGAGGACGTAGGGTAGGCCTGTCGCCTGCATTGCCCACCACGCCACGAAGGCGCCGACCATGTACATCTGCCCGTGGCCGAAATTCACCAGCCGGGCGGCACCGAGCAGCAGCGTCCAGCCGACCGCGACCAGCGCGTAGGCGTGCCCTATGGTGATGCCGTTGACCAGCTGCTGCGCGACATTCATGCGTCGCTCCCCCTTACGTGGTTCCCCCCCACGTCGCTCCCCCCCACGTCGCTCCCCCCCACGTCGCTCCCCCCCAAATAGGCTTCCAGCACGCGCGGGTCGTCTTTCATGGTGGCGACCGGGCCGCTGGCGACCATTCGCCCGCGTTCCAGCAGGTGCAGCGTGTCCACCACCTCCACCGCCGCCCGAACGTTCTGCTCCACCAGCAGCACCGTCATGCCGTCATCCACCAGCGTGCGGACGGTCCGCAGCAGCGTGATGACCAGGCGCGGCGCCAGGCCGATCGAGGGCTCGTCCAGCAGCAGCACCCGCGGCCCCATCCGCAGGGCACGCGACAGCGCCAGCATCTGCCGCTCGCCGCCGCTCATCGACCCGGCGACGTTGTCCCGGCGTTCGCGCAGCCGGGGGAACAGGTCATAGATCTCGTCGACCGAGAAGCCGCGCCGCCCCTCTCCCGGCGCGGTCACGGCGCGGAGGTTCTCCGCCACGCTCAGGCCGAGGAACACGCCGAGGCCCTCCGGCACCAGCAGGATACCGCGGCGGACATGCAGGTGGGCCGGCAAATGGGTTACGTCCTCCCCATCGAGCAGGACGGCGCCGGACACCGTAGGCGCCGCGCGGGACCAGCCGCCAATCGCGTTGACCAGCGTGCTCTTGCCCGCTCCGTTGGCGCCCACCACCCCGGACAACGTGCCCGTGGCGAGCGACAGCGCGTCCACTCGGACGGCAGGGTACCCGCCATGGTCGACCCGCAGGCCGCGGACCTCCAGCACGGGCGTCATGCGGCGCGGCCCAGATAGGCCTCCATCACCAGCGGATTGGCCTGGATCGCGCCAGGCGTGCCATGCGCCAGGGTGCGGCCGGCCTCGATGACGAGAATCTCGTCGGCCACACCCATCACCAGGTCCATGTGGTGCTCGATCAGCACGACGGCGACGCCCTCGTCGCGAAGCCGCAGCAGCAGCGCGGACAAGGCTTGCAGGTCGGCCCCGCCCAGCCCGGCGCCGGGCTCGTCGAGCAGCACGGCCCGCACCCCGGGTGCGCAGGCCAGGGCGACCGAGAGCATGCGCTGCGTGCCATGGGACAGTTCGCCGGGCAGCTTGCGGTGGCTTGCCGCCGGAATGCCGAAGCGCATGAGGTGGTCGCAAGCGGTGGCCTCGACCCGGCGGCGGCCGCGCATCTCCCGCCAGGGTGTGAACACGGAACCGGCCAGCGACGCGCCATCAGCACCGCCGAGCACGCCTACCATGTTGTCCAGCACGGTCATGCCACCGAAAAACGCGTTCTGCTGGAAGGTGCGGCGCAGGCCGCGGCGCGGCAGGCGATCGGGTGGCACGTCCGACACATCCTGCCCGTCCAGCAGAAGCCCGCCATCATGCCGCACCATGTTGGTCGCGGCCTGAAAGCAGGTGCTCTTGCCGGCGCCATTCGGGCCGATGATGCCGAGGATGCGGCCGGCCCGCGCCGACCACGACACATCCTGCAGCGCCTGGAATCCGCCGAAGCGGACGCCGAGCCCTTTTACCTCGAGAACGGCCGGGCCGTTGTGAACGGCCGGGTAATCAGCGCTCAATGACCATCTTCCCGGCCTTTACCGTGAAGACGGCGTAACTGGATTGCAGCTGCCCGTTCGCAGCGAAGGTCGCGTTGCCAAAGATCGTGTCGGGGATGGCGTGCCCGCGGATCGCCTCGGCGACGGCCTTGCGATCGAGCGACTTCAGGCTGTTGGCGGTCTTGGCCCAGACCTGCAGCGCACCGGCCCCGAGGGCCATGTACTTGTCCGGCTCGATCTTGAACTGCTTCTGCATCTGCGACACGAAGCGTTGGTTGACCGGGTTGCTCGCGAAGGGCTCGGTGTCCGGGAAGTAGATGTCCGCGCTGACGACGCCGTCCGCGGCGGGCCCGGCTGTCTGGATCACGCTGGGACTGACGGTGCCGACCGAGCAGATCAGCGGGGCTGCCATCTTCGCCTGGGCATATTGCTGCATGAAGGCCGGCAGCCCGGCGCCCTCGTTGGCGTTGATGACGATCACGGCGGCGGGCTTGGCGTCCGCCAGGCTGGTCACCTCCACCCGGAAATCGGTCTGCGGGAAGGGGAATTTCTGCGTCGTCGCGATCTCGTAACTGAGCCCGGCCTTCTTGAAGCCGGCCTCGATCCCCTGCTGCGCGCCATTGCCGTAGGCGTCGTTCTGGGTGACGAAGCCGATGCGCCCGGCCTTCATCGTGTGCGCCAGGTGCTGCACCAGCACATCGGCGTCCTGCGCGTTGGAGCTGTTGAGCCGGATGGCGAGCGGGTTGGAGGCGCTGGCCAGGATGCCGTCCGCCTTGGAGATGGCGGTGATGTCCAGGATGCCGGCCCGCGCCAGGACGGACTGCATCGCCAGGGTAACCGGGCTGTTCCAGCCTTCGATGACGACGGCTACGTCCATCGCGGCGAGCTCGTTCGCCTTGGCGACGCCGACCGCCGGGGTGCTCTCGTCGTCCCGGGCCACGATCTCCACCTGGAGGCCCATCACTCCGCCATCCCCGTTGATGATCGCCGCCATGGCCTGCATGGCCTGCACGACCTCCTGTCCCTGCCGCCCCGCCCCGCCGCTGAGCGGGAAGATGGCGCCGACCTTGATCGGGTCCGCCGCCCGGGCCGGGGCTGCCGACGCGATCCCCGCAATGACACATGCGGCAAACATTGGCCGGATCATGAACGCTCTCCCTCACGGGCCGGCGCCTTGTGGCGCTCGGCTGCTATCGGGCAGCACAGCCCGGCGCTACCATTAGGGCAAGAGCAAAAACAGAAGGAGGGAGCGATGGCTGATCTAACCCTGGTCGCAGGATCGCTCGGCATCGTGGGCAGCGAGGTCGTTTCGCAGCTGGCCGCATGCGGGCGCAACGTGGTGGGGGTGTCCCGCCGCGCCGCCTCGCCGGGTCGGCCGGGTCGGCACCTGACGCTGGATTTGACAGATGCGGCGGCGTGCCGGGCGGCGCTCGGCGCGGTGGCGGGCGTCACCCATATCGTCTATGCCGCCCTGTTCGAGAAGCCGGATCTCGGCCAAGGTTGGCTCGACGGAGACCAGATCGCCACCAACCGCCTGATGCTCGCCAATCTGCTGGATGGCGTCACGGCGGGCAATACCGCGTTGCGGCATGTCACGTTGCTGCAGGGCGCCAAGGCGTATGGCGTGCATCTCGGCCAGATTCCCATCCCCGCCAAGGAGGATGCGCCCCGCCACATCCACCCGAACTTTTACTGGGCGCAGGAGGACCTGCTGCGCGAACGCCAGGGCGGCAGTGGCGGCGCCGGCTGGCGCTGGACCATCCTGCGACCGCAAGTCGTCCTGGGCTCGGCGCCCGGCAGCGCCATGAACATGCTGGCCGCGGTCGGCGCCTATGCCGCGATCAGCCGCGCCCTGGGTCTGCCGTTGGTTTATCCCGGGGTTGGGCACCGCATCACCGAGGCCACCGACGTGCGTCTGCTGGCGCGCGCGATCCTCTGGGCGGGCGAGGCTGCGGCGGCTGCGGACCGGATCTTCAACGTGACGAATGGCGATGCCTTCGTTTGGCAGAACCTCTGGCCCGCCATCGCCCGCCGCTTTGGCATGGAGGTCGGCCTGCCGCACCCGATGCCGCTGGCGACGGTGATGCCGGGCCATGCGGCAGTATGGGACAGGCTGGTGCGCGAGCACGGGTTGCAGCCAGGCTGCCTCGAGGCGTTCATCGGCAGTTCGTGGCAGTTCGCCGATTTCGCGTTCTCGCGCACGCATTCGACGGCCTCGCTGCTGAGCACGATCAAGATCCGGCACGCAGGCTTCGGCGAGTGCATCGACACGGAGGCCTCGCTGGACTGGCATTTGGCCGAGTTGCAGCGGCGGCGCGTGCTGCCGCCCTGACCGGTCAGCCTGCCTTCACAATCAGCCCGCCTTCACGATTAGACCGTCGACGGCGGTGATCCGTGCGCCAGTGCAGATCAGCGGGTTGATATCCAGCTCCGTGATGTCGCGGCGCAGGTCGGACACCAGTTCGGAGGCGCGGCAGATGATGTCCGCCAAGCGCCGGATATCCACCGCCTCGGAGCCGCGGAAACCCTGCAGCAGGGCCGCCGCCTTCAAGTCATGTAGCATGGCTTCCGCCTCGTCCGGCTGCACGGGGGCAAGGGCCAGGGCCGAATCCTTCAGCAGCTCGACCCAGACGCCGCCGAGCCCCACGACGATCAGCGGGCCGAATTGCGGGTCCACCCGTGCGCCGATCAACATTTCGACGCCGGGCGGCAGCATGGGCTGCACCGAAACGCCATCCACCGCTGGACGCCCGGGCAGGTTGGCGGCGGCGTCTAGGATAGCGGCGCAGGCGTCCTGCACGGCCGCGCCGTCGCGGAGGTTCAGGCGGACCACCCCGGCCTCGGTCTTGTGCGGGATGTCCGGGCTCTCGACCTTCAGCACGACGGGGTAGCCGATCGCCGCTGCGGCCTCCGTCGCCTCGGCCGGGGTGCGCACCAGGCGGTCGGCGGTGACGGGGATGCCGTACAGCGCCAGCACCCGCTTGGACTGGCTCTCGGTCAACGTGCGGCCTGGGGCGGCGCGCACCAGCGCCGCCGCCTCGGCCGACGGGGCGGTGATGCGAGCGATGCCGTCCCGCGCAGGCCGGGTGCGGAGGGCGGCGCGGCGATGCCAGGCGGCCAGCACGGCGAAGCAGCGGTCCATCGAGTGGAACAGGGCGATATGCGGGTCGGCCTCGCTTTCGAACGCGCCTGGGCCGCCCAGCCATTCGGGCGCCCACACGTTGCAGACGATCTTGCCATTGCCCGCGGCGCTGCCGCTGAATACGCCGAGGCGTTCGGTGGCCGAGGCGTAGGCATAGGCGTGCGAGGTGACGAGTGCGCCGAACGCCGGGTCGGCCAGCAAGGCATCGACGCAGGCGAGCAAGCTGCCGGCATCGGTGATCACCTGCGCCGTCACGTCGCACGGGTTGCGCGGGGAGCCGAACTCCGGGATGCGGTCGGCAAGGATCGCTGCCGCGGCCGGACCGGGCTGCGGCAGCTCCACCCCATGCAGCTCCGCCTTGTCGGCCGCCATGATGGTGGCGCCGCCGGAGGTCGCGACCACTGCGACCCCCGTGGCGGTCGGAGCCGGCGCCTTGGCGAAGAACGCGGCCGCCTCGACCAGTGCTTCCAGCCGGTCGACCTGCACGACGCCGGCGCGGGCGAAGCCGGCCGCATAAGCCTCGTTCGACCCCGCGAGGGAGCCGGTGTGGGACATGGCAGCAGCAGCTCCTGCCCGGCCAGTCGCCATCTTGTATATCACCAGCGGCTTGCCCGCCTGCCAGCACAACTCGGCGGCACGGATCATGCGCAGGGGATGCGCCATGCCCTCGAACACGCAGGCGATGGCGCGGCAGGCCGGGTCGCCCGCGAGATAGGCGACGTAGTCGGCCACGTCCACGTCACAGGAGTTGCCCGAGGTCAGCACGTGGCTGACGGAGGTGCCACGCTCGACCGCCTGGGCCAGGGAGAAGCCGAGCGACCCGGATTGGCTGACGATTCCGATCGCATGCGGCAGCAGGGGGCGGCGGTCCGGCATGGCCGAGAAGGTGAGTCCGGCGCCATTCGCATAATTCAGGATGCCGATCGTGTTGGGCCCGACCAGCCGCATGCCGGCTTCGCGGGCCAGGGCGGCCAGGCGTCCCTGGGCGGCGGCCCGGTCCGGCTTGGCCGTTTCGATGTAGCCTGAAGCGACCACCACGGCCCCGCCCACCCCGGCAGCCGCGCACTGCGCCACGACCGGCTCCACCGCTTCCCTTGGGACCGCGATGAAGACGCAGTCCGGCACCTCGGGCAGCGTCGCCAAATCGGGGTGGCAGGGCCGCCCCCCGATCTCGCGGTAACGGGCATTGACCAAATGTAGCCGCCCGTCGAACGCCCCGAGGTTGCCGATCACCCGGTTGCCAAACGCGCCCTTGCGCTCCGTGGCGCCGATCACGGCGACGCTCCGCGGGGCGAGCAGCCGTGCCATCTCGGCCCGGCCGTAGGGCTGGTCGCGGCGCGGTACTGACGGGGTCGGGCTCAGTGGACGTACTCCTTGGTGCGGTCCCGCAGTCGGCGCGGGCCGGAGCCGCCCGTCAACTGCGCACGAAGGTGCAGTCCGGCGAGATTGGGCGGATGATCTCGTCGGCGGGCAACTCCTTCAGGATGGCGTAGTAGTCCCACGGATAGGCCGACTGCGCCGGCGTCTTGATCTGCGCCAGCCACATGCCCCTGACCGCGCGGCCGTCCTTGCGGATCATTCCGCGGCCGAGCAGCGGGTCGTCCATCGGGATGCGCTTCATCTCGTTGACGGCCGCCCGGCCGCTCGCCCGGGCCTGCGCCGGGCCGATCTGCTGCGCCGTCTTGAGGTAGTGCAGCGCGCCCGAGTAGGCGCCTGCGTGCAGCAGCGTCGGCATGACGCCGCGATACTGCGCCGCGAACCGCTTCGCGAAGGCGCGCGTGGCGTCGCTGCGGTCCCAGTAGAACGGCGTCGTGAACACGACGCCCTGCGTCGCCTCGAGCCCGGCTACATGCACGTTCGTTATCAGCATGATCCCGGCGGCGATGCGCTGGCCGCCCTGCGTCAAGCCGAACTCATGCGCCTGTTTTAGGCAGTTGCTCATGTCGTCGCCCGACATCATCAGCGCGACCACCTTCGCCCGGCTGGCCTGGGCCGCCACCAGGTAGGAGGAGAAATCGGTCGTTCCGGGAAAGGGGTAGCTGACCCGGCCGGCCACCTTGCCCCCGGCAGTGTCGATGAACCGCGTCGCCTCGTCTTCAAGCGAATGGCCGAATACGTAGTCGGCGGTAATGAAGAACCACGTGTCGGCGCCGGACGCGATCAGCGGCCGCACCATGCCGGCGACGAGTGAATAGGTGTCGTACGTCGTCAGCACCTGGTTGGGGCTGCAAGCGCGGCCGCTCAGCTCCATCGCGCCGGCGCCGCCGAACAGCGCGACCTTGTCCTTCTCCCGCGCCAGCGTGCCGACCGCCAGGGCGATCGCCGAGCCGGGCACGTCCGTGATCATGTCCACGCCGTCGCGGTCGAACCAACTGCGCGCGATGGTCGCGCCGACATCCGGCTTGTTGTGATGGTCGCCGGCCAACACCTCTACCCTGAATCCGGCGCCGGGGTTGGCCGCCATGAAATCGTCCACCGCCATCTGCGTGGCGATTACCGAGCCATGGCCGGCCGCTTCGCTGTAAACGCCTTCCAAATCGGTCAGCACGCCGATCTTGAGCACGGGTTCCGCCGCGCGTCCGCGTCCGAGGACCAGGCCCGCAGCGCTCGCCGCGCCCAGGGCCAACGCCGACCGGCGTGCGACAGTGCCTGGCATCCATCCCTCCCAGCGGCGCTGCTTGAGGCGCCAGCGTTATCGTTATCTGCAGTGGAGCAACGATCAGAAGCGATGGCAACCCGGCCGCGCCAAGCCCAGGCCAGGCAAGCCGAAGCCTGGTCTGGCGAAGCCGCAGCCGCCAGGCCAGGCCAGCTGCCGCTGCTGCCTCACTGGCGCCTTCCCGACCTCGACATCCTTGTCCTCTATCGCAGGCGCCGCCACCTTCCCGTCAAGCTGCACCCGATGGCCGCCGGCACGAACCTCTACACCCTGATCGGGGACACCCAATGAAGATCGACCTTTCCGGCAAGATCGCCATCGTCACTGGCTCGACGGTGGGCATCGGCTTCGCTATCGCCCAGGGCCTCGCTGAGGCAGGTGCGAAAGTGGTGGTGAACGGTCGCACCGACGCCAAGGTCGATGCCGCCGTCACCCGCCTTGGCGGCTCCGCGCGCGGAGTCACCGCCGACCTCGGTACGATAGAGGGGCACGCCACGCTCGTCGCCGCCGAACCTGAGGCCGACATCGTCGTCAGCAACCTCGGCATCTTTCAGCCGGCCGACTTCTTCGACACCGACGATACGGTGTGGGATCGGCACTGGCAGGTGAACGTCATGGCCGGCGTTCGTCTGGCGCGCGCCTATCTGCCCGGTATGGCGGCGAAGGGCTGGGGCCGCTTTCTGCTGCTGGGGTCCGAGTCCGCGTTCAACATTCCAGTCGAGATGATCCATTACGGTGTCAGCAAGACCGCCGACGTGGCGCTCGCCCGCGGGCTCGCCAAGCGCATGGCTGGCACCGGCGTCACCGTGAACTCGGTCCTGCCCGGCCCGACGCTGTCCGAAGGCGTCACGATGATGCTGGAGGAGGAACGCGCCCGCAGCGGCCGCTCAATTGAGGAAATTGCGGCGGATTTCGTCACCACCCACCGGTCCAGCTCGATCATCCGCCGGGCCGCGACCGTCGAAGAGGTGGCGAACATGGTCGTCTACCTCGCCTCGCCCCAGGCAGCGGCGACAACGGGCGCGGCGCTACGCGTCGACGGCGGCGTGATCGACACGCTGTGAGGCAGCAAGGCGCACCGCACGACAGGGCTGGAATTGGCCGCAGAACGAACCTGCCATCGCGGGAGTGGCGCGAGCGGAGATGACGTTGCGGCACGTCGAGTGACGCGCATGGATTGAGCGGGCTCCGGCCTGTTCCAACGATGACAGCTCCCTTCAAGTCGGGAGGAGGTCTCCATGAACAATCTATCTCCGGCGCCGGCCAGCAGCAGCCTGCGTCAGCGCCTGGTCGGGGACATGACGGTGCGCGGGTTTTCCGAGAAGACCCGGCGCTACTACATCCGCATCGTCGCCGGCTTTGCTGCGTTCCTGGGCCGGTCGCCCGACACGGCGACGGCCGAGGATGTCCGCCGGTTCCAAGTGCATCAGTCCGAGCGAGAGAGCATTCAAAATCGTGGGGTGCTGATCGGGTCGGGTTAGGGTCCAGGCTCACGGGACGAGGGTGGGCTGGTGCCGAAGCTGGTACGGCGGGTGAGCCTGGTTGCGGAGCTGCGGCCTGGGGTGACGACGGAAACCGAAATTGCCCGCATCGAGCGCGATGAGCAGGCCGGCTTAGCCGAGCTTGGGCTTCGGCTGGACGAGGCGAAGCAGCTCACGGCAGCACTCCAGGCTCAGATCGTGCCGGCCCAGATGGCTGTGGTGGGTGAGCGCCATCGCTCGTGCGTCGCGTGCGGGCGCGGTGCTGGCCAGCAAGGGCCATTATGGGGCAAGGTTTCGCTCCTTGTTCGGCGACGTGCCGGTCCGGGTTCGCCGCCTGCTCGTCTGCCCCTGTCAGAATGTGATTGAGGGCGGGGCGAAGAGCTTTGCCGCCCTGGACTTCGGCAAGGATGGCGTCGCACCCGAGCTCGCGTATGTCACAGCCCGGTATGCGGCGTTGGTGCCCTTCGGCAAGGTCGCGGCCTTACTATCTGAGTTGTTGCCGATGAGTGGGGCGCAGAACACGGGCACGGTCCGGAACAGGATGCTGCGCGTGGGCCAGGATGTCGTCCACCAGCATCTCAGCGAGACTTCGGAGCGACCTGTGATGCAAGCAGGCGGCCCCGTCGTGGTTGGGCTGGATGGCGGCTACGTGCGCAGCCGGCACCGACAAGAGGAGCGCCACTTCGAGGTGGTCGCGGGCAAGGTCATCGGTGCCGATGGTGCCCAACACCGCTTCGCCTTTGCCCGCAACGGCCAGGCGGTCTCGGCCGAGGCACTCCGGCAGGCGCTCGCCGCCGCCGGAGTGCACGCGGACACGCCGGCGACGGTGCTGTGCGACGGCGATGCCGGGCTGTGGCGGCTACAGCGTGAGGCGCTGCCGGGTGCTACGATCGTGCTGGACTGGTGGCACGCCGCCGTGCGCTTCGAGCACGCGCTGCAGGCCGCCCTCGGCGTGGGCACGGCCGAGACGCACCTCGCGGACAAGGCGGTTCGCGGCTTGGTGCGTGCGAAGTGGCGCTTGTGGCACGGGCGCTGGCCGGGGTGCCGGCGCAAGCTCGCCGCCCTGTGCCGCTGGACGAAGCGCAAGCCGCTACGTGACGTAACCGGCCTCGGCCGCCTTCAGCAACGCGCAAGCGAGCTGCTGGGCTACCTCGAGCGCAACGAGGACGCCCTGATGTACTACGCCGCCCGGCGTCGGCGTGACGAGCCGATCTCGACCGCGTTCGTGGAAAGCGCGGTGGGCGAGATCATCGCCAAGCGCATGAACAAGAAGCAGCAGATGCGCTGGAGCCGGGCCACGGTGCAGCCCTTCCTCGACGTGCGCACGGCGGTGCTGAACGACACGCTCGAGGACGCCTTCCGCTCTCGCCACACCGGCTTCCGGCCCGCCAACGATGATCACAAGGCGACGGCAGCCGCAGCGTGATCACCCCCACGATTTTGAATGCTCTCCTCGCCGCCGAGGATGACGGAGGCGCCCGATCATTGTTGCCGGGTCAAATCTTAAGCGAGCATGTGATGGAAAAGCGGTGAGCCGGAGATTGCGGTTGTTCCTGGCGATGTCCTAGCGTGCACGAGGGTCGAGCGGCGGAACCAGCCATCGGCCCGGCCGGAACAGCAGGGCGGGCCAACCGCCGCACCACGAGGGAACGAAAGTCGATGATGCGCCGATCCTACAAGAACCAGGCCTACAAGAACCAGGCCTGCAAGAACCGATCTTACAAGAACTGGGCTTATCCGCTCGCGGTGGGCTGCGGGATCGCCCTGGCGGCCCCCGCCGCGCACGCCACGACGGCGTGCAGCGTCGGCGCGGTCGAG
>JAABUK010007055.1_pt1 | contig 16399 bp, 23 predicted proteins | sample 5559141 | NCBI WGS metagenome assembly JAABUK01 (sample SAMN10711869, study PRJNA513367) | rock metagenome | isolation source: Antarctica rocks | place: Antarctica: Victoria Land, Pudding Butte nord | collected 2016-01-03
ACTGGCTTGTGGAAACTACCATGGAAACCACTCCCAAGTTTATATTGCTACTACTGGCTTCCACTTGTCACTGACGCATCTGCAGATGCTGCCATGTGTCGGAATCCCGTTCGAACCAGCATCTTTCGTACATATCGCCGCTACTGGCCATTCGCCGAAGAAGCTGCTGCTGCTGCTTTCCTAAAATTTAATAAGGGATATGTGACACTGTCCAGTCAATGACGTACCTGCAGCACTTGACTGCTAGGATTACAGTCATTACTCTTTGCAAAACTGATGGTTCGTCTGGCTGTGCACATGGCACACTATTAGTAAGAGCACGTTATTGGTACGTTCTGTTTGATTCAGATTCAGCAAGGATTGGGTTTAGGTATGACCTGAAATTAGAGGAGCATTAGTTCACTTAGGGCTGGTTGATCAAGCTTGATGGGACCAAAGTCAAGGCTGATACATGTAATGAAGGGCTGATTGGATTGATTGCAAGGCTGTTGCCTTTAGCCCTGGGCTCTCCAGTGTAATTAGGGCCATCATAGGGCTGATTGACATTTGATGGAAGGGCGCGTTAGTTTAGATTCCATAGGCTGGCTGCTTATTAAGCAGGCCAAGCTGCCAGACCCGAACCGTTCAACAGATCACCCACTTGTAACGCTCATACACGCTGACATATGCTGTGTCCGTGGCTGCTTGGTACAGTTACATTTGCCTATAGCAAATTAATTATTACACGATATATGACCTGCGCAACATTTGAGAAGATCTGCATAGTCAAGGATCTTTTTGATCAACAATGTGCTTATGGTGGCAATCAGTCACACAACATATGACGAGGAAGCACAGTGGTGATGCATACCCTTACTACTTTCACTGAACTATTGTTGAGTTTCGATTGTCGACTCGTCGAATCTCATAGCATGGCATTGCAAATCTCATAGCATGGCATTGCACACCTCTGACAAGAGCATGCATAATAAGTCAGAGCGCCATCACAATGTGCTTGCACATTACTGCTCAAGTCAAAGGCATAGTTGGCTGCTGCTTGGGAATTTTCACCCTAGAGGGTGTTGCAATAGAGCGCATGGAAGCTGCAGAAGATGGCGAGCCGTCTTTAGTAGTGAATACAGGGGATGGACTTTTCCTTGACACAGTAGCTCTTGCAGACGCCCGGCTTGTGTCATCTCCACCAATGCTGTCATGTACACCACTGAGAGCAGCAATGGCTGCTGATCCTGAGAGTGGTTTCGTATCTGTTGTGCTAGAGTGTGGCACAGGTTTATGACGCTTTGCTCCCCTGATTCCATCAGCATCTGCTGCAGATGTACTGCCGGAATACGTCTCCTGTAGATGCCTTTTGCCTGGGCTTGATTGATCCTCAGCGGTGACCATGACAATTGGCCCCTTGGATTCCAAAGGCAGACCTTGTCCATCGGCAGACGCCTTTCCTTGCCTATCAGCATCCTCTTCAACCATATCAGCAAGTTCATCTGTGCTGGTTAGTCCAGCGGCTTCAGCAGGTTGCTTGGTCATACATCCATCAACGCCAACAGCCGCAGCTAAACCAGCTGAAAAGGTGACACCATTGATGCCTGTGCTCTGCCTCTCCAAAGAGACATCAGCTTTAGGCGGAGCTGGTAAGGCTTGTACGCCATCGCTGAGTTCCTTAGTCACCTCAGGGTTTAGATGCGGCTCAGGGTCCAAAATGGGTTCTGGCTTGACCATACTTTCAGGTGCATAGGGGATGAGCAGGCCAGAGTGTGCTAGGGTTTCGGCATCTGCCTCAGGGTTCAGCCTCAGACCCTGTGTGAATGGTTTCACCTGCAATCACATGCATACTTGTCAGGCTCTTCTGCTCGTCAATTATCTTCAGCTTATGACCACAAGGAATTGTTGTTTTACATCAGATACAATCAGCACTTTTGATGCAAAATTTCTGAGTAATTTGCAGAAGAAGCAAAATCCATTTCACCAAGCACTAGCATTAGCACAGGCATCATGCAAGCCTCTGCCATCAAAGCCAGTCTTGGGAATGAGTTTGAGCATCAATTGTACTGCTCATGACGCCGATGATACTAAACCTAGTCCACTCTCACATCCAGTGTTATATGCAGTGGCCGTGACATGTTACTGTACCACCACAAGGCATGTCATGCACCCCTACAGTGATGCCAGATAATGGTGCGTCTGTTACCTTCACTATAGCGTCAATGGTCTTATCATGTTACTCTACCACCATAAGGCATGTCATGCACCCCTACAGTGATGCCAGATAATGGTGCGTCTCTTGCCTTCACTATAGAGTCAATGGTCTTATCATGTTACTCTACCACCATGAGGCATGACATCCACCCCTACAGTGATGCCAGATAATGGTGCGTCTCTTACCTTCACTATAGAGTCAATGGTCTTATCATGTTACTCTACCACCATGAGGCATGACATCCACCCCTACAGTGATGCCAGATAATGGTGCGTCTCCTTACCTTCACTATAGAACCAGTCGACAGCTGCTTGATCAGGTACGGTGTCCCAGGCAATTGCAGCATTGATGTTCTGCATGCCTCCAGCAGTTGAGCTGGGAAGGGCATTGCATAACCAACCAAACTGCCCCAGGGCTTCAGGCCTGACGGTGTCACAGGCAGGGCTGCTTGGCCAGGCAAGGGGGCTTCTGGTGAAGGCCCTTCGGGCAAGGGCAAGGCTGGCATGATGATGCGTGAGACTCCGGTTTGAAGAAGAGTATGCTCGACTTGGTGAAGTAGAAGGGGGGCTAGGGCATTGCCCTGCAGCTCATGGCGAGTCGCGAGCAGGGGCACTTCTGCCAGCTCAGGGCCAAATGCCCGCACCAGGGCTGCATTGAAACAAAGCATTAGTGTCAAAATTGTTGGCGCAGACAGGGACTTTGTTTGTTCTTGGGCATACAGAGTAAATGTCAGTCAGTGTGACCAGGGGTCAAAAAGACATTCACAAGAATTAGACATTATGTCAAACAAAGGGAAGTACTGTTGCAATGTCACATCTGACATAATACATGTCATCTTGAGTTATGTCAGATGTGACATTGCATTTATCTGTTAGCCAGCTTGTGATGACATCTGCATGCACACTGACATTGGGCAGGCTGAAGTCAAGAACCCCCACGAGATGCCCATCGATACCACATCAGCATTCAACATGCAACATGAGTATTGGTTTATGCCAGAAGGTGTGACCACATCAGCATTTTGCAATATGCAATATGAGTATTGGTGCATGCCAGAAGGTGTGACCCACCTACAGATGCCATGACACCTGCTACCCAGAGCACCGCAACATGAAAGCCTGAGAAGTCTAGCAGGCGGTTCCCAATGCATCTGCCCTGCAGTCAAGAAAGAAATGCTCATATGCAAAAACAATTGTTTTTGCCCCTGTGTCTGAAAGGCATTGTCTGTTTGAACGAAATTGGCTGATATTGTCCAGCAATGCTACTTGCCTTGCATGCTGAAACTGTAGCTGCCCAAGATGTGCAAGGGATTTGCAGCTGAGCGTGTCTAGAACTATGACATGTGAAACACCAATTCATCAGAGACACGGATGCTTTCTGTCAGCCACACTATGATGTGATGTCTGTTTATGAAGACAAGCAGCATGCTGTCACAACTCTGCAGCTCAGGCTCCTCAGCGGCTCACAAAGGGTGTGTGATGTCAGCTCAGAAGTTTATGCAATTTTGGCGCATCAGCAACCCTATACTTGACGCTCATATGTATGTGTATATTTGTAGAAGTAGCATGCCATGGCAAACAGACAGTTCAGCCTCAACCAGCTGCTCACAAGCCTTACTTAGTTTGACAACAAGCAAAACCCAAGTGTACAATTAATGTTTGTTTCACAATGTGGGGACAGAGTTCTTTTGTCGGGGGAAAAACAAATAGGATCTTGCCTGCAGCATCCATGAGATGGCATCTTCACCAGTTCTGCTGTCATCAAGCCGGCCGCAGCAGTCCAGCAGGATATGACGCGCAGCAAACAGCACCTGCCTCAGGTGACCCTTCTGGCTGGCTGAGTACTTGGGTGCATAGCCCCTGCAACTCTGCACATGAAGCAAGGGTCATGTTGCAGTTCCACAAAGACAAGTATGTAGGTTGAGAGACAGACTGCGAATCAATCAAGTATGGTGTTACAAGAGCAAGAGCAAGGGTGGCATGTGTGTGCGAGGCAGACTGGCATCAAGGCCGTTCGCTTGATGTTAACAGGCTTTGATGGCTGAATACTTCAGCGTCCTGCAAGCATTGTGCCATGGTAGCGAAGCTTAAGCAACAGCATTGCTTTGCTTTGAATTGTCATTCATTGTTTGGGAGGAAAACTCCTCTCAAACCTGACCATGGCACACAATGCTTACATTGGCCTGTGTTAACAATGACTCCAACCTCTGTAGCTGGTCAATGTGCACAATGCAAAAGTGAGCAATGTGTCCTTCTGCCATGCAAGACATCTAAATACCTGTGTGTTTGATACCTCAGCTGCAAACAAGACATTAGTAATATTTGCACTGCCTTACCTGTGGATCTGCAACTGCTGCGCCTCTGATGAGCTGCCATGTGACCGGCGTTGACTCATCTACCTGGGCACATGGCAAGGCCCCTCTGCAGCACACGCCTGCCAGCTCAGCGCTCAACTGCCTGTGCTGGGGGCTGCTGAACCATACCTCTTCATCAGACACTACCTACATCAGCACCTGTTGACTAAGAAGGCGAGCTTGTTTGTTGTGGCTGCCTGCCTGCCTTCAAGCAAAGACTGTCTGTCCCCAGGCACGTGCAACGCACACATGCAAAGTTCACATGTTGTTCAATTGCAAATTACATGTGATGTCCAAATGCCATGTACACATAATATCCAAGTTGCCACATGCAAGGTGATCTCAGGTGGTCAGCTGATCAAAGCCAGGTAAGGATTGTATCAATGCCAGAGAGCTGAAAAACGACAGGACTAATTTTCAGTTGTGCAAGATTAAAGGACAGTTATAGAAGTGTCCCCATACCTGAAGCTGCTGTTGCGCTGATAAGCAGCTGAAGTGGTGCTTTCTCCCACTGCAGGGGCAGACCACCTGACTGTTGGGCAGAACCTCCTTCACCAATTCAGTAGCAGCATGTACAGCTGTGGATCTCTGCTGCTGTGCTGTGTCATCTGCAGACTGTCCACTGGACGCCACCACATGCACAGCGGTGGATCTCTGCTGAGGTGCTGTGTCATCTGCAGACTGTCCACTGGACGCTACCACATCACCAAGGCCTGAGCTCTGGGCTGACATGCTGATAGACACTGGCCTCTCTGCTACCTCCTGCGGTTGACTGGAATCCAACCCTGGAGCAGACTGCTGGAGTGGGTTTAGGGCTGAGGTGGCGGCTGCTTGGAGAGAGGCATACTGCTGAGGTCTAGCTGAAGAAGAGGAGTAGAGATAGCGGGCTGCCATCTGCTCCAGGGCTGAGGGCTGATGCGTGGAGCCCTTTGCTCCTGTAGCAGAAGCTGGCAGGGTAGGAGGAGGCTGGGAGGGCAGAAGGGCTGATTGGCTGAAAAGCCCTGGAGGCATGGATCCCAGGGCTGATGCATAAGGCTGTGCAGGAGGCACAGCTGTGGTGCTGGCGATGGCAGGCATGGACCCACGGGTTGCAGGAGGCTGTGCAGAAGCCACAGCTGTGGTGCTGGCAGTGGCAGGCATGGCAGCAGCGGTGGCAGCCTTGGAAGCTGAAGGAGCCGGAGTGTCTACAGCAGTGGCAGCTGTTGGTCTGAATGTAGCCGCAGCTGTGGCCATACTTTGATGCAAGGCAGATGCTGAGCTGCTGACATCAGCATGTACACATCCATCATCAACAGCCGCATCAACATCAGGCATTTCATCATCATCAGCTGGCCCATCAAACTGAGGGATGACTGGCCCTTCTGCTGTTCCAGTCTGCCCACTAGGCTTGCCTTGCAAGGAGCCTGCTTTGCCTTCAAAGCTGCTGCTGGCTGCCCTTTGTTGGAGCTTGCCTAACCTAGCTGCCATCCTGTGTTCCCTTTCAGACAGGTTGTGTACTGGCTCAGAAGAGTGCTGCTCGCTGCTGTCTGCCACTGTTGCTGACGCTGCACCTAAGTTGTCAACCTCTTCTGTAGACATGTCGCCTGGATTGTCTGCATCACCTGGGTAGTCAACCCTGCTTGCTTGCTGCTGACTCAGCTTGTCTGCAGCAATTGCTGCAGCATCTATATCAGCAGTTATGCCAGCAGCTGTAGTTGCAATGCTTTGCAGTTGTTCTTTGGGGCTCCCTAAATAGGTGTTGCTCTGGATAGCAGGCTTGGCGCTGTTGGGGACAGCCCTGCCAGGGGCATTTGGGTGAAACCCAGATGGAACAGCGTTGTTTCTGGCCTGCCAAAAGTGAGAGGCCAGTGCTGTGAGGGCAGCTGCCCTGTCCTGCAGGATGAAGATGAGTCATGACTGGCCAGGAAGGAAGAAGAACTCATTCCATTGTTTTGCTCTCTTCTGTGCATACAGCATAGACTCTAGACAGCATTCTAAGCTGGCTGCTCCTGCAGTGTTGAGATGTGTATCTTCTAACAGACATGACTTTGCCTGAGAGAATGTCATGCTGTTGGTGGCTCCAAACGGCAACACAGTTATGTACCACAGAAGCTGCTGCACACTTGCAAGGCAGGACTTCAAGTTTACACCTCTGCTGAACTCCCACGCGCTAGGGTCTCTCACCTTGAAACCTGAGCCAGCCGGCATGACATCACTGAAAAACTGCTTCAGCTTCTCAGCTCTCTTGGCGCTACCCTGGGAGGGGGGGAAAGCAGTGGTCAGGGCTTCTTGCACCGCCTGTGGGCTGGCAGCACTTGCTGCGATCCTCTGTAACCGCTCTGCAGTCATCAAAAACCCTTTGTAACCTCTCTGCAGTCATTGAAAGCCTTTTGTAAACTGGCTGCACTTGCTGCAACCCTCTGTAAGCACTTTGCAGCCATGACATACCCTCCGTAAACTCTTTGCAGTCATGACTATGTATATGGTCAAGCAGTGATGACAGATCGTTTAAAATGGCTTTGCATTCATGACAAAGCCATCTTTGTCCCCAGAATCTGGACAAGGGCATGGGCAGATCATGGGGATCATCTGGGCATGAGCAGATCATGGGGATCATCTGGGCATGAGCAGATCATGGGGATCATCTGGGCATGAGCAGATCATAGGCAACTAGACTCATGTATTGAACTGTCTGAACTCACTAGATGTGTACTGAACTGACTATACCAATCATCAGGTGCTGAACTCATACATTGTCAGGTGCTGCATGCTATCAACCCTTGCAGCGCATTCAATCATGACATGAGGGCCATGATGATCTTCTCAGCTCCAATTAACAGATGTAACCAAACTCATGTATACATAATTTACAATATGCTCACAGTATGACCGCATGTGCCAGATGTGAGATCGAAGGGCAATATCTCGGCCTTGTGCTATCTTGTATACTGTCGCAACCATGCTGTATCAGATAGGCTACAAGCTGAACAGTCTGCAAATCTAAATCCAACCATGCAGCTGTGCAATGTTGGTTTGTGCACTGAACTTGACTGATACTGCTGTGCAGGAGCTAGTCACTTGTCACCCTTCACAAGGATTTAAGCTTAAGCTCATTCAGTATAAGAAGGCAGTAGCCAAGACAATTGGCCGATAAGATGTTAGTGTTGTTGTGAACTGGGCAGCCCGGTATCATTGACGCCAAAAGGTGTAGTCTTTCCTTTTCTTAGTGTTGTGTGATGCATGAAGGCATACCATATGCGCTGCTGGCATCAGCTGTTGCAGACCTAGGACCACACACTGCTGGACTCAGGTCAGAAGAGTTGCTCTTGGTCTTCTTCCCAAGTGGGCCTGGGACAGTATCTGAAAGCCCTGCAAAATCCACAGGCAAAGAGATTCACTGCAGTGCTAATCTGACCCATTTCACTTGTTGAAGCACCAGGCTGGCCGTGCATGTTCCCACAGTTCCTATGAAAACTGGCATCTGGAGTGTAGGCACGGCAGACAAATAGCAGGAGAGTAAACAGCCGACAGGCTTGGATGTGTGGACATGGCAGATCAGCTTCTGCACTGATGACCCAGCCAAGAAACAGAGCAAAAGTGTGCAGCCAGAAATCTTGACGTAGTGGCAAATCAGCTTCCAGAATGATGCCATGGCAAAGAATAAGAGGAAGAGAATGCAACCAGCAGTCTTGCATGCATGCATGCATTTGGACAACATTACACAAGGTGTCAAAAACCCACTTGTGGCCTCAGGCACCTTCCTCTTCTTCCCCTGAACCCCGCTCCCCAGGGAGCCCCCAGGTGACACCGGCCCTGTCTGTGCCGCCAGCTCCCCGTGGTTCTTCTTCCCTTCTTGTGAGCCACTGCCAGCAGCTTGGTCCAGCCTTGCCTTGCCTTGCCAGCTGGCACTTACAGGTAAGCCCATTGCGGTACTGGCAGCATGTGTGCTGCTGTCTAAAGCCCTCTGCAATGGTGCTGCTGAAGCAGGTACCCCTGACAGCAACCCAGGTGTCTCTGACAGGTTCCCACTAGCCTCTCCTATCACTCCCAGGTCTTTGCCTTTTGGCACATTGTCCCTGCCAACTACATTGGCACTGTTGCCTACTGCAGTTGCAGCAAAGGGGGCAGTGGTGTGGTCTGCTCCCACAAGGTTTGACTGAGGGTTGCTGCTAGGGATGCTGTCAGGCTGCTCACTGGTAGTGGCTGCAGCAGCATCACTCATTGTGACATCGCTAGGTTGATCGTCAGTAGGCTGACTCACTGTTGCAGTTGCACGTGCACTGGTTCCCGCAGCATTGGGATGCACTGTGTTGTTGACACTGATGGTTTCAGTAGTAGGAGCTGGGTTTGCGTCCTGTTTGGGGGAAAGGGTGGCAGGGGCTGGGGGCTTAGGGGGTTGCAGCATGGGTCTGGTATTGGAAGCTGAGGCTGTGCTGCTTGCCACTGTGTCTTCTGCTTCAATCCAGATTACCTGTGAAGATACACACGGGCATTGAAGACAGCAAATGGCTTGATGTCATTGCAGATCGTGCAGTTGGGGCATGGGCAGGCTTGCTTACAGAAGGCCTGTCAGACATCATGTGTCCTTCCTAGATAGTTCTGGGAAACAAAGCTGCATGGACAGTCAGGAAGATCCATGACTGTGATTGATTGCAAGCTGTTGGCATACAGTCAAATTGGTGCTGTGGTTGGCGTTAGACCTGGGGGTGTTTCCAGATGGTGCTCTGACTAATGGTGATGATTCATGATAGTAGATGAATGACATAGGGTGCATAGGGTGCATAATAATGGTGTTCATGAATAGTAGATGATACATTTACAGCAGGTCAGATGATGTGAGCATTGCCTGGGGAAGCATGTACATAGCATCCTGACAGAATATATCAAAACAACGATGAATACTTCCATGCATCATCAGGCAATGTGCATCCAAATGGGTCTTCTTGAAAGCTGCACATGCGTCTGCACGACAGTCTGGACACCTTGACACTTGTGTGTTGTTGTCTGTAGTGAAGTCAGTGCAGAGCTGCGTACCTGCTTGGCAGTTGCAGGCAGTGGACATGACTCAAAGTGTGCCTGGCCACAGACAGCACACACGCATTGGGGGCACCACCAGTCCCCATCAGGCAAGGCAGTCAGACCCACACACTCCATATGAAATGTCGCTGGGCATGTTTCACAGCACAGCATGTCTCCCTGCATTTTGCCCACAACGACTTGCTGACTTTAAAACTGCATAGTTGAATGAGAAGCCTGATGCTTGAATGCCGAAGCATCAACTTTTGACTCAACAGATTGGCTGATCGATGGATGATTTGAGGCCAAGTGCATGTGATAGAAGTTGCATAGTGTGGCTTTGTTGCTGATGCCAGGCCAGCGCATGCACTAGAGGTGACGTGGCATCCAGCTCAGAAAACAATGTTTTGGATGGTGATCCATTGGGTGACCAACATCATACAGCACAAAGCTGCCTTCAGCCCCAGGGCAAATACAGCATGCATTCACAAAGTTGGGGTACTGAATGGAAAACCTACCCCATATCCACAGACTCTACAGAAGTCATCATTAGGATCATCCATCAGAGGCACAGTCGGCACTGGCTTTGCTGGTGAATGATGCAAGGAGGTACCTGCTCCGTCCTCAAACGAATCTGCCATGATGTCCTGCATTTAGCAGCATGTCAGGCATCGAAAGCAATGCATTCAGGTGAGGGGTGTTGTTGGTACACCTCGCAGCAGTAGCCTGCGGCTTGTGCTTGAAGCATTAGCTCAGCTAGTCTTGTATTGCACGCAAGTCAGGGTGATAAATGCAGGTGCCAAGCTTGCTAGCAGTTCACCTGCAAACTCTTGCCAGAAGGTGCAAGAGTATGCTGGTTTGGACGGTGGAGCTTGCTGCCCGCATGTTCTTCGAACTTTCCGGCACTTAGTATGCCAAGTCCTGGTACCTCAATGCCGGTCTGCCGAGCTCGACCCACTGCCATCAGATGATCTTTGTACTGCGAGAAGGTGATAAAGCGTCTTGCAATATGCATGCATGTTCACAACCCATTGGCTCTGCAACCGACTTTGCAATTCTGCTGAAAACAAAAGGCCCACCACATATCGCAGCAGTGCGCCATCGTCTATCAGGCCCATACGGATGATGTCTCCCAGCGGTCTGAACCGCTTCTTCGACATGTCAGCGAACTTACCAACGCAGTGGCATGCAATCAGGTAACAGACCTGCAGCTGCTTACACCTGCGTACGTTGCTAGCCTTACCTGGCAGTGATCAAGCTGTTGACACCAAGTATTGACTTTTGCAAAGTCAATTTTAGTACTTTCTGTTTAGTGCACCAACATAGAACTGGCCACAGCAGTCAGGCAAGAGACACACAGCATGCATTTGACACAACGCCCTTGTGATCAGCAGCAGCAGCATACTGAGCATGTTGCCGCAGTGTCACTAGCTCGAGGAGCAGGCCAGTGAACAGCGACAATTTGAAATCTTTAAAATGCATGTGTAGCTGCATTACATAGCAATACTGCATTACATGCAATGGCATAGCCATCGTAGCACAAACACTGCCCACACCACTTGGTGTACACTCCTGGGGCTTGGCATTGACAAGATCCTGCACTCACATGAAGCAAAGCAAATGCTGTTCCAGAAAAGAATTTGTGCCATATGGCAGCAAAATTTATGCTCACAGACAGTGCAAGCACTCAAAATGTCTTGGAAACCAGGCTGTGCATAAATTTATGCACAGGTTGGCAGACGTCCAGCATGCTTGTCAGTCATGATATAGCATACAGCTCTTCAGAAAGACCCAGCGCCATCATGGCAACTCTCTCTGCAATTGTCTACTCAACTGCCTCAGGACACCTATTTGGCACCTCCATAGTTGCCAGTTGCGCTGCCTCCAAACAAACTCCTGAATGGCCCCCAATCCAGCCATTTAGGCAGGTTGTTGCCATACTGTTTCTCAATATCATATAAGAACTTTTCTGCTTCCTGAATCTCATCTGAGACAATCTTCTCGTCACCCGTGATGGCGTTTTCGAGGTTCTGCACAGGGCATATGTTGTCTCAGCACAAAACAACATCCTCAGTGATCATACAGCAAGGCAAAACACGTCCAATGTTTTTCATGTGAGCTGGACAATGTGGTCATGCTCAGGTGTGTATGTCAGCTGTAAGGTCTTTGGGCCTGCAAAAGCTCACAGCAAGCCCTTGCATAGATCAAGAAGCTTGCAGTGCCAAGGATGCAGCCAGGGTGTTCAAGCACCCACATAGGTCAGCAAAAGCACAAAAACATTGATTGCTGTGTTTGCAGCTTACCGTCTCAAAGACAGAAAAGCCCTTGCCAAAGGAGGTCAAGTCATTCTCCAAAAGCTTCTCTACAGATGTCAGCTCAGTTTCCACAAATCTCTCAGCCTGTAGCAGTTGACAATCACAAATGTCAGCGTGTCTTCTTTTGCCTCAGAATGGTTCACGCTCCAGAAATAGCAGTATCTAATCTGACACTTAGCAATGAGTAAAGCTGACGCAGCAAGCGCGCAATCAACATGTGCATAGGGACATGGAATGCGCAAGCGCAAGTCTACAAATAATGACAAACATTTTCAAAAGAAGCAAAGTAGACTGGTTTACGTTGGTTCACACCTGCCAAACATGCTTGCACACCATGCTAACATGACAGGAATGAGCAGATGCATCTGTGATTTTTGGACTAGGGATGCCTTATATACCCAGGACTCTAAATCAGGCATGTAGTTGGTAACGTACAGCATGACAAAAACTATAGCAGGCAATCTAGCTGGCAGTGCACAGCAACAATCAGGATGTAGCAGGCGATGCAGCTAGCACAGCTACTGCCTAGCACGTGGGTCAAAAGCATGCCTGGGGATGTAGCAGGAAATCTAGCTGGCAGTGCACAGCAGGCGATGCAGCTAGTACAGCTACTGCCTAGCACGTGCATTTAGAGCATGACTGGGCATGTAGCAGATGATGCAGCTAGCACAGCAAAGCACAAGTGGGCATGTAGCAGGCAATGCAGCTAGCACAGCAAAGCATGAATGAGCATGTAGCAGCGGCTCACATTGGCAAGGAAGCCTGTGACAGGAGGGTGGGGCTTGCAGGTGTTGTCGGTGACCTTCCAGTCATCCCAGTTCTGTCCAGCTTTGCTCAAGGCTTCCTTGATCTCTGGAACGTACTGCTCAGGCAGAGTGGCAGACCTGCAGTGCATGCAAAAGACAGAGTGTGTGACATAATGATAGTGTAAATGATAAATTTTATTATAATGATAATAATATTGAAAATGGATTTCTGATAATAGTAGTCAAACGCTTTTCGGCTCACGATGCGCTAGGTGTGTGCAGGGCAATTTGTGTCTCTCCAGAGCAGCCCGGGTGGCGGGACTGCAAAAGGACTGTTGATGTCAGTGAGATGACAGTGGTGTTTGCGGTATGTCAAGGACATCCCAGTCATGCTTTGACTGACCCAGCTTTGCTTACCTTCTTGGTCTCTGACAGCTGCATCTCAGCAATCAATAGCCCTAGACCTAGACTTATATTTTGGGAAAGAATGGTTTCTGACTTGTGATAAAGCTCATGGGTGCTGTGGTGAGTTCAAAGGGCACAAGTAGCTCACATGACAGGCCAGACACGTACATGTTGGAGCAATTCAAATGTCTGTTGCACGCCGGAGCAGACAACTAGTGACGCATATGTAAGATTCCTGCTGCACTGGGCCAGTGTGTAACATGTTGGATAGGTAGCATCTCTGCTGCATGATGGCCAATGCAGCCACACAATGAACATGTAACATTCACGCAGCAAGATGGGCCAAACAATGACATGTTGAGCATGTAACAAGTCTGCTGCGACTAGCTGCCCTCCAGCGATGCAGCTTGTTCTATGCATGCCAGAGTTGTCCTGACATCCATGCCCCAACTTGCACATGACTGATGTGAGCATACTCGGTATAAGAAAAAGCACATGCAACATATTCCCTTAGTCTTGCAGTGACATATACAACTCAAACAATTCCAGCAGGCGTCAATGCTGATCCAGATAGCAATGTCAACCATGATCATCAAATGCAGGACCAAGTGCTGATGATATAGAACAGTGGGTTTCACTGCACATCTGGACAGAACACAGTGCTGATGATCCAGATCAGTAGACTTGCTGCACACCTGGAGTAGACAGTCCCACCACCATAGCCCTTCCACGCATCATTGTTGCCCACATAGTACACCAGCACATACTCATCAGGCTTGGATGACAGAATGTACCATGTGTCCTCATAGTGCAAGTACTCATTTCCTCCATTGTACAGCACTGCGGGGTTTGCTTGCTGCATCATGCACACAAGTTTGTCAGACACAGTATCAGCATAGGTTTGAGATAGACACTGTCTGGAATGTGTGGGACTGCAAGGTTGGCTAGCGGCACAGACTTGCTGCAGGACTGTCATTGAGCAGACTGTGCATGGATATGTCAGCAAAGAAAGAGAAACCCTGGTGCAAATGTTGACATGTGGAAGCTGTGCAAAATGCAAATCAGGATAGCCAGCGCTCCACTGCAGTGAAGTTGGAAAGTTGCCTGCAGCATGACCAGAGTGGCTAGCGCTGGACCTATGTGCATCACAAAGTCTTTGGTAGCGCTGGATCCTATGCACACTACAACATCACTGGATGCACTGAAGCCTGTGAGCATGACATGTTTTTTGGGTTGCATTGGACCCGATGCACATCACAGCATTTACATTACAGTCTGTACACTCTATGCATGGGTCGATGATGGTGTCTGCAAGACAGCAGCTGTCTTTGCTGTTATTGGTGTGGTGGGGAGTTAAGCAGGAGAGATGCTACCTGCTTGAAGGTCTGCACAGTGCTGCGCTCTATGAAGTCATCGTTTGGCTTGGCAATCCTCCAGTTGATCTTGCCATACAGTTTGCCAGCCTCTGGCACTCCAAAGTAGTGCTCCTGACAGTCGAAGTCATCAAACAAGGGATTCAACCCTGCTGTGATGTACCACCGGCCCTGCAGGACATAGGGAAAGCCTCATTGAGCAGCTGTGATGCAGTGTTGTGCTTGTAACTGCGAATGGAGATCAGTCAGACCGGCCAGTCGCCACTTGTTTGCAGCTGGTGGAAAGGCTAGAAAATCATACTAATACTTTTCTGTTACGCATAGCTAACTGCAGCTGTAACTTGTAGCTATCTCAATAAATCATGACATTCAGTGCTTTTCCGCTGATCAGCCAGTCTTTCAGAGGTAGTTCACAAAGTCACTGTGCTGCTTTCTGTATGCTGCCATGCCCAACCTTGGGATCCTTACAATCCCATAGTCCCATGTCAGCACCAAATCTGAAAGCCGTGCAATCTCACCTGAAACTTGCTGAGGTCAAAGCTCTTGTCGAGGACCTCAGGCTTGGGCTCAGGAAACACGTCTCTGTCAATCTTCTGTGGAACGCACTTCTGGTCGCTGACTGCACATGCGTTGAAAGTGGCAATGGCTTTGTCGTTGTATAGATCTCCACATCTGATCTGCATGGAGCACATGTACATTGTGACAACATGCGTGTGCAGCACAGATGAGCCATGTTCTTAAGCAGCTAGCATAATGCTGCTACAACATATTTACCATAATTCATGCAATCTGCGTGACTGTTTTGCCAATGCAACAAACTGGCGTTTCAATGAAACAATTACTCGAGCCGCAGAACAAATGACAAGACCAGTGATTGAGATGGCACAGAAAGACCACTGATGCAATGCTGCCAAGACGCTATTGAGCTGAGCATGATCAACAAATATGAGCCACATCAGGGTTGCTGCTTGATACATTCAGACATTCATGGCCGCTTTGGTTGCCTACAAGAACATATTGACATGTCATACGCAGTAAGGGTCGCCCTGGGAAGAAATTACATCAACAGTGAACAGATCAGAGGTGGTACCTGACACCCAGCTTCATCCTTGCGTCCATTGCAAAGTTGCAGACAGGCGAGGTTCTCCAGGCATTCTGGATCTGCTATACAACTTGCCAGTTGCAGCTGCATAGCAAAGCCACATGCAAGAATTGAATCTGGCTGAAGAAGCACCATGACAGCACATGAAGCAAAACAGGGCATCCGATGATGTGCAGTATTTGATGAAGACCTACAGGCATGCTGAGATTGACAGAGGCACTGAAACAGGTCAGATTCAAAGCAAAAGACCAAATTTTCAGGTCATCCTCGTGTGTGATTGCAACTGCCCAGGAAAGGCATTGTTGCAGCAGCTTCAGGGATGCTCCTGAGCACTGCAGGAAGCTTTGCTTGAGAGCAGATGACAATGCATTGTTGTATAGCAGGCCCTAAGGTGTGGCTAATTGAATGATGTGTGTCCTTCCTGGTGAGAATGTACCTGACATTTGCCAAGCAAACAAGTGCCGGTCTTGACCATATCAGCTGCTACACCAGGTCCTGCAGCAACATGCATTTATTTCTTACCAGTCGAGGAAAACAAATTCTGTGGAGCCCATCAGGCCTCACTTGCAAAGCGCCAATGAACAAGCAGCTTCCGTTCTTGCAAACAATGTGGAAGGTGGTGCACGTGCAAGGCCTAAAGGTTACCTGCAAGCGTCAAGCCTGACGCCAACACACCAAAGGCACCAAGCACAACAGCAGTCTTCTGCTTCTGAATTTGCTGTCGAACATTATCCATAGCAGCTTGCCAGTCCATGGCGCTAGTGACGACATTCTGTCTTGCAACAGATATTCTTGCGGTGCGGGAGAGACGACAGGACAACCGTGGGGCATGGCGTTGACTACCATGTGATATAGTATCCGACGTAAACGGTTGCCTTTGCATGAAAGGCCGCTGGCACGTCGTTTGAGCCTGCAG
>JAABUK010007056.1_pt1 | contig 16399 bp, 15 predicted proteins | sample 5559141 | NCBI WGS metagenome assembly JAABUK01 (sample SAMN10711869, study PRJNA513367) | rock metagenome | isolation source: Antarctica rocks | place: Antarctica: Victoria Land, Pudding Butte nord | collected 2016-01-03
CCTCAAACGGCAGCAACAACTTCGCTAACTGCCTATACCCCTCCAGTCTTGCCCGTTGCCGCCTCTGCTCCGTCAGCGCGGCTTGCAGTCTCTCTCTTAGGCCTACATAGCGTGCCGCTTCTGCTTCAGCGCCTCTCCCTTCCTGCTGTTGCTGTTGCTGTTGCCGTTGCCGTTGCGAGTCTAGGAAGAGATCTTCGTAAGACTCGGGTAGAGCGTCAAAGCCTTCAGGCGTAGACATATCCACTCCCCTCCCCACCACCACCTCACCCGGCTCAGGCGGATCCAAACCCGTGGCGCTGACATCGGACCAGTAGAGCGCGTCGATCTGCTCGGCTACGTGCCGTTGGGTTTGGGGCGGGTAGGCGGATCGGTTGTGGGTTGCCAGGTGGGCGTTTAACCTGAGGAGGACGGTGTCGACGGATTTTGGGGGGAGGGGGTCTGCTGGGCTGGCGTTGGAGGGGTCGGAGCGCCAGGTTGAGGAGGGTTGGAGGATGGAGGAGAGGAGGCGGATTTGGGAGCGGAGGAAGGAGGCTTTTTGGGTGGGGATTGTTTTTGAGGAGGGGGAGTCCATGGTGGGTTCTTGGAGGGGAGGGCACTGGAGGATGGGGTGTGGAGTTGGGGTGGTGATGGACGGGGTGAGAGACGCGCTGGGGAAGTCGCGGTTTGGAGGCGTCGAGTTCGGCTTTTGAAGGGTTCGTCTGTGGGCGCGTCTATGGTGAAACTAGAGCGGAGTGTGGTGCGAGGATCAATGGCAGAAGCTACTTTTCCGCTCAAGCCCCCCACCCCTTACCAGGGCTCTACGGATCAGTCACGGTTTCGATGGGTTGTCAAAGCTTGGCATCAGGCGAACAATTGAGGTTGGACCTCGGCTCTTCGAGCAGGGCTTGTATAGCAATTGAACAGTCCTCTGGGATTCATTCTCTACGAAGACGGTAGAAGTCAAGTTATTGTTTTCTGCAAGACATAGATCACGCCTGTTGCCGAATTGCTTCCTCAGATCTCTTGATAATCAGAGACTCGCCAAAGATCAGTTTCCACCGATAAATAAAGACCCTGCATGAGTTGGGAACAGGGTCTTTCTTGCTGTGTTAATATCCTGAATGTCAAAACCAAATCTTCCCAGAGTGCTTTTGTTTGACATTGGCGGAGTCTGTGTAAGTGGATTCTTCCTGTGTCTGGTAGCAACTGTTCTTCGCTTGTGACTTGAGGAGTCTCAATTAGTACGGCTTCTATCCTTCCTGTTTCTGTCGCCTTGCTATCATATCAGAAAGCTGACTCTCACAGGTTGTCTCACCTTTTCAAGGAATTGTCGACTACGAAAAGGCCAATAATATCCCGTTAGGTTACATAAATTACAGCATATCCAAAACGTCTCCCCATGGTACATGGCACCAACTCGAGCGAGGGGAGATCAAGCTCGATGCAGACTATTTTCTCAATTTCAAGGCAGACCTTGAGAATGGGGAGAGATGGCGAGAGTATCACGAGAAGCTAAAAACGAAGACAAAGCCAGCGGCAGTCGCTGGTGCAGAACCATTGACAGCCGCTCAAGTCCCTCCACTTCCTGATATAGACGCAGAGAAGCTTTTCTGGTCCATGATGACCGAGTCAAGGCATCCGGATCCCTACATGTTTCCTGCTCTTCACAAACTCAAAGCGTCCGGGAAGTTCACCCTTGCTGCTTTATCCAACACTGTCATCTTTCCTCCAGGCAGTCCGGTTGGTGAGGTGGCCGAAGGGGATGTAAGGAGAATGTTTGATGTGTTTGTGTCGAGTGCGCATGTTGGGATGAGAAAACCGGACCCAAGGATATACGAGTACACGATGGAGAAGCTTCGGGCGGAGGGGGGATCAGACTTGAAGGCCGAGGATGTACTTTTTCTAGACGATATCGGAGAGAACTTAAAAGCGGCAAAGGCGCTCGGAATGCGCACAATCAGGGTATTTCTTGGGAAGACGGACGTGGCGGTGAAGGAATTGGAAACAATCCTCGAGATGGACCTACTCGAACATAGACAGGAGAAGGCAAAGCTGTAAATACATCCCGATTCGAATCTGTTACAAAGGCTTGGATCCACAAACACACTCTTTCACTCAAAAAGGCCCCAGTCGAGAGCTTGTGAAATCGTTCAACGCATTCTTCCCCAGAGACGAGTCGAGTCGAGTCGAGAAAGTTGCCATTTCACGAAATTGTTTTCGAACGTTTGGACTGCCATTTGGTCGTGTCAAGTGAAGGGCGTAGTTAGGCAGCCCCTTTCCTCTAGTTACTGTCGACTCTCACCACTTCAACCATTATTTCAAAATCCTAATCGAAGCCCATGTCGAGAGACTCAGACTCATCCTTCTCACCCAGTAGGCGTAAAGTCACGTTCACTATTATTCCCTTTTTGTGACTCGTCAATGGGCGCGTTCGTTCCTGCAGACGTTGGTTAGAATGATGATGGCGTGACAGCAGCGATTAGACGGCGAAATCCACAATTCCCCGAACTTTCGATGGTGCGATTCCTCGAAAGGGGACATCTCGATTCGAACATTGAACGGTTCTGTGAGTTGCGTGGCAAGGGAGTGGTGTGGGCAAGACGATGGCCTCCAGGACGACCAGACCATGCTCGACTCCGTCGTGCCCCTTCTAGGATTGGGCAAGCTATTCTGTTGAGATGTGAGGGCAGTTATTGCCACGAACGACCGTTGGACAAAGGAATGAATCAAGGTCATCCAAGATGCAGGTTGATCGAGACAGCAAGAAGGGGTTTTTTGGACCGACGACGTGCATTAGCGCGGTTATCTAGCCAGCTATTACAGACCGAGTAATCCTCGCAGGACTCAATAGAGCGTGATGGCCAAACCAAGGAAGAATACGCAATACACCTGCTCCAAGAAACTAGCAAAGCCAGTACCAGAACTTCTCGATAAAGTTCTTCGGGATCTGCTCCGGCCAGACCGCTGCATCCATCGCAGCCTTCCCAGTATATATATCAGCATCAACAGCTCTGATGAAATGAGTTCTCTTCAACAGTCTCCAGAAGAGATAGAGACCGAAATAGATGGGGATGCCGATATAGTCGGTGATGAAGGCTTGATAATCAAACGTGGGGGCGAAGGCGTCGAATCCATTGAACAAAATGATCATGCTGAAGAAGACTAGAGCGATGTAGGCGAGATACGGCTGGAAGGGAGATTTGAAGATAAGGGTATTACGATCGACACCCTGCGCTTTGAGCGCAGCGTGGAATCTGATGTACGCCACGTTGATGGAAACCCAGGTGAAGAGAGTGGAGATAGTGGTCAAATTTTGGAACCAGGTGAAGACGGTGCTGGAGCCAGCGCTGCATGACAGGTACGTCAACAACGAGATGCTGGCAGTGATCATGACGCAGTAATATGGCACCCCTGCCTTGGAGCACTTGAGGAGGAATCGAGGAGCCTGTCGGTTCTGAGCCAATGCGAAGAGGTAGCGAGATCCAGTATACAGGAAGGCGTTGGCGGAAGATGAGGCAGAGGTCAAGATGACGGCGTTGATGAGCCCCGGCAAACCTTTAATGCCGGCACGATTGATCGCAATGACCCAAGGAGATCTCGCCGCACCAGAGGCACCCGTTTTGATGGCAGAGAGCAGTCTTTCGTCGTTCGAGGGCACGAGCACGCCGATAGCGAGGGAGCCGAGGACATAGAAAAACAGAATACGCCAGAACACACGCTTGACGGCTTTGGGGATGTTTTTATGAGGATTTTCAGCCTCACCAGCGGCAACGGCAACCATTTCGACGCCTCCGTAGGAGAAAGCAGCATTGACGAGAGTCGAGAAAAGGCCGAGGAAGCGGCCAGTGCTGCCGGTGCCAATGTATTCCTTCATGGCGCCTGGATTTTTCCAGTAACGGAAGCCACGACGGTCATGATCGGGCCCACCACCAAGATCGACAATGAAAGCCATGAGAAGCAGGCCGACGATAGTGAGGATCTTGATGGATGCGAAAATGAACTCGGCTTCACCGTAGATGGCGACAGCGAAGATGTTAAGGCAGATGACAAGCACGATGATGATGGTGATCCAGGCGGCGACATTGATGCCCCTCGCACCCTGCCAATATTGAATGACTGTTGAGGCGGCCGAGATTTCTGCGCAGAGCGTAATGGCAGATGAATACCAATTGTTCCAGCCAACAGCGAAGCCCATGGCTTCGTCGACATATCGAGCACAAAATTGTGGAATAGCACCCGGCAATGGCAGCCAGGTAGCCATCTCACCAAGAGACATCATCATGGCAAAGACCGCAAGACCGGTGAAGGTGTAGCCCAGCAGAACGGACAGAGGACCGGATTGGGTGAAAGCGCGCCCGATACCGAGGAAAAGACCAGTGCCGATGGTACCACCGAGTGCGATGAATTGGATATGTCGTGATTTGAGACTACCAAGTCGTCAGTTTCACGCAGCATCGTTCATCCGAACAAGATGATCATACCCTCGAGCAACGTAACCATATTCTTCAGCAGTCTGCACATCACCATACAAGTCGGTGGCTTCATTGATCTTTGAGCCGCGGCGGGCCTCCATCTTGTTCCCCTCGTCGACATGGTAGTCGGGGCTCTCGGAGCCATTGGCCATGCCAACTCTGTAATTGGGATCCTTCTCCATTGTGGAGGTCGGGCCACGCCCAACGCGCGACTACAGAAGAGAGTCGGTGCTGGCAATGAGGTTGCGTGATCAAACAGGGCTCTCGACAATGTCGGACGGCTCAGCGATCAAGATCACCTCGGTCGATGTGTGGATAGCCAAAACGAGGGGTCCGGGTGACTGCGATGGTCTGCGACGGCATCGAGCATCTTTATGTACAAGGCGCACATGATCAGCGGGCGGATGATCTGGCCCATGTCCACTGCAACCCTTCTGATGGCCTGCGATGCGCCTAGCGGGTGGAGTCAAGGGGATTGGGGGATACTGCCACAGCAGGCGACCAGCCGGTATGTAATTAGGGTCTGGACAGCCCTCGGACCAAGCGGCGTCCCATCATCCATCATGCGGGGAGAGACTGGCTCAAGAGTAGTGCATGGGCACGTTGCAAGATACCCAGCGACCACTGAGCTTGCGTGCAAAGATTAGCTACTGCTGAAGGCTGCGAGGCGATTCGCAGTAACGCCATGCGAGGCTGTTTCCGACCACCGAACCATTGGCCCGAGGCTGGAGGCGACAAGGATTCCTTATCTGGAACTATCCTCACATTGGGAAGGAAGAACGATGGGATCCAACATGGTTGGATCTGGCGACGGGGTGCGAGTTGTCGCTCCGATCGCACTCGTCCAGGGGCCAAACTGCCCTTCTTGACAGCGACGTAGTATTCTCTGCTGGTGAGTTTTGAGCCCCTAGATGAGGGCGGAAGCTACTGGTGCTTATCTCCGGTGGCGTCCGCCCTTCTCCACCTACCTGACACTTTTCACTTGCTGTGATGTCGCAGGCGTTGAATCCACTCAGACTGTGGTGTTGATGGGCGTTTCCGGCTCAAGGCAAACATCAACGTTCAAGCCTGAGGCGAAGCCGTGCTACAGAACGCAATAGAAAGTGCGGAGTTCTCCTGGCCAAGGCGGATTGCAGCACAGTCGCAGCTGGGATCCCTTTGCTTGTCTTCGCGAAGCCTCCTGGGCACGGCTGGCCGCCTTGCTGCTCGTACTGCACCAATGCCCTTAGCATCAAGCATTATTGCTCCGACCGAAGCAAAGACCAGCGCCACTGGACGAAACAATGCGAGGGGCCCGGTGGATCACCCCCTCATGCTTTGCCAACGCCGCTCACTTCGCACACCACTCCGTAAGCAGAGACGCGGCCCGGCACTACGGTATTCTGGAATTGCGGGTGGAAGTAATCCGTCAGATACGAAAAGCCCCCGGGTATGGCTACTCCATGGGATCGTCGTGGGAGACTGAGAATCATCGCGTCGAGCGCTTGAACAGAACAGCAGTTGAAGCCGGTGCATCAGACGAACGACTCCAACGAGGACCTGCGCTATCCGCACTGCCTCCCTCCTCCCTGTGATTCCATTCTCGACAGAGCTATGCCCCAACGATCACGGCCGTCCCTCACTTCGCCCTTTGCCCAACTCCGAAGCTCTTCCTCAGCCACGCCAACCAGCGATTTGCACCTGCATGCGAAGTTGCATTACGAAATCTCGCCCTCGCCGGCGGTACCCGCGCGTTCGCCGCTGCTTCTAGTGCTGCAGGGTCTGAAATTGCATGTCGAGCGGGCCATTTCCTCATTTGGCAATCCCTTTTTAAGATGGGCAGCATCCCAGGAAAGAGAAAAGGAGCTCTCTTCGACCTTGGAAATATTTGACAATGATGCAATCCTCCTCAAGCGGTCACCACATCGTAGGTAATTAATCGCGCGAGGCAGATAAGCATTTGGAAGAGATCAACGATGTGGTGCCCAAGTCCACCGACCACGTCTTGGACGGGGTATTTGTGCCTTTTGTCTATCTAGTCAGCTATCAGAAACCGCGTCGAGTAGATTGCTCACTTTGCTCAAAGTGATCGGCCGCAAACGGATTACGCCGCTAAAGTTTTCGGGCAGCACATTCATGCCTTTTCCTTTGCATCGACCCGACAAAACAACTCCTCGGGTTCACTCCAAATTTGCGGCGAATCGCACCTCACTGGCGTGGGTTGGAAACTCAATCAGGTATTTTGTTTCGCAGCGAATCACAAATCGCCATCGAGGTTTCGTGGACACATTATATCCAAGCAGGCTGAGAAATAGAGAGCTGCCTAATGGAGTTACACTCTACATACATAACCAGCTTGAAATGAATTGTTGTTTCTCGGAGACTCAGCATTAATTTCGAAGAGAAAAAAAGCGCCGGCGCGGCGGAGATACTTCAACTGTCGCAGCTCTTCTTTCAGAGGGTTATCGTTGGACGACCTATCTCTCCACTGCCTCCTAATGAGTCATTCTATTCCTCCGGCATATATCCTTGAACGATGGTGTCTGTTCTTCTATAGCGGGAGTCCTACCATTGTACAGCTCCTTCAAATTCGATGATCAAATGCGGAAACTTCCACCTTACCGCCTGTTGACCCCTCCAGCGGAAGATAGAAATCATGGATGGTTTACCTGCTCTACCGCGGATGCCTCTGGAACTGAAACAAGAAATGCTGTCTGTCCTCCCTGATGCTCTGACGTTAAAGTCGGTAGCCCTGTGCTGTTCTTCTTTCTACCATGCATTCACCTATGCCGATGCTTTGGTTACTACCCGTGTCGTTATGAATCAGGTTGGCACAGACATCGGGCCAGAAGCCGTTCCAGCTTTCGAGTCGTCTCCTCTAGAACCCTGGACCAGGAAAGGCGCACAAGATTTCGTCCATGAGTACCTTCTTTCTCGATCGCGTCAGCCTCAATAATGGACTTTGTCTCAGGCTCTGCCTATTGGCATTTTCCATCAGCGTGTCCAAGATTTTGCCCTGTCATTTGCTTCCCGAGCACTGGCGCAACCTCCTATTCATGGGATGCTGAATATCATGCCGTCATTTCCTCCTTCGCGTGAAGAGACAACTCGCATTCAGCGGGCTTTTTACCGATTCGAGATATACTGTAACCTGTTTCGAAATTCTTCACGCACTCATTCTAGCGTTCAGGAACAACGAGACATGTTCTTCTCCAACTTCTCACACTGGGAGAATGAGCAGCTGACACGTGTTCGTGACTATCTAGTCCGCGTTGTTTCTCCAGGTATGTATCAACGACCTCAACAATCCAAAGAGAAGTTTCTGGGGCTGGTATTATTGATAGACGTGGCTAAGTGGGCTTCAGAAACCGAATCTTGCATCGCTGGCCTCCATTGAAGACCCAATGGGAGAATAGAAAAACACCCATTGCCGGATAGACACCACCTCGACTGTCTCGCGTACGACTTTGGTCCAGCCGTCGATGAGCTGGCGCGGATTGTAGTATGCGGGTGCGCAGGATAATTGGGAGGGAGGCCTCAGGGAGAACGTATCGGCTGCTGCCAGCTATCGAGATCATCCGACGCAAACGAATGATTGAGATGTCCGCCGCTCATGGCGGCGTCGTCGTGACGCTCTTGATCTGGTGATGTTCTTCGCCCAACGCCATCAAAGTGAATGGGGTCGTGGCCGGCCGTGAACTTTCTTGACATCCACCAGCTTGATAGCAAGATCGCAGTGACAGGCTCTGCTATCCACAGCCGGCCCAGGTAGAGCACTTTCAAGTTTGAACTCAAAGCGTCCACTTCTACTTGCAGACCTTTTCCGGTACCGCCCCACTGCATATCCCAGTTCAAAATTCTCCGCCTCACCTCATCGTCGCACAGTCAAGCCGAACTCGGCGTTTAGTCCGAGTTCAAAAACACATCAGAGACAAGCTGGCTCGCCAGTCAGCATTCTAGAACCCCACAAATCAAAATCAAATCGAATCGAATCGAACCCTGCCGATCAAATCGCCCACCACCCTCGGGTCCGACCATAAATTGTCCCACGACAATCCGAGCGCACTTCATGTCGCGCGTGGACGACCTTCGTTAGGCCCTCCCTAATCCCTCTTTATCAGCCAGCTGCTTCACCCACGGCCGGGCAGCAGAGCCCGAAATACAGCTCAACAGCCCAACAGCCCAACCGAACCACTCCGAGTGATATGGAGCCTCAACCTCCTGGAAATGGATGTGATGGCTGTGGCGGGTGATCATCGCGCGAGCAAGCGTTACAGGTACTCGGCACAAGCGTGTCGGGGATGGTGTGATTGGTATCCCCTTGGATTGTGGGATTAGAAGGGGAAGCTAAGAGGAGATGCACGGAAGCAGCAGACAGTATTATGTCAAGTGGGGTCTGGTGACTGGGACTGCTTATTCACAAAGCATCGTGTGTGTTGGGTTCCAAGTTGAACGGTGGTAATAAACGTGCATTCTTGCAGTGGAGTACCGTCCAGGTCCACCACATTACATCAACCCTCGTATTGAGTGAATGGATCCAGAACAAAAAGCAAAAAGCAAAAAGAAAAAGAAAAAGAAAAAGAAGACATGTCAGTATTTAGACGTTGATGATGTATATGTATGTAATATAGATCCACTGGCATGAGGGATCTTCATGCCGCAAGTTTGTTTGTCCAAATTTCAAAGGCCTGAGAGGACATCTCTCTCGGCCAGCCCGTTGCGTACGTACATCACGACATTTGACGTACGAGGACGCCGACGTCCCGTCGGGATGGAAGCGGCGTCCGCGCTCCCGTAAATGGGCAGACAACAGGCCGTGTGCTACTCGCCGGGCCATCCAGTGTATATCAAACAACGGAGCCTCCAAGACGACGCCCACACACTATCCACCTCCAACATGGTCGATTGGCTGCACTGTACTTTCCTTCCCAAGTCACCACGACGAGATCACCGCTTAAACAAACTCCCGACCTCCTCCTTCCTCCACTCAATCTCCAACCCCCCACCACCCCCTTCTCCACCACCACCACCATAAACCCTCTCCACCAACCCCCTCATCCTCTCCCACGCTTCCCCATACCGAACCGTACACTCTGCAAAAACCTTCCCCACCAAGCTCCTCGCCAACACCATATCATCCCCGTCTCCGAAGTGCTTCTCAATCCTCTTCTTTAGCGTCTCCACCCCTTTTCTGATCTCCTTGCTGTCGTAGGTGGAGAGTATCTTCTTCGCCGTAGAGCGCGAGTGTGAGGGGCGGAGGGAGATCGAACGCGCTCCCGCTGCTCCCGCGGAGGATGGATTGTCTGCAAATGAGGAAGAGAGGGAGTTGTTGTTGACGACGGATTTGAGCATAGCCTCAGTGGACTCGACGAAATCGAGCCATTTGCCCAAGGGTCGGCGGATGATGGCGTCGGTGTATTGGGCGAGGTGGGAGGCTAGATCTTCCGAGGCACGGGAGCGCCATTCCTGCAAGATCGGGTTGGAGCGCGAGTCCACTTCTTCGAGGTAGTGGTTCATGTTCTCGATTAGGAGGATGTGGTAATTCAGTGCTACTTTGTCTTCGGGGTCATTGTTATTTCCTGCGATGGCGTGGGCGGCTGAGGCGTTGCCGACGTGGATGCCTCCGTGACCGGCTGCTGTAGAGCCTGGCTCGTCTTTGGCGATGAAGTTGAGGCATTCCCACATTGCTTTGTTGAGTTTGGAGTAGGATTCGTTGACGACGAGGCGGACTTCGAGGGTTTCGTTTCCGGTTCCGGTAGCGGTGGGGGGGAGCATGGTTTCTACAGTGGCGGAGAAGTTGGGGAAGGTACGCATGAAGGAGATGACTCCTTTGCGTTTTTTGAGCTTGACTTTGGTGTCTTCGATGCCGCGAACTTGGTCGTCGATGAAACGGTGGAAGAGGCCTAGGAGGCGGTCATGGATGGTGCGGAGGGTGCGGGTTAGGTATTCTTGGTTTGTGTCTTCGTAGGTGAGGAGGGATCGTTCGAGGGAGTAGAGAATGCCTATGCCTTGTCTGGGAAATAATCAGTGAGGCAGCGGAATGTCGGAAGGAAAAGAGAGCTTACAGTTGATCATTGCTCAAAGCCCACTCGACCAAATTTTGCATGTCAGTGGGCCAGAAAGCATAGATGCTGTCCATCATTCTCTCCATCATCTTGGCCATATCACGATCCGGATCATAGGTTTGTTTGGCAGAGAGGTTGGGTAATTTACGCTGTGCTGGTGGTCTGCCGGCGACAGTCTCTGCGAAGTCGACGTTGGATAGGGAGCTGAGATGGAAGAACGAAACACTGAAGTTTTGTTCTTCCGAGATGAGTCTCAAATGTCCTTCGAATACCCCTGCGACAGCTTCGTGGGCATCAACTTTTCCATCTCGCTTTTCGCCGACGGACTTCCCTAACGAACCCGTGGCTCTGACGGTCTTCCCTCGTTTGACGGTCAATTTGCGTGCCGCGGTCGTGATGCCATCGTCTGGCTTCTCCTTCTCTTGAGTTGTGAAAAGAAAGTCCTGCTCTTCGCCAGTCGGCTTTCTGGTGACCTTCTTCCAGGCGAGGACGTTGTCTCGAAACTGTTCTTGGTAGGTGGATTTGGTGTATGTCTCATATGTCGATATAAGCGTCTGCCATTCATAGGAATTGACTTCTCGAACGAATAGCATGAGAGCATTGTACATCCACAATTCCTGCCTTGACGAGTCATGTACTCTGGAATCCATATTAGTCGCTGCAATTGTTGGATTGCCACGAATTCTTTCAGCATTCTCGCTCGTCCGCGCTTCTGCAGTTTTGAACGCCATTGACATGTACTGGGAGAGCCTCTTCAAAAACATAGATGTCTGATCACGGTAGTCCTCTTTCTTCTCTCGAACGGCTCGCATTTGACCAATCTCGGTGTCTGCATAGATGCCTATATCAGTTCTATTTCCGGTCGCTGCATCTGCTCGCCGCTTCTTATTCTGTCGGATGTCCGGGTCAATTGTAATCATCGCTTTGTATAGAACTGTCAATGATTGTTCGGCAGCCTCAACGCCGTCAGGAGTTCCAAGCGAGGCTTCCCGTAAATCACGCAGATCTACCGAAGATATCGAAATCGTTTTCAGTAGATTCTGCAGTTCGACTTGCAATAACTTCTGGTTGGCAGTCTGCACTTGCAAACCTTGAGACTGTGCCTCAATGTATGCAACATCTTCTGCAAGTGTGTTAAGCTCGTGTGAGTACAGTGTGAGGAGTCCGTCCAGTTCATCGCATTCCTCAATAGTCCTATCAAACAGTCTGCCAAGCTGCTCAAGTTTACCCTCTTGTTGTTCGATGTGACCTAGCCAGCCACTGGCTTGCGCCCGTCCGATTTCTCGACGAACATCTGCTTCGAAATCTTCGATCTTCTTGTCCTCCGGGAGTTTGCCGTCCCAGCCGATTTCTGTGAGCAGGTCATCAAAATCCCCTCCACGGCCTTCTATGACCTTGGAGTCAACGCCGAGTGCATTACAATATTTGGCAATTCTGGCCTCCTGCAACTGTCTCCGTCGTCGCCCTGGCGACCTGGACCGAGGGTTCTGTGGAGAAGCTGATCGAGGCGCTCCTCTCCCCATGTCTCTGGTCTGGGGTTGGTCTTCCCTTGGGGTTTTTTGGAGCTGGGTGGTAGGCGTCGGCCTGGTAGGTGGTGGAGATAAAATGTCAGAGGCAGGAGAGAGAACCTCTGGAGTTCCACTTCTGCCACTTTCATGGCTTGCGCCTCTTAACAAAGGAGCTGGAACTACACCTGTGATACCATCCGGCTCGTTAGAGATCGTTTCCTTCTGTGCTAGTAAACGCTCTGCTGCGCCGCCAGCACGGGGTCTGAAAGCATTTGCGGCCAATGCTGCCTTTCGGAACTGATTTGCAATTTCCTTGCTTGATTTCTTTTTTCTCATCATAGGTCCCAGACCAGGGCGATACTCCTCTTCAGTTTGAGAATTTGGACTAGTGAGGGGTGACTCGGTGGGAGAAGTGAACATCATAGCTTCATTCAGAGTTGGTAGACTATTGGGGGATGTGATGGGCGACTGGTCTTTGACGACAGTATCTGGTTCTGTAGGCGACGGGAAGTAACCTGGCATCTTCATCGATTCTTGGCTGGGCTCGTTTCGCACCTTGTCCGCGCCTCGTGAAGGTGGTCGCAGATCATTCTTTATAAGTGTGGGTGTCGCGAGTGGCGTTGCGAATGTACTGCTCCCTTCACTTTGTCCAGATGCTTGGCCAAAACTGCCTGCTGGCCTCTGATATGGTGGCCGTCTTCGTTCAGGTAGAGCCTCTTGTGACAGGTCTGGAGTCAATGTTCGCTCCACCCTAGTCTCAGACGGCTTGACAGCTGATGTAGCAGTGCTTGGTCTCGAAGAAGTGGACGTGCCATCTTCGCTCCTATTGACCAATGAGCTATCGCTGGGCCGACCCGCCAGTCTGCGAAACGCATCGTCATTCTGGGGAGGTGCTGGTGAGGGGCCATTCGCATTGGGACGTGGATTGCTTGGTAGTCCAAGAGCTGGCTGTAGTGATGATTGGGAAGAGTTTGCACTGAATGCTGGCCTCGGTTTGGTGGGGCCATTGTGGTTGAGGACGCTGGATATTGATTCTGGAGTAGGCGGCTGTCGACGAATTTGCATTTGGTCTCGCGTCCCATCCCTGCTTGGAGCTTGAAATTCTCCCCGAGAAGGGGAACGGAGGTCTTCTCCGCCAGCACTTCGCTGACCATCACGATCCGGCGGCCTAAAACCGTTGCGACTTCCCGAACGATCTCCCTCCCTGCTTGGTGCTCGCGCAGGATATGGCGATTTTGGCCGATTGAATCCGGACGAAGGCGCCGGAGGAGGAAGATTTGGCCTTGGAGGTGGCGACCGAGCTTGAGGTTCAGGCGTCGCCCGCGGCACAGGTACTCCGGTCAGTTGCTCTTGTTCTTCCGGATCGAACCCAATCATTTCTGGCAGCTTGCCACCAGTATATTTCCGGTAGATCTTGATGAGACTGCCAATGAAGAATTCTCGTTCCCTTGAGCTGGAAGCTTGCCAATAGTAAGGCTTTCCCAGTGTCACAGTGAAGCCAACATCCGACGCCCACATCTTCTGCTGCTGTTCCTCCGAGGTCATAGGTACTGCACCAGTCCAGGACTGAAGTGGACCGAGGTCATCAAGATTCCATGTCTTGCCAATCGAGAAAGATCCTGAATTGTTTTCCCGTGCCTTGTGAATCCGAACCCGTCCAGATTTGCGGACTGCGACAATAATCACTCGAGGCTTTTTGTTCTCATGGCCTGAGTCAGGCGGAGCTGGAGCAGACGGGTGCAGAGAGTCTTCGGTTATTTGAATGTGGGTGATGTACGACTCCATTTGGGACCCATCTGGGTCTTTTTTTGAGAAGCAGCTCTCGATAATCCTTCTCTTCTCATCCTCAAATCTTTGCGCACGGCTCATTCCATCCGTACTGGCGCTTGCGTTTGTGTTCACACTGCCTTCGTAGCCGTTGCGAGTCTCACTAGGCATTCTGCCGTGCTGCCTCGAACCGGCGAGGAGGGGGTCCCTGAATGGGTCTCGGGGACGAGGACTGTTCATTGTGGAGCTTCTGCCCGCGCGGACCTCATGCCTGATTTACTGGAAATCTCTATCGATGCGAAGCGACCCTCTACTTCGTCGAGAAGTGCATGAGACTGGCCACCGTCTTGGTTCCCGTTGTGGTGCATTGGCCAGGCCGTTCACAGCGTTCGTTCCATTGCAAGACCCTCGAGCCTTTGGGCGCAGTTCACGCATAGAGTGTGGCTAGTCCCAAACCGTGCTTAGCGTCCCTACGCCCGCAATCCTGCACGTCTCCACAGTTTTTATCTTTGGTGGGTCTCCAAATTTTAATATTTGAGCATCACAAATCACCAACCACTTGCCTATCTCTCACCTTCTACATTGACTCAAGACGATGGCAGACCAGCCAATTGCCAAGAAGAAAGTTCCGCCAAAGCCTCAGTCAAAACAGGAGAAGAAAAAGAAAGGTCCATCAAAACCTCAACCGGCCTGGTTGTTTCCTCCAGACGAAGAGAATCCCGTTCTTAATCCCAAAGAAAAGTCACACGAAGAAGTTGAAAAAGCCATCAAAGAGCGGGAGAAGGCCGTCGACTACATGCAGCGAAGAGTACATGGCGTGCCAGACCGACCAGCCCCCAACCCTCTTCTACTGACTCTCATTGGGATCTTCCTCACGGATTTTGGTTTCAATTCTACAAGTCGGCTATTTACAAACGAGAGACAAGCAAGGCAAACATTGAATGGCTGGGAAGAAGCTCTCGGAAAAAAGATCGACACGAAGACACCGAAGCTGGAGCAGATTTTCAGGGACTGGCATCGGGATTGGTTGATTAGAGAGGGCAATGAGACCAGCAGCAGTGAGACCAGCAGCGACGCAAGCGATGACGAAGAAAGTGAGGTTGAACTTCAGAAGAAACAAGAAGGGCAGAGCATCGGCAGTGCAGACAGCGGCTCCAGCTCAGCAGGCTCCGATGTTGAGATGAAGAATGTACCGCAGCCTAAGGTCAAAAAGACTACAAATACCAAGGAGGTCTCTTCACCCTCGCCTTCTGTATCGTCTTCCAGCTCCGACAGTGATGCCGATGATGAGAAAGAGAACGTGAAGCAGAAAACAGAAATTTCACCAAAGAAAGCTGCCAAAGCAGTAGCAACCCAGCCAACAGTGGGACTGATAGTGAACAAGCTAAAACGAAAGGCCCAAGCCAGCTCGCCTGAGTCTGTCTTGGAGAACTCAGAGGACCAGAAGCCGACCAAGGTCAAGAAGATCAAGATGGGCAATGTAGCTGCAACAGCGGAGTCATCCGCGAGAGGTACCAAAGTTGCAAAAGTCAAGAATGAGAGTGTGGTTCCAACGCCTGCCACATCTACTAAGGCCTCCAAAACTGCAAAGGTCAAGACACCCGAAGTAGTAGTGGCTGATACCTCATCATCTGCTTCTTCTTCGAACTCGTCATCAGAGTCGGATTCTGAATCAGACGAAGGCGACAGCACCACGCCGCAACAAGGCGCCACGCTCCCTGCACTCCCAACAGCCTCCTCCGACTCATCGGTAACCATCAACGGCGATTCTAAGAAACCATCCACCAACGCTTCCCCATCATCTGACTCCTCATCCGCAACCTCCAGCTCGTCCGAAGACTCTGACGCCCCCCTTCCTCAGAAAAAGGTAGCTCCAGCTGCAACCAAAGCTGTTGAAGTGAAACAACACAAAGGCGCCAAACAGACCCCACTCGCAGAGCTAAGCAAAGCAGCAGACGCTGAATTACATCCAAGCAATAAATATCAGAGCTACAACTATGCGGATAGAGCATACAATGATCTTTCAGTGACGCGTGGTAAGGGGTTCACGAAGGAGAAGAATAAGAAGAAGAGGGGTAGCTATCGTGGCGGAGCCATCGACACAAATGGTGGCAAGAGCTACAAGTTTGAGGACTGAATTGAAGGCTAGGAAACCCGTGGGTTGTCTGGCATCTGACGGCATGCATGCTGAAATTGAGGATTGAGGCGAAGGAAGCTCAGGGGATGAAGATACTGGCAAGGCTTCTCGCCTTGTCTGCGCGCAAGAGCTCGACGTATGCGGATACGTTTCTCTCACTGATGAAGCAATCTGCCAAAAAATCTACGAGATGTGGCGGCTTGCGTTCCTTTAACGAGACATGAAAGATACCATGGACATAAGTCACCACGACCAGAGCATGAGATAGAAGCAACCTTGATACTTTGACCAAACATCCCAGCTCCTCTCGTCTTTGTTCTCGTGAAATAAACCGACTCTTAGCGGCAGCAGCAATTGATTCCCCCGCTTTTCTCTCAATGCGCCGTAGAATGCCCTTCCTCCCCCCAACCACTCAACCAACCCCTCCCAGAGAGCCCCCTCCCTGGCTCAATTCACCGTCGCAACCCTCGCCTTAAATCTCGCCCTCCCCTC
>JAABUK010007058.1_pt1 | contig 16394 bp, 11 predicted proteins | sample 5559141 | NCBI WGS metagenome assembly JAABUK01 (sample SAMN10711869, study PRJNA513367) | rock metagenome | isolation source: Antarctica rocks | place: Antarctica: Victoria Land, Pudding Butte nord | collected 2016-01-03
AATATTAAAGGAGATTAATTTAAAGGTACGAAGGAAGACTTAATACCTATTATCTAAAGTAGATATAAAGGAAGACTTTAACCCTCTTAATTATCCTGCGGCGGATGCGCTTATTAGTCTATCCCTAGCTATCTAGTTATCGATACCTATACTAGATAACTTTTCCAGCTTTAATAATACTGCTGAGTCTACTAGGTCTAGTGGAATTAACGCAGAAGTATTTAGCAATTCCGAAGGTATCTAATAGGCTCCTAGGTACTTTCTAACTTATCGTAGTCCTTCCATTTAACGAAGTACTCCTAACCCCTTTATTCTAGGATTTTCTTAACTTCGTACTCTTCGGTCTTAGCCTTAAACTTCCATTCTTTTTAGAGCGGTGTCCTGGAGTCGGCTGGTTCTAATAGAGAGATATAGAACACTAGGTATACCTTAGCGTCAGGTGGTAACTATAACTCGTAGTTAATAGGTCCCTTAAACTACTTAATTAAAAATGGTCTAACTTTAATATAATCTAGTTTCCTACTTAGTCTCTTACTCTTTAAGTTTTTTATATAAAGGTATACTTTATCCCCCTTCTTTAGCTAAGGGTACATTTTTCTCTTCTTATTAACCCGTTACTAAGTTTTAGTATTAACCTTACTAATTATTTACTATATATCGCTATGCAGTCTTTTTATATCGGATACTAACACCGTCGCTTTCTCTACCCTAGAACCCTCCCTTGGTTCTAGAAATAAGTTGGCGTGTCTTCTATAATTTATAAAGAATAGAGATAGTCCGGTTATATCCGATCTCTTATCATTAAGTACTAATTATACTATAGGAAGTAGTAAGACCTAGTTACTTTACTTATAACTAACGTAGTACCTTAGGTACGCTTCTATTATTTAGTTAGTATATTCTATCTAACTATCCGTTTCTAGATGATAGGCGGTTGATATTCACAGTTTTATTCTAATTACGGCGATTAGAGTCTTCTAATAGTAAGACGTGAAGAGTCTATCCCTGTTAGATATAATAGATTCAGGTATACTATAATCCCTTATTAGCCTATCTAAGAGGATGAATCCTAGCTAATCTACTTTATATATTTCTTTATAAGGGATCAGGATCGCATATTTTATTAACTTGTTGATAATTACTATTATTAAGTTAAAGATATCTCCTATAACTAGATCTTTTGATTTAGGTAATTTAATAATAAAGTCTATTATTACATCCTTCTATAGTATATCTAGAACCGGTATAAACTATATTTACCTGTACTTAGCGTAGCGTGTAGACTTATTCTACTAATAGTAAATATATTCTCTAATATATTTCTTAACATGCGTGCGCAGTTATAGCGTCGTATATTCTTATTAAAGTATCTTCACCGTTTTAGAGATTCCTAGATATCCTAGTAAAGGATTATTATAGTAATCCCGGATTACTTCTTTAGTATACTTTTCAGGTAAGTACGTCTTCCCCTTATATTAGAGTAGCTCTTATCCTAGTTATTAATTCCTTAGCTATAATACTAGCTTATTATTAATATAGCCTTCCCTCAGGATTAGCGTAATATCTTAGACTGTAACTCGTATAGTTACTATCAAACTCTATATTAATACTAGCGATCCGTTCTTTTCCTATTTGAGAATTAGTTTCTCCGTGATATCCTTAGATTCTATATAATCCGTACGCCTACTTAAGGCGTCCGCCTAACTATTATCTTTCCCTAGGATGTATAGTATCTTAAACTTATACTATCCTAGTAATTCTAATTAACGGACTTACCTTCGGTTTAACTCCTTAATTATAGTAAAGTTTAAGAGATTCTTATAATCTATGAAGATAGTAAGTTCTAAATAACTCTTAATATATACCTTCTAATTCTGAAGTATATATACTACTATTAATAGTTCTTTATCGTAGATGTCGTAGTTCTATTCTACTACCGATATCTTTCGTAAGTAGTAGGCGATTAGGTATTATTTACCATCCTTTTCTTAATATAAATAAGTGCCTATTATAAGATCTAAGGTATCTATTTCAATACGAGCAGGTTTATTTACTTAAAAGGTATAGAGTACTAGTAGATTTTAATAGGCTTCTTTTAATATTATAGATACTTTCTATTAACTTATTCCCTATTAAAATCCCTTTTCCTTCTTAGTAATATCTATGAGTAGTAGGGCTATTTTTAAATACCCTTTAATAAACCTTCTATTAAAGTTTATAAATCCTAAGAAGCTTTAGACTAATTTCATATTATATAGTATAGGCTATTCCGCTATAACCTTAATTTTTTTAGGGCTTATATGAATACCTATAGTACTTACTATAAATCCTAGGAATTCTACTAATTCCTTATGAAATTCGTACTTCTCTAGCTTAAGGAGTAATCTGGCTTATAATAGGTAGGTTAAAATGTTCTATATATACTAGATATATTCTTCCTTAGTCTTAGAGCAGATTAAGATATTATTAAGGTAAGTAATCGCGGTATAATCTAAATAAGCTTAAATAATATTATTAACTAGTACTTAATAGGTTACTAGTACGTTAGTAAGTCTAAATAATATAACTAGGTACTCGTAATATCTATATCGAGTCCTAAATATAGTTTTCTATTCTTCTCCTTCTTTTATTTAGATTAAGTTATAAGCTCCTTATAAGTTAAGCTTAATAAATATCTTTATCTAAGAGAGTCTATCCTACAGCTCGCTAATATTTAGTAAAGGATATTGATTCTTAATAGTAATATCATTTAACTTCCGATAGTTAATATATAGCCTAAGACTCCTATCCTTCTTTAATATAAAGAGGATTAGATAACCTACTAGTAATTTAGATTCTCGAATAAATCCCTTTTTGAGGTTCTTATTAATATACCCGCGTAGTATAGTAAGTTCCTTTTCTAATAATATATAGATTAGTCCAAATATTAATTCCTTTCCTAGTTCGAGTTCGATCTCATGATCCTAAGATTAGTATATAGGTAAAGCTTTTACTATTATCTCTTCTATAAAGAGATGCATCTATTTCTTATACTCTCGTAGGATGTTAGGAGGTTTGTCGTTTCCCCTAATAACTCTAGCTTAGTTATCCGGCTAACCCTTACTAGTATATATTAAGTTAGACCCTTATCCGAGGTCGTCCTTCTTTAAAACTAAAGCGTAATAAGCTTTAATTAGTCTTTAATTCTATTTCTTATCTATCGCCATCCTCTATTAGCGTATAGGTTATATATTAGTAATATCTCTAGTATTTATAAATATAAGTACTCCTTTCTTCTAGTTAATTACTAGATTGTACTTCTTTAATTAAGGTATTCCTAAAATGATATAATAAGTAGCTATCCTAATAATATTAAAGGTTAGTTCCTTATAGTAGCGTCGAATTATTATAGGTAGCGAGTATATCTCCTCGTCTATCCTTCTTATTAATAGCGTTAACCTGTTAGCTATCTATAAGTCGTACTATTCTTTCTTTCTTCGAGTTAGTAGGCCTAGTAACCGTACTAAGTCTCAAGAAGCGAAGTTACTAGTCGCTCCAGAATCTATTATTATAATAGTTCGTTGGCTATTAATTAGTACCGGTATATTCATATATATATTATACTAAGTAGTATACAGGAATTACTTTAGGGTTAGTATATTAATCTACTTATATCTTCCTGTAATATAAGAGATTACTTTTTTCCCTATTTAAGGAGAAAACCGTATATCTTCTTGATTTCTATATACTTTTAGCATCTGTTATGCATGTAAGTATACTACTCTAACAAGTGGCAATATTCCTCGTTTAGGCTATGCATTAGTTATTTCTTTACACTGTCGTACTAGTCTGCGGTAGATCCGGGAAACTATACGTTAAGTCGTTTACTAGCTAAGTGCTAATTATAACTATCGCTCGTGTAATCCCTCTAGATCATTCATTTATAAGACGTACCTACTGCCTATCTTCCTAGTTCTAACCGAACTTGGTAGTAGTACTTATAGTAGTCGTCAGCGTAGGCTATCTAATATATAACACCGTATTCTGGATATACTAAGTTAAATCGGTAATCTTTAACGTATAGCTTTTCTTCGTAATACGTTTTCTCTAAGTGTTTTCCTTTATTTAATCCTTATAATGCGGTAGTATAAGATGGAGAGTTATCCGGAGCATCCCTACTAAGTTTATAGCGTAGCGCTTCTTTTTTTAAGCTCTCTTAACTTTCTTATCCATATTTTAAGCTATACTCTAGAACCTCGCCGTTATCTAAAGATTCCTATTCTATCTTCTTATCTTAAATATCTTGGAGTTATTATTATAATTAGTCTACCTCTATCTAGATATTAATAACTAGGTCCTTTAGAACTTCCTTAAGTTCTAAGTCCTCTCGTCCTACTAGGATAAGATACCTCGTAGTTCTTATATTAATATCCTAGGATAATATTCTATAATCTTTCAGATTCTTAATGAATTAATATACTTTTCGTGCGAATTTAAAATAGTATTCTCCCTTTATAACTTTCTTTAATAGTCTTTCTACCTTTATCTACTCGTGGGTCGAGTCGTAGTTCTCTAGATCCTTAGAAGGTTCGTTATATAGAACTCTTCTTAATATATTTAACTGCGGTCGCGGCACTATATTCTTTAACCGGTAGTCTCTAGTAAAGTAGCTTAGTTTACTATAGCTATAATAGGTTACTACTTTCTTATCCCTTTTAAGCTACTTCTTACCCCTGAATTTTCCCTTATCTTATTTCTAAGTAAAGTCCAGTTCCATTAGCGTATATCCGTACGGGTCGCGTTATTAATACTATCGTCTTCCTAGTCTATTACTAGCGAAGATTCCTAATTATCCTATTCCGGAGGTTCTACTATCATGTCATTTCTCTATTATTAACTCGTAGAGCTTATCGTTAACCTCTATAACCTCTACTATTAGAGTATCGAGATTATCGATTTATATTCTAATTCGCATAAGTTCTTCTTTAATATTAAACTTTAATCCGCGGCGGTATATTATTATTAGCGCGTTATTATCCCAGTCTATCTTTATTATATATTACTGAAATTAAGTGGAATACTTAATAGTAGACTTCTTCTAAGATAAGTACTAAATAACTCGTATAGCTACCTTATTTTCGTTTAAAGGACTAAAGACTCATCGTATCTTAATACGAAATCATATAAAGCTTTCTATCTAGTTCTAGATATATTAGTTATCTAGGTTATCTTTATCCTTAAGGTACTTCTTAAGAGAAGGATAAACCTACTTCTAAGCTTATCCTCTTATATATATAATAGCGAAGGCCGGCTGTTATACTATTAGTAAGGTCTATCCATTAAAGGTAAAGTAGAGCTGAAGCTATATAAGCTAGTCTTTAAGCTTTTCTCTTTTACCGTAGAATAAGTCGGGTCTAGCGACCTTAGGTCTATCCTTGCTATCTATAATTAGGCGTCGTGAACTCTAGACGCTTAGGGGGGGGTCTCTACTTTCTAAGATACTTATTCTAAGGGTACTTAAAGTGTTACGGTTTACTCCGTCCGTAGATAGGGTAGACCTATAATTAGTTCTCATAAAGAGGAGTATTAAGGAAGCAGGATAAATAGGCTTATATTAAATAGGTCTAATATAAGGTATTATATTTAGTACTTAGAAGATTACTAGAATTATAACATGAGTTAAGTACGGAGCTCCTATCTACTTAGAAAACATCGCTATCTATATAGATATAGGAAATCCGTACTAAGAGGTATACTCGCTATGCTCGCTATTAAGTAGGACGACCGGTGCTCGCTCTACTCGCTATCGAGTAAAGTAAGTACTGCTCGCCTGCCAAGGAAGCTATCATGCAGGTAACCGTTCCTCGGAATACCTACCACAGTATAACACGTACTGCTTGGTCTAGCTAGTCGTAACACAGTAGTAGTACCTATATACCCCGTAGTAAGATAGCAGTAGTACCTACATACCCCGCAGTACTAGTAGCTCCATACCTTGCAGCGCGATAGCAGTAGTACTTATATACCCCGTAGTAAGACAGTAGCAGTGCCTACAGTAAGACAGTAGTAGTACCACAGGGGCCATAATAAGGTTATAACCGGGGGCTACTATAGGGGCGGTAATAGTAGGGCTATAGGCCGGGAGCAAGATACTCTAAGTGACGCATATTAAGAGGTCTGTAGGCTATAATATCGACCGTATATCGTTGAGGCCTTGCCACCTATTTTTGGTGGGGGAGCTTCTGCGATATGCGTCGATTTTTTGATTTTCAAAACGATGTGTGCGGAATGTCGTTGTGACCGCCCGTCCTAACACCAAAACGGCTAGTGTTAACCGCTAAGCCTTCCACATACCCGCCCACCAAGTTCTCCTCTGCATTTTTTATGTACATGGAAGGGCAGTACGTATCGCCAACCGATACCTGTATTGTCCACGGACAATACAGGAGCTCTACAGCACATCATGCATATCATTCTATGGGCTGGACGCAATGTGAAACGACCGTCTGTGCTGTTAGCGGCGGGTACGCTCAGCCTCAGCTTTAGTGTGCGCGCGAAGGCTCGAGGGTGAATCGTACACATCGTCTGCCAGCCCGCTCCATTCCCATCTTGAGCTCTGTCTTCACGTGGAATATGGCCTATCTCGAGGTCATGACGGGCCTGTTACCATGCGAGTCCGCCCTGTCCAAGCAACAGAGAAGCCAACATGCGGCTAGTCCTCATGCCAATTCCCCGCGCCTGCGCTCGTGAAACTGTTTCACGCGTCGCCGAGGCTCCAGTTACCAGATCGACATGGATCGATACGGGAGACGATACTCCATCACAGAAGTCGAAGTGGATTTGATTTCTCCATATCATGGCTTCGGACGCCATGATCCTCACGCTGCTGGGCCTCCACCTCCTATTCACAGGACAGTCGGACTCCCAAGCAAGGTGAGCTATTGGAAATCATTCTTTTCTCCACTTCCAAGGTCCAAGGACCATGATCCACATGCATCGGAACCGTCGCCTCAGAATGCCGATTCGGTCGACCTCTTGATATCACCAAATGAGATAACCGCAAAGTCAATGAAAAGGAGAAAGCTATGGGACCAGTACCATGGTGGATGGCGGACTGGGGTGGCTTTAGGTACCTTGGGAGCCATCGTAGTGCTCATTATCAACGTCTGCCTGTTGATTTGGATCAAAGCTAAATATCATGTTCCAAATGATGGGGCTGCCACTATCTTCGAGGGATCATGCTCGCATAAAACCCAGATATCTGTCTGGTGCCATCTTGCGATCAATGTCTGCAGCACATTGCTGCTCAGTGCTAGTAACAATGCAATGCAAGTCCTGAGCGCTCCAACGCGAGCCGATGTCGACAAGGCCCACCGCCAAGGTTTCTGGTTGGATATTGGGGTAACAAGTATAAAGAATCTACGTGTTGCTCATTGGCAGCGTGTGACGCTGTGGGCGGTCTTGGCATTGAGCTCGATACCATTACATCTGTTGTAAGTTAGTATCCGGAGAATTGAGTGCAATAAGGCATGGATGCAGAAAGTCATTAGATCCGAGCTGACTATCCTCGACTCGAACAGTTACAATAGCGTCATCTCGACCACGCTCTCAACCACTGACTACATGGCTGTCGTAACGACAGAGGACTTCATGAACGGCGCCGCCTGGAATCATTCCATCACTCCCACAGAGTACTCCCAATTATCACAGCAAGTATCACCAACACACACTGAGACTCAATATCCCCTTGGCGTTCCAAACTACAACATGATATCAAAGCTGCAGCATAACGCTACTGGCGACCTACAGAGGCTTGATATTCCTACTTGTATCAGATCCTACAATCACGAGTTCGTTTCGGACTGGCGCAACGTGCTACTGGTGTCCAATGCTACCAACATGACCAACTATCAAAACGCCCAGGATCAAGACGCTGTCGTCGCCCTTGTTATTAACAATACCGGCATTGAGCGGCCAAATTGGTTCTGCGCTTGGGAACTTGATAGTGGTGATTGCTCAGCAGAAAACATCATCAAAATGAACACATGGTATATCTCCGCCATTTCCGAAAGCAAAGTTGAGCATGCGTTCGTCAAGTACTGTCTCGCTGAATCGATCGAAGCTCATTGCAAGGTGACTTTCAACGTCTACATGCTATTGATATCAGTGATCTGCAATGCGGCAAAATTGGCCGTGTTCCTCCTGATCTTATTGCTGCCAGGCTTCAAGCCTCTCATCACTGTTGGCGATGCAATAGCTTCCTTCTTGACCTTCCCTGATCCGGTGACATCAAGAATTGGTGCTCCCACCGTTGCGGAGGACGGTTCGTGGACACCACCCATACTCTCTACGCCATGGAACCCCAAAAGATGCCACTGGTTCTGTGGAGCAAGTCTCCGACAATGGTGTGTTGGCACACTGGCGTAAGTGGCCTGTCATTGTTCCAAGCTCTCGATATAACTTACCAAGAGACGCTGACCGAGCTTAGTATGATAAGCATCTTTGTTCCAGCACTAGTCGTGCTACTCAAATTCACGGGAAGCTGGGGCTATCACCCAAACTTTGGGGAACTCTGGGGCGAAGGCTTCGGTGCTGTTCACACGGACTTTCTCGTGACCATTGCCTCATCTGAAGTGGGAACAGCCTTGGTATCAAACAGTCCACAACTCTTTCTCTCCATAATTTACGTCTCATATAACCTCCTCATGACCTCTATGATGATGACAAAGGAATACAACGACTTCGCAGTGGAACGCAAGCCACTCCGCGTGTCCGAGCCCAGAGGCCAACAACGATCAAGCTACTACTTACAGCTCCCGTACCGATACGCTGTGCCCCTAATAGTCTGCTCTGGGACCCTCCACTGGCTGATTTCACAAAGTCTCTTCCAGGTCAAAATCATCTTCTATGACAACGCGGGCAATCTCCAGCTCAACAAGGCCATATCGGCCTGCGGCTGGTCTCCCATCGCTGTGTGCTTTACGCTCGGACTCGGCGGCGTTATGATTCTCGTCCTCTTTGTCCTTGGCTGCCGAAAATTGAACAAGGGAATGCCAGTCATGCGCAGCAATAGTCTGGACATCGCCGCGGCATGTCATCCGCCAATACCCAACGAGAAGATGGCGTTGGAGCCTGTGTCCTACGGTGCTGCTGATGTCAAGGGCTATCGTAGCTGGCACGCGTGCTTCACGAATCAGCCGGTGGTGCCTTTGACGAGAAAGTATGACGGCACGTTCAGGCTGAATTTGATTGCGGATGACGGAGATGAGCTGGACTTGATGCTACCTTCTGAGAAGAGTGGAATCGGATCTGATGGTCGTATAAGGAGAAGGTCCAGAGAGTCCGCTCCGGGAAGCTTTTGAGGGCCGACATAATGCATAGCCGAACAGGGAAGAGAGGTGAAACGGAAGTCTCCTCTAGATGCCAGCGAAGCGTTGTTTTCCTTATCTCACCGCTCTCCATGAGCCTCTTCCATCGCCGGATGTGATAGTTGTCCGCGCCAGACTAAGCTCTCCAAGACCCAATAACATGCCATGTGGCGTACCAGCCGCACCCCTCCGAGGGCTTGAGTTTCTAGAACTGGAGCAGCACATCCTCCTTTCTGGGCGATGGTTTGCAAAGCTGACTACCAAAACGATGCGCAATACCTCTTTTGTTACCCCTCTGAGTGTTTCCCTGAGTGAGAAATGGTCTGGTTGAGACTGCAACTGCAGCGGCATCTTATTGCATCACGGCGCCACCAGTCTTTCGAGGTGGAAGATTCTTCTCAAGGACCCATCCCTTTGGTCATCACCAGACTCGTCCAGACGCCGTTCGTACTCCTTTCGATCCTGCCTCAGCGAATACTCATACATTTCATACCATTGGAGAAGAGGATATGTGTCGGTATGATTTTTCACCTGTAATTCACCTTGGTCCGGAGTCTATCCCGAGTACTTTGTCCCCATTCTTCTCGGTCACGTCACCACCTTTGACACAGAAGTTCTTGAAGGCGTGGCCTCAGTGAGTCGCTTAGCCCTGGCTTGTTGGAGTTGAGCCTTTCTATTTTCAACCATTCTGCGTAGCTCCGCATTCTTCGTCTTTCGCATAGTTGCAACTTCACGAGGAGTTGCGGCGATTGTGTTTGGTGACGGTAGTACGGTCGGGCACTGAGGAGTTTTGGGAGTAGAGTCCTTCTCGGAGGTGACCAACTCTTGGACCACTGTCATTGTGAAGATCTGTGTCCCAACTTCCTTTCTGAATAATGTCAGTCATCGTAGCTAAAATGCGCCAGACCCTTGGACTTACTCCTGGTCGTTGTTGCCTGATGTTTGCACCTTGTGTGGGTCCGCACACTCGTTCTTGCTTTGTGGGTCCATGACCTCCAAAAGCTTGACTTCAGCGTTGGCAGTTCTCGTCGAGTACCTGCTTGGATAAGGCTTGTGTCGAGTGAAGTGATCTTTGACAATTCCGCCTGAACCACGGCCAGCTTCTGGCGAAGGTCCGATTTCAGGACTTCTTGTTGGAGCTTGGCTTCAGCATCCCTAAATTGGTGTAAAAGATTGACAGTCTCGTCATCAGGAGAGGCTTGAGTGGTCGAGCTAGTTAGATGTTTGCCGAGGTATTTAGCTTGAACTCTGGTTATAACATCAGAAAGCGTTGAAGACGACAAGAATGTACTTGCCTTATACTGCGGTTCTTTAGCTAGTGATGCTCGGGGGTGTCTCTCGACTTTCCAGGTCTAAAAGGGGGCAACGGAGGTGGAGGACTGTGTTGGCGACGTCTATGGTGAGTTTCTGGACTGACCGAACGTTTCGTTTGATCACGATTGTGATCTCTTCTTGGGCTCCTCGACCTGTCATATTCTCGATAGTCCATATTCGATCGCCTCTCCCGGTGTCCACGTGGCAGCTCCAAGCCCCTCTGGCCCACGTACTGTTGATGCTGATAACGCTGTCTTGGCAACGCCCGTGGACGCCGCTCTGGGCTCAACGAGGCTTCTTGATCCCGGTGGTAACAGGGGCCAGACCCTCGATGTCTACCAGATAGCTCTGGATCACAGATGTCATCGTCATATGCCGTCTGACGAGAACTTGGAACGCTGTCTGGACTGCTTGAATACCCTCGAAATCGATCAGGGCGATGACGCTCTGGCTTGTAGGTGTCTGTATCTCTTCGCGGATATGACCCCACTGTGACGACGCTTGCTATATTTCCTTGACGGAAAGCGTTGGAATAGCATTTAATGAGGAGACTGCAGTGTAAGAATGGAAATAGAGCTTTAAGAGGGAATTGGACTCATGTAGACGCAAGGCAGCCCCATTGGGGTGCCACCACCCTCATAGCTGTCAAGGTGGAGAGCTGAGGGTTGATGATGGGTCCGATATTTGGACGGCAGGAAAGGGCGCGTCAGTGGTCGTGGTTATGTAGGGTGGGGGAAGAGATAGATGGAATGGGTTGTGATCTATAGAGTTCGAATTACAGATGAAGTTTTTATATATAGAAGAATAAATTGAAGTTGTAGAGAATTAAGCTCAGTGTTGACACGCCTGAGCGTGTCAATGGCGAGGTATCAGAATGTCAGCTACAAATGCGGTGATTTGAAGAGATATATAAGTCTTATGTCGAGCGGTTATGAGAGAACACCGCATTCTTGTTTGTGAAGATACGAGTGCTGTGTAAGAAGATACTGGGGAATATCGCGTCCAGGCTTGTGAACGGAGTGGCAGCCTAGTGCACAGCAGCGACGATAAGGGAGTAAGAATGATCTGCGTACTAGGGGACGTTCATGATATAGACGACGGCATGGCTAGATGCATGAGTGGCAAATAAAGCGAATAAAAGTGATGAGAATGGTTTGATCATGAGTCAAACACGCAATCGAGCGCGTGATCGAATAGGGGACTGCTGAAAAGGAGAGAGTAAAGCGTACCATAGTGGCTACTTGACGTTCTTACCATAGCTCGAAGAGTTAGGTTCGATTGAATCAGTCTGTGGTGTTTGGGCTATGGGAAGTATTTTATATTATCGCGGCATTTGCGCTGGAAGTTCACACCCTTCATTATCCAAATTACTTCGTCGCAACTTCGTGCTCCAGTGGCAACTCATCGAATATTTTTTGTTGGAAAATGATCAGGTCTCTGGCACTCCTGGCACGCCGGTACGCTAAAGGAAGTGAAGGGATCTCTACCAGTATTGCTTCGTTGGCTTCACTGGCTTCACTGGCTTCACTGGTGAATTGAGACAATTCACATAATTGCTCAGAGACTGCAGTGAGATATTCTGATCGACCAAGCAGACATTCCAGTCACGCTAGCTGAATTCAGCGGCGTCGATGTTCTTTTGGCTCTAAGAGTCATCGTAAATAAGTTGCTATTACACTCTCACAATGCTAGCGCCGGCGACTGCGTTTCCCTCAGGGTCTCCTAGATCATCTATGTATTGATGTCCATTCGATGTCGCGCGAGTTAGCACGTGCTGACTGGATCTTTCCTCTATGTTATCGCGGAATATATACGTCGTCATGCGTATCTATAATGTCAGTGACGGCTGTAGCCGGACATTGCCGAAAGGTCCACCAAGAGACCGAGATTTGGAGCCAGCACATAGGGTTCCCTGAATTCACAAAGTTATCTTGCTTCGTGATTGCTCAAAATGCATGGAAGTCATTATTGTCAATCCGCCTCAGCCCTAATATGCTTGGCATGGACCACAAATACCTAAAGTAGCCAACAGCACATGGACACCGCATTTCGTCAGATTAGGGGCTCGGCTCCGCATATATTAGTATGCCTGGAGAGGAATTTTTCGTAGGGACGCGTTCTGTTCACTTTGTATTCGAATTCGGTCACTAAGGTCAACAGCCCTAAGACACAAATCGGACGTCCGCTGCGTCACAAATCACCTCGAAAAGGCAGGAGGAATCCAGACCGAGTCGGCCTTGGCAGATGACTAAGCAGGGTCTTGGCATGCATATGCAGAGTTTCCAGTCATGCGTGTTCTTTTACACAGTTACATGCACATCCATAATAGTCAACATACTATTGCATTCAAGCAATGAGACTGCACATGCTTCATATCTTTCATTAGTCAGTACATCGAGCAACCTGCAAGCGAGCTGCAAATGCTAGACGTAGGTACGGTGTAACCCAACGTGATCCGGTCGACGTTTCTTGCCGTGGGAAGTTGAGTCTCCTGGTGCGACTACGCAACAGCGTGTAATTTGCTTTAAGGCTGAATCATGTCCGCTCCATGCATGACAAAGATGAAGCTGATGGGCAGGAAGGACTTTGATTGGTGCGCAGAATCCTTCGGGGGCTGTGCTCGGGCGCTAGCTTTGGCGTTGGTATTTATAATCGAGCGGTGAGTGTCACAACAATTCCTCCAGCAATGGATTGACGCGTCCTTTCCCAGCGATGCGGACAGGCTCGATGCTGTGACGTTGGCCTTCAGCCGCACTTCAGGCAGCAGATTTATTGATCAAGCAACATGAAGTTGACTATTTCCCCCAGACAAGACCCACAGGCAAGCATCGTTCGGCCAATGCTTGGCTTGAGCTGTCAACAGTCTGTGTAGGCCCAATTTGACATGAGCAGCTCGAATGTTGTCTCTATATTACACTAGACTGCAAGTGGCTACGTTAGCATCGTATTAAATGAAGGCGGTATCCAATCCTATATACCATTTCTCTCCACTATGTCCTTAGACCGTCAAGCTTCGGCCGCATCTCGCCCCGCAAAGCGCAGAGCTGCTCCGAATGAGGAAGAGGTTAACGTTGCGACCGGCGCGGGCAGAGCCAAAGCCTGCACTTCCTGCAGGCAAGTCAAGGTGCTTCTCAAAACTTTTCCTTGTCACGAGACAAGTGGTGACATTCTAGATCTAGTTGAAATGTAACTCAGCAGAGACTTTTCCAGCGTCATGTTCGAGATGTACAGCAAAAAGCCTGGATTGTAGAATGGATGCCGATTTCAAGAGGATACCAACAAGACAGTGAGTCAGACGTCACCAGCTGGCCTCACAAACCCCTGAATCGTCCACGCAGTAAGCTTGAAGAAGTCACCTCGGAGTTGAGCAATCTGAAAGAAGTCATCAGATCGAATGCTGCTCCACACAGCTTCCACACCGACAATTCGAGGCGAAGCATTTCACAGCACTCCCTCTCACCCGAAGGGGGCTTTCTCGTACCACCAATTGTTAATCAGAGGGGCAGATCCTCTTTTGATGTATCGTCCCTAGGCTTCTATGAAATCGAAGATTTCAGGAACAGTGCGTTTTACTTGGGCGAGCAGCGTCTGGGTGACGTCCAATTGACGGGTACGGCCATCGGGGACCTATTCGAACAGTATGGAACCAGCATGATACTTACGCCAGGTATAAGGCTGACTACAGCACAGCTTCCAGCAACACTACTATCGGCACGGAGTGGTTTTGGATACTTCTTTGTCGTTGAATAACCTAAGCGGCCTGTCCTCCATTCTGTTTTGGACAATCATCATGATCTCGAGCAGGCACCATCCCCACTATGCGACTGTATTCCAGAGTCTGAAGCAGCCATATGAGCACCTTCTCGCCCGTCATATTATCCGCGCAATCCACTCTATACACACTATACATGCAGTCTTAATTCTAGTCACTTGGCCAATCCCCGTCAAAGCGCAGCCAGAAGATCCGTCATGGAATTTCTTAGGACTGATCACAAATTCTGCTCGCAGCCTTGGCTACCATCAACCAGGCAGAGAGAAGGAATACGGTTTCCCCCGCGCAACACCCGGAGACGTCGAACTTCGATCGCGAACCTGGCTCCAGATATTTCATCTGAACACAACGTGAGTAATTGATCCATATGTTATAATCATTGTCTAATCCTGGACAGCTATAGCTCACGTCTTGGTGTTCCCCCAGCACTTGCTGACGAGCCGAGTTTACGGGAGATCGTCGGAATTGCTACCGACTTCGACATCCCTGGTGATACTGCAATCCAACTACGAATCCTTCGCAAACTTGCAAGGTTTATGCACTCTTTGCAACTACAAACAGATCCGACTACTCGCGACTCACTGGTTCTTATGGCTTCCAGCGAGATCGAAACCCTGAGGTCAACAAGTCATTCGAAGTGGATTCCGGAGACAGAACTGCAGTTCCTAGGTGCCAAATTATTCCTCTATGGCTGGGCGCTGAAAGGCCAAGCTCAAGACTCGGATCTAGGAATTCTAGCACCCACAGCCGCCTCCGAGCCTCTTCTTTGCAAAAAGCTCATTCTCTATGAGACATTAAGATCAGCAACCGACTATATTCACACCTTCAGCGAGGTCGGAAGCTTAAAGATACCCGGCCACCGTGGCCCTTGGAACCCCAACGAGGAACTTCCACCTCAAATCTACTTCCCAAAGTATTACTTCTACACCGTCTACTATGCGGCGCTGACCCTCTACCACTTCCTCGCCACACTCCCACAATCATCTATCTCAGATCAGGAACTCGCCCGCAACCACATCCGCCTCACGCACACCGTCCTGTCCCGCTGCGCCAGTCATGATGCCGAAAGCGAATGGCCTCGTTTAGCGCAGAATATTGAATTGATAGGCCAGTTCATCAATTCTGGTCGCCGCCTACCGCCAGAGGCGCAGATCAAAAGCCGTCAAGGGGCAGGGTTGTTTTATGATGCTATGCTCAAAATTGCGGTGTTGAAGGCTGAGATGGGCGGGAGAAGTTGGGCGAGCGATCTAACGCAACCGAATCCGCATAACGATAATGGGTTGAGGAAGGAGGAACCGCCGGTGAAGGCGCCTGAGATGCCACAAGGCCCGACAATTTTTTCGTCTGCTACGACTGCTCTCGGCGTACATGATCCGCAACAGCATTATGTGCCGCAGGAGTGGGATAATGCGTTTTGGGGGTGGGACCTGTCGATGCTGGACTCTGCGGTGCTGCAGCAGGATTGGAATGGGCTTGAACAATGGCAGCCGTGATACTGACATCTGGATACCTTCACTCTTCAATACTCGAGCACTCGTTGCCTTAACCGCCAAGAGTCGCTTGACTTAGCCGCCTACTGCTGACCCCTTTGCGTCACACCTCTTCAAGTGCCATGACGAGTTTCCCAAGTTATTACGTGCCAAACCACCCCTCTTCCTTCTCTCTTATCAGTTCTCTCAACCTTTGCTTCTCACCCTCCCCACCAAAGATAGTCTCAATACCACGTCCACACAGATCAAGAAGATCTCTCCGGCTCAAATCAAAGTGTTCAGCCACAAGCAAATACTCATTACTCAATGTGCTGCCGAAAACGCCCACGTCATCCGTCTGCACAGAAAACATCGAACATCAGCTGATTCCTTCAAACGGACACAGCTCTACCCAAAAAAGGCAATCTCGAACCAAGTTTCACTCACACATAGAATAACCCTCCCTCCATGCTCCCACCACCACCCAAAATG
>JAABUK010007059.1_pt1 | contig 16392 bp, 26 predicted proteins | sample 5559141 | NCBI WGS metagenome assembly JAABUK01 (sample SAMN10711869, study PRJNA513367) | rock metagenome | isolation source: Antarctica rocks | place: Antarctica: Victoria Land, Pudding Butte nord | collected 2016-01-03
CGTCGTTGCATTTGCTTTCAGGGAGGAACAAGCAACACCATTAAATATGAGGACACATCAGTACATGAAGGATATAAAGCTGACCATTATGAAGGGAGCAAAGAAGTCCTGGCGCCGCTGGATCTCATTTGCCAGTCAGCACATCCACAGCAACCATCTGCTTCAAATTCTTGGTGCTGCCAAAAGAGTGGGACCCATTCTGCACGCCCTCGTCGGTGCTGCTCACATTGTGCTCATAGGTCAGAGCCAGGCTTGGCGTGGTGGAGTAGTAGGTCCCATACCCCCACAGCCCATTCAGGCGTGCATGGTTGTGCATGAAGCCTGGAGTCAGCAGGAAGAGCTCGATATCAGGGTGGCTCATAGAATGGCAGGCAGCATCTGTTGACCTTGATTGGTCACGAGGACAGCATGCAAGGCTGCCTGAGCATATGTGCATTGGTCCAAATATGGAAGTTGTGGTTAGCGCAATGTTGGCTGTCGTTGGCAATGCAACTTGCGCAGACCTAGCTGACAAATAAGTCACATTCTTGTATGTGTTCAAGACGTAATCAAGGTACAAATCTCCTGCAGGTGTGCAAGCAGTCTCTGCCCCAATTGCTCATAACAGCTAGCATTTTTTTTGTCGATCTAGAAAACCATCAGGGCCAGCCTGCTTGCGTAGAGCTGGAAATTACTGAATTGCTGTGACTGCGAGTGAGCCATGCAACTGTCTTTCTGACCAGAGCTATTTTTGTTGGGAATCCTTCCTTTATTAACCTCCGAAAAAGAGTAATGAAAAGTAATATATATACATCAGAAAAGGAAGAAATGCAAGGATAGTACTCAGATCCTCCCTCCTGTACTTTGTCATACTTAGTTTTTATATGTTTTTGGTTACAATGGCGGAGGGACCCACCAAACTCAGCAGCATAGATGTCCCAAGGGTCGGCCTTGGAGGTGCCATGCCACAGAGTGGAGGCGCCCCCATTGACCAGGGCCAAATTAGGCTCAAGGCGCCAGCGCACCTTCATTGCAGCCAGGCTGCTGGCATACGCTGCCCACAACAGCTTGTTCTGTATGCGGTGCACCTGCAGCCAGTGAGAACACAACTTTGGGTGAAAACACAACTTTGGGTGAGAACACAACTTTGGGTGAAGTCACAAGTTTGGGTGAAGACACAAGTTTGGGTGAAAACGCAAGTTTGGGTGAAAACACATTTGAACAGCATGCAAGAGATTGGGCATGACTCAGTTTGAGAATACTGCAGCTGCAGAAATTGAAATGCATGCATTTGGTGTCCTGTCTGAAGCTATCAGCGTGGACAAGCTGTTCTCGCATGGGGACAACAAGCCTGGCGCTGTGCTGGTAGTCACATTCATGAAGCGCAATGCTGTGAAGCATCAGGTCAGTGGGCAGACGGCTGCCTGTTGTCTAGTAGAGCTTGCTGTGAATGCAGGGCACCAGCGTTCATTAGCAACACTCTCATCTGACATGATGAGCAGCGTCAGAAGTGTTAGTAGACTGCTAAACTGTATTCAGCTTGCCCTGTATGCAGGACCTTTGCGCGACTCCCCAGCGTGTTGAGCTGACACCCTGCTCGAATGTGTAGCCAGGATGCAAAACATGCAGACTGGGCTTGTGCAAGCTTCCGCAGCCAGTGTAAGGGCAATGGCCAATGTTTTTCCACCGGCAAGGGCTCACCTTAACAACTGTGGCTCCAGTTTGTTGCAGTGCCTGCACAAGGCTAGCAACCTCAGGACTGGCTGAGTCCACCTCGAAGAGCTGAGTGTTGAGTGCATCATCCATGGGTGTCCAGTTGGCAGGCAGGGCTTGCCTTCTGACCAGCTCCTCCTCATAAGCTTCTGCATTCAGCCTCAGGACATAGTTTTCTGCCTGCATCACCCAAGAGCACCAGGTTCTTGACAGCTGCGAGGCAGTAGGACAGAGCTGACATGCAGCAATTGTGGTCTTGACCACAAGTAGGCAGCTGCTACAGAAGCTACATGGACAGACTCATGGGGAGACATGACATGTCGTGTGCAAAATTCCAGCACGCACCCGCAATGGGAAGATTGAATGATGCATGGTGGTTATGACTTTACCCACGCAGACCATGCATAAGTAATCTGTGCGAACTTGTTTCCAAAAAACCCTTGTGTATCGTGCGCTGGTCAGTCACTGATGTTCTGGCGGCTTACTTTGGCAGCAAGTTGGGGAGCTAGATGGAGAGTTTGCTGCTCGCTATGCTGCATCTCAGCCAGCTGCTGTGAAGTATCTCACTGACAATTGGTTCTGTGCTGAGTGGATGCACCAGTGGCTAGCTGCTGGACATCGCTTTGCACACTCAGATCATGACACAACTTGCCGGTCGAGAAATTTCACGACGTGTTGAAGCACTGGTATTTCAAGGGTATGCGTCACTGCTATGGATGGGGGAAGATACGTGCACCGACCACTGTATTTTGTCACCAAATTTTCATGAAGCTTCAGATCAACAGGCTGTCCGTTCAAGATGAGCTGTTTCATTCAAGCTTCTCAGACGTCGTCTGTTGGCCTCCCACTGGCTGTTGCAGCCCAATTTCCCATGTAAGTTACAAGATTCACAGCCAAGCCTTGGTTAGAGAGGCACCAGACGGCCGCAGGCCTAGGCCAAATAAAGGGTGTTGCAATATGAAGACCTCAGCTGACAACAATGCAAAGACGACTTCATAATGCTTCATGACTACAAGGCAAAGAGAACTTCCTACACGTTGTTATATATACAGCCTATACCGTCGCTAGCAGCACAAGTTTTGCAAAAATCAATTCATTCGCAAATATTTGCATTTGAATGCTTGTGTTCGGTATGTAACCTCACTTGCAAAAACTCAGAATACCACACATGACATGCGAAGAGTGTAGAATGCCATGTATGAAGCTGCAGATCAGAGCTGGCATCAGCACGTTCTGTGCCTGATGCAGCAGAACCGGATATGCGCACCGCCGCACCCAGTTTCGAAAAGTGCCGCACCGTGGAAACTATGCAATCGCAAACAGCAGCAATCCAGGCCTGTCAATCTGAAGGAAACCTTCACAATACGAAATTCGCATTGCTGGCAATTGCCCTGCATGCAGCCCTGCGCAGCACTCTGCAGTGGCATGCTGCTAGCTGCTGCAAACGTGGCCCACGGAAATCCGCGCTAGTAAAGGCGTGTTGGTTGAAGACAAAAATGATGCTGCAGAGACTCGTGGCCAACATCATCTTGTGCCAGGAAAGTGTGATCAAATTCATTCAAAAACCTCTCACAAAAGACATAATACACCGCTAGTATATCAGATGGGACAACAATGCTGATTAACCCAATTCAGGCTAGCAAAGATCCACAACGTCAGCTATGGCTGACCTGAACAGGAGATACAAGCATGATTTCGGACTTCGTGCAAGATAGCACACATCCTTGTGATACAACTAGGTCTAGCCCAGCAATGACTTCAGAGTGAACAACAGCATTCATTTGCTGTGTATATGGAGCTGCAGATCAGCCATGTGGCACTGTGTCAGCAGCCATGAGGCAGTGCGTCATGCAGCCATGTGGCACTGCGTCATGCAGCCATGTGGCACTGTGTCAGCAGCCATGTGGCGCTGTACCAGCAGCCATATGGCACTGTGTCAGCAGCCATGTGGCACTGTGTCAACAGCCTCATTTGTATGATCTTTAAGGAAAGGGTGGTGGCAATGTAAGTTGCCTGCCTCAAAGGTCTGTACATACTTGACCACGGTCTCCCAATTTGCAGCATGTTGCAAATCATCCACACCTCCAGGTTCCATGAGGGTCTGGATGGGCGGCTCTTCATGTTGCCGAGCCAAAGCCTCTAATTGCTTTGTTGCGTCCATCAGATACGGGTAGGGATGGACCATGCTGACAGCATGTTGTTTGCTGGTCTGGATCTGCACAGGGCATTCACACTTACACAGTGACATCTGTATGCTGTGAGTGTACGTCCAGTGCATATGCCAAGAACATGACTGCATGTAAGCCCATCAAGCAACATTTCCTGTCAGCAGCTTCGTGATCCACAAACAAATACAGTGCGCAACAAGCATGTGTACCCAGCCAGAAATTGTATCAAGCAGAAACCATAACAAGCCAAAAGCCAGTAAACAAGCACAATACACATTTGTAAAAGTCAACTCTTTGGTCTTTCAGGCTGACCAGCCTGGACCTGTAGAAAAGATAGTACAGAGACATACCCCACGGAAGAAGGCAGAAGAGAAGGTCTTGTATGACTTCCTGTCATCCATCGCATTTGAATGCAGCTGCTCAGCAATTTTGGTCATCTCTCCAAGCGCATCACTGCGTGCCACAACCATGTATCTGCATGTGGTGTCTTACCATCTATGCAACCTAGATGATGAAAGGCCAAGTCTCTCACAAGCTAACACTTACCCTAGTCACTGCAGGTACCAATAGATGCTGCATGGCTGCTGCGTACTCAACTCACAATGTATATGTATGCAGACAGCATGTGCTGAGAGGCAGAAGCTTTGAAGGTTGATGTCCAATGGTCTGCACATGCTTCACCTGGCACGACAGTACCCCAGCCTGACTGGCTGAGACATGATGACTTGAGCCTTCTGTTCAGCATCAGACATTCTGTTTAACAGAGCCTGCCTCTTGCGCAACAGCTGCCCTGTTCTGCCATACAACAAGCGTCTCAATTGCAGCAGATCCTTTTTCTGGCTTGGCGTGAAGTCCATTGTTGCCTGCACGCAATGAATGCTGACTGCCTGGAAGCGCCTTGTAGAAAGTGGCCCCATGTGTGCACATTGATCTCAACGTGCACATGATGTCAAGTGTGCCAGCAGCAGCCTAATGAAACTGAGTGATTAATGACAACAAAAGCCACATCCAGCAAATGAGCTGCACGGCATGATGCACACAGCGTGTGCACTTGTGCATGCTGGATCATGGCAAAACTAGCATAGGCTGGGTCTACCACATGCAGCAGCGCATGTGTATTGACATGTCATAAATGTCTAGCACGTTCCACAGGTGTATACAGTCTGCATGCGAGAGGGGACTGCCTCGATGTACAACACAGCATCCTTCACAAAGCTTGCAACAGAAGCACTGCAAAGACTCACCAGCAAATCATCATAAAAGCTGTCAGGGTGTGGTTCGCTCTGTAGCTCTGTATCCATGCTGGACACACTCAGAATGTCCATGACTCGGGGATTGGTGATGGAAAGGCATGTGAAGACTGCTGTGATCTCCAGACTCCAGCGCTGCAAGCTGGCAAGTGCTGGGCTGTCTGGGTCGTCCTCAATCTCAACCAGGTGTTGCGCCTGCTTGTGTGTATACGCCTGTGCAACACCATGGTGTATTTGCTAGACTGATACCAGAAGCTGTACACTTCAGAATCAAGCCCATGCAAAACTTACAGTGTACAGCTTGGCAAACTGAACAGCTGTTCAGGAGGCAAAGTCCTCCATCGCAATCAGCTGTCTGGAGCCATTCACAGTCAGCACAACTGCTGATCCCTCCATAACATCTTTGATGGTGGACAACACAGCTTCGGCATCATCCTACACAGCCACAAAGCAGGCGCTGTTATTGATCCATGTGTGCTGTTGTTCCATTGAAAAGCCCACAGCTGCAGCACAAGAAGGCAGGCAGCAATGGCTACAGTGCTATAAGCCAGGATATCACCTGCCACAAGAGGACATTGCAGCCATTGGTAGATGGTTCCTGCTGTTGTTTATGCTGCTTGTCTAGTCTGGCTAGCTTTTCCAGCAAAGCATTGCGTGCTTCAAGCTCTTTCTGTTTAAGTTTTAAATTGTGTAGCTGAGAAGTTGTCTCAGCCAGTTGAGCTTCAGTAGTTGTTGACCGCTCCTGCACAAGCAACTTGGCCTGTTGTCCACAGCTCACCCAAGACAGGCTGTCAAGGACTCGGGACAAATGTAATGGCTGCATTGTACTCTTGCGTAATGCTGGCACTGCAGTCGCACCTTCTTTCTCTGCCTGAAGCGTTTCTGTGCTAGTCGGTTCTTTTCTTGCCTGCGCTCGACTGCAGTGAGTTGTTGGGTGTTATTTAGACACAAAGCAGGCGCCTCCTGGTTTTTCTCTGGCTGCTGGATGTCCGCTGACGAGATGCAAGAAAACTCAGGGAGGTCCAAGGGGATTGTCGACTGCAGACCAGCGTCCAACTCGGTCACAAAGTTCCAGTAGTTCTCATCCAGGTCCGAACTGAGTCGAAGTGGTACAGGTTCCCCGGAATCAAACATCGTGTGTGATGTTTGCAACTCCGTGTGGGTGACCTGACAGGCTCTGGGTGACCTGATAGGCTCTAGATCAGCTTGCTCTGAGAGAACATTGTTGCAAGTCATTTGACAGTACGCTCTACGTACTGGGCCGGGCAGCGTATACCCGTACGGTCTTGATTTGTCACTATGACTCATCGAGCTTCACTGATAGCAACTGCTACGGGGCATGTTGGGGATATTGTTGCATTGCAGCTCAACAAGTATGGCGTCAAGACTGCTGCTCTTGTACGTGCATCGCAAACAGACAGCAGTGGGCAGGAGGATGCGCTGCGTAAGCTTAAGTCGGCGGACATTAGAATCATGGTGGGTTCTCCAGACGGTGATCAAGCCAAGCTAGCAGAGCTTCTTCGGAAAATTGACAGGGATGTCACTGCGATCGCCGGTGAGCGTGACAACTGTGTTCCTGGAATCGGCTGTAAGTCATTCAACAATACTGCATGCCTACGCTGAGGTGGTTCTCCAAGCTGGCAAGCCCATCCTCCACGAGCCCTATCACAGTCTTTGCAGGGGGCAACACCCAAGGTGTTGTTTCTGTGCTCGGCCTGGAAAAGTCTTCTGCTGCTGCCGTGTCTCAGTGGCAGACATGCTCGTTTAACAATACAGGTCACACTGATGCGCCAGGGACGTGTCCCTTATTCTGGCGCACTGAGGCAGCCAGGGATTGACGCAGTGAAGTCATGACTCATTGCTGCATAGATCACGTGCAAAGTGACAACACCTTTGGGTAAGGGAGTGACCACGTTGACTGTGATGGTGCATTTTCCCATGCACAGCTCTGACGCTGCCGTCGCTCATGGCCAAAGGCAAGAAGGCTGCCAGCCAGGACCTTGCATGACCCTGCAGCTACTCACATCACCAGCTGTTGACTTGGGTATTGTGCACTGCAGCTAATCTTGTTGCAGAGGATGATGTTGGCTTGGTTGTTGCAAAGGCAGTGACTGATTCACGCACTGCCAACAAGACAATCGCCATCCTGGCCAATGCCGTAACTTAGAACGACACCATTGCAACCTGGAAGGAGCTGAGCGGCCAAACACCAGACAGGAAAGATACTTCTGCTAAGGAGATGCAACAAAAGACTGATGATGAGAACATCACTACAGTACAGATGTTGCTGATGCTGCATAGTCAGGTCCTGTCATTTGCTAAATTTTTCCTGCCAGTCATTGCTTGGAAGTAGTCTATGTATGCATGCCAGCTCATGTGGGCATTCTGCATGCTACGGTAGGAAGCATACCTCAGCTGCAATCAAAGGCAATCACAATGCTACCTTGCCTGGTGTCATGGACGCTGTCTTGCACAAATGAAATGCTGTTGCTGATTCGAGTACCAAGTCATTGCGCATTGCGCTGGGGCTGCCCCAACAGGCTGAAAGTATCAAAACACAGATGCTGAGGTCGTTGCAGCACTTGTACCTACACTCATTAAGACCGTTTGGGTTGATGGCTGCCTCAAGCAGCTACACTCAGCAGCGCAGGAGGATGTGCTGTTTGCCTCTGAACTATACCCAGACATTAAATTCCAGACAGTGCAAGAGTACATGCAGCAGTTTCTGTGATTAATCAAAATATTTGTAGCTTGGGCAACGTTTGTCACCTCAATGATGTTACCAGGCTTGTGACAGGCTAGGTTTCACCCCTAGTGGGGCAGTGAAAAATAAAATTCTCAAAGCATGAAGTCTTGTTGCAAGGGCAAAGCTGTCATCATGATGTTGACCTCAACAAAAAAAAAAACACAACCCCAAGACATTGTCATGTAGGAGTGTGAATTTGGCCAGAACAACAATTGCAAGTAAGGATGAATTTTCAACAAACTCTCAACCAGACACAACTCCCCACATAGAGCTTCTGAAGCAGACAAAGTATGCTCATAAACACTGCTTTTTATTAGACAGCAACTTGGTGGGCCGCGCGATGCTTGGCATGTCGGAGGCTATGTTTACAGTTTGTTTGAATGAAAGTGCTGACATCCACTGCAGCACCTCAACAGTCGGTCAGGCTATCTCCGCTGCTTGACAGCGTCAGTCATCCATGAGTCCAAGAATATCTTTGCGCACGTCTCGTGTTCGTAATAGCCCAAATTCGCAGTCGAGCCAAGCCTCCTGTAGCGAGGGGGATTGCAACTTAGCTTCGATCAGCACGTAAGCCAACAACCTGCACTGCACGTGTTGCAGGCTGAGGGTGCTGGCGCTTTGCAGCTCTGGGCGCCAAAGCCAGAAGGAATGCCGGGATGCCTTGTGTCGCTTGGTCGCAGGAAAGCTTGCGAACTTGGCATGGGGGGTCTCAACAATATTCATTCTGATCAGTCCCCTGATCCTTTTAGGGTTTGGCTCGATGCATTACATAATGTTCGAACCCTAAACAAATGAACTGTTCAAAAAAGACTTCGTGTGCAGAAAAGAAAACTTTGGGAATTTTTTGTTGGGCCCTTGCATCAGTATGATGATACCATTTTGCAGTCCAGACCCCATTATTTTGACATGTTTTGGGACCTAGTGTCCTTGCCAACTCCAAAATCATAGGACACCCGTCAGCAAGTCACAGTGCACCCTAGGGCCTGACACAGATTGTTGCCTGAGAACCCACCTCTGGTGGTCCAGTGTTTGGTACAGACTTGCTGATTTCGCCAGGGTCAATTGCAATTCTCAACTCGCAGCCATAGGTATATAGTATTCCATGCGATATGATACATATTTACCTAACAGCAGTTTGCAGCAAGCATGACAGTTACTGTAGCGACATTCACTGCAGCGTCTGCCAAAACACACGTCACCCAGACTTGTGAGCCGTTAAATTTGAAGCCTTTAAAGTTGCGCTTACAAGAGTTGCCACTGTGATCTTGGCAATGCCTCCTCCGCCTTTGTAGCAGCAGCAGACGCTGTCACCCACAAACATCGATGATATCAGTGGCATTCCAGGGCTTGCAGATGTATGAAGTACGCTGCGACAGCTCATGCATGGCAACGTATGCTTACTGGCACACACGAAATACGTGTTGAACATCCGAAGCTGGCCACCTGGCAATGAAAGATTCGCTGAGGCAGCTGCCCCATTTGCGTAAAGTATTAGGTTCGACCACATAAAGGATATCCTGAATCCCCAAGTAGTAAAGCAGACCGCGGCACAGCACACTGCATTCTTCACATCATCGCTAGCCAAACGTCCATCACATCCGCAACGTGCATCCAGCCTTAGCATCAACCGGCGCCTGCGGATCTCTGCAACTAATTAAAGGTATGTTTGGTCCGCTGCGTGTTCACCGCTGTACTTTGCAATCGAGCCTGGCTGCAGCTGTTCTGCGATCTGCACAGCTGTATGCTGGCACGGCAGCCTGTTGGTGCAATGTAGCGTGTCTTGCATTCATTAATCGTGGCGCTGCTGCAGCACTGTCTATTGTCAATGTCCTGCACTGAGCGACGGTGTTCCGTTGCAACTCGATCACCCGCGGACTCATGGGTCGGCTTGCTGTCGCGATTGTGCATTTCGATGCCGTGTTGTGTTCCTCATATTTAAGCTGTGTATGCAGGTCTCATACCAATGACCAAAGCAACGCATTTTGCTCTGGCAGCACTGGTCCTCAGTGCAGCATTCGTCGCTCCAGCCCTCGCTGCCCGTCAGCTGAAACAGACCACCGGCACGATCAGCTTCCCGGGATGTACATTTCTCCAGGATTCAGAGATTGCCAAGAATCAGGACTTCAGCAGTGCTTACAGCTTGCTGCAGTCGTCTGGTCTTAGCAGCAAGCTGTCCAACCTGTCATCCCCTGCCACAATCTTTGTCCCCACCAACGAAGCTATTGCTGAGTACTTGCTGGCAGCGAACTTGACCATGGCTGAAGCAGCCAGCAGCCCAGGCCTGGCAGCGCTGCTGAGCTACCACGTCGTCACTGGTGCCATCATGGTGAGCAGGACTTTGCAGTGCACACTGCTCCTTTGTCCTGCCGCTGTTCTGCTTATGGTTGCTGATCTACCACACATGATTTCTTGTGCCATAGAGCTCAGTTCCAGGATTTGCTGCTGCAAGCCTGTCTCTCTCTGCCATGACTGCAAGCTGAGTTCTGACTTTTTGAGTGCAGAGTGAGAGCAGCTTCACAGACAACATGGTTCTGCCAACAATGCTTGCTGGCACCAACCTGACCATTATCACTGATGAGATCAACGGCACTGAGTACATCACTGTGGAAAGCTTCAGCTCAGAGACCACCATTGTCACCCCAGCTGCCTTTGCCTGCAACGTAAGTCTCTTCAAGCATTGCGTTCTCTTTTGCTGCTGCCTATATGTTTCACGCAAAGTAGTGCGTCATGACTGCTCTTGGTCTTGAGTTTGATCAGGAGCATTTTACCTGCTGCGAGCTGCTATCAAGTATCACACCTTTTTGCATGCATGTTGTCCTGTTGATGATGACCATCCTATCATGCATGCTGAGCACATCATGCCTATGCTACATCATCTGTCACACAGCATCTGATCTAATCATGTTGTGTCCTGCAGTTGGTCATCTACGGAATTGATGGTGTCCTTGTGCCCGAAGAGGATCTCATCCCCTTCAACCAGGAGTTCCTGCAGTACCTGGAGACCACTCTGGAGCCTGGCTTTGCTGAGGTTCCTCTGAGTCTGGTGATTGCTGCAGTCCAAGCCAACAACACCAACATTGTTGCTGAGGCTGCTGACCAGGCTATCAGCATGGGCTACCTGCAGCAGCTGACAGCACTCATCCAGCAGGCTTCCGGCAACACTGATGCCATCAATGCATTGGCTGCTGTCGGCAATGAGATGATCATGATGACCAGCTGTGCCAATGTGACCCCCCTGATTCAGCAGGCTATGCCCTCTGCTGCCACTCTGGGGGTCAGCAACTCCACCCTGACCAGCTTGGGGGCTCAGTACCCTGCCCTTGCATCCTGCGTCGTGTCTGCTCTCTAGAGTGGCTAGAAGTTGGAAGGCAATAGGCAAACAAGTCTTGTGTGGTGATGCTACAGATACCTAGCTCTGTTTTTGCAATGTGACTTTGTACAAAACTAGCTTCCAGCAGGTGTTGCTATTCAATTGATGATGCTTACAAATGAATGAATCGTTTCCGTTGAATAAATGTGTGCCCTTAAGGACGTTGTAGACTGTGCTCTGACTCAAATCAGTGTAGTCCTAGAATAAAGAGTTTTCAGACGCAAACTGTAAGCACCAAGTCTTGTTAGCACCAAGTCTTGTTAATTCTGAACATGAAGTCCTGATTCGACACAGGGGACTTCGCAAATGGGACATAGGGCATTGCGCGTTGTACCCCGCATTGTGCAAGTGTATGCTGCAAACATCATGCTTGGGGACGTGTATCTGAGATCCAATCTAGCAAGGCCACGTCATGCATTGCTGAATCATCTGTGGGCCTGCCCAGCCAATGTTGCAGATGATTGATTCAGAAGCATTTCTTGCCACATTGCATCAAAGATTAATAACAAACACAGGACAATCTGTTCAGATCTAGATTATGATTGCAGTCCCAAGGTAAGATGGCTAGCACTAGCAGGCTGCAAAACCTACTACTGTGACAGTATTCACAATCTGTCTTTGAATGCTATAACACCATCTAATACACCTAATACAACGTCATGTGGCTTGACCACAACATTCTTTACAGATTGAAAGGTACCCGCCCTTAACATAGCACAGCGTGCACAGCCAGTGTCAGTCCTATCTATTGCTTGCTGCTGCCTGCCATGGACAGTATCTTCTGTGCAGCCGAGGAAGCTTCTTCTTGAACAGGCAGTGTAAGAGCATCACGTCGAATCTGTCTCTCATCCAAGTCGAGCTGTTCTAGACTGTCTAGCAAGTCAAATGGTGCAACCTGCAGTGACCAGCACAAGCATATCATAACACAAAGCTGCACGCAGGATCAGCAAAGGCAAGCATGGCTGCTGCTGCTGGAACTTCTGACAACTGCTGCTGAAAAAATGAAGCATGCAACAATGCTAACATCTTTCGAAGCGAGGCCCAAGCATGCACTTGCAGTACAGCAGAGGCAACACTGCAGGTGCACATCAGTGTGGCTCAGAGTTTCATCGCTGGGGTACTGCCAGCAGAAAAGCTTCAAAGTCATCATAGGCACAGCAACACAGTCACGTGTGACAACAAAATACTAATTCTTAATTGTTATTATTGACACATGTGACTGTGTGGCTGTGCCTGTGATGATCTCGACCTTTTTCTGCTGGTAGTACCCCAGCGATAAAACATGTGTCAATGAAACAACAGCAGTCTTACCAAGGCTTGGCATGATGATGGCCTGCAGGCTTGTTCACAGAGGCATGCCAGCTGCAGACAACCAACGCAGGCAAGCCAGCCATGCAAAGCCTTGGTCTGTGTACCTGATTGAAGCCATCCTGCCACAGGATCTGCACAGCATAGTTCCCAAGCGGCGCGATGGTATCAGGCTGAATGTCATCTGAAATGCTGTCACTCCTGTTCAGCTTCTCGCCTGTCCACTCGTTGATGCTGGCAGCTGATGTGTCATTGCGACGCACGTGCGCTGGATCCAGCAGGAAGTTGCGGCCCTCAAGATCTACCACCAGTGCATCTCGCTCAGCGTCATATCTGCAAGCAGACACTGGGTAGGTACCTATTGCCATTACTCGCCAAAGTGTACCAATATTTCCGACGGTGTACCGTTATTCACCACAGTTGACTGGTGCTCACCAGAATGCACACTTGACCATGCTCAGTCTACAGATGACAGGCTGTTCAACGCATAGACACCATGCCATAACAGTTTGTGCCAACAATACAGGCGGTCTGTGGATCACACACCAAATGTCCTGAAGCACTGCCTCTGGTCAATGCAATCCTAGCAACATAAATTGCCAGCAGGTTGAATGGTAGTCACTCTGCAGCAGTGATATGGCAACAACGCATTTGAACGAGGTACAGGGATTTGGCGTGGTGCCAGCGCTTTGACTGCAAGGACGCAGCATCACAGCAATGTAAGCTGCTTCACTAAAGAGGTGGAGGCAGACCTGACAGAGTTGCGGGGGTTGAGCTTGAGCTTGGCAACCTCTTGCACCACCGCTGCCCCCAGTGTCATGAACTGCTGGGCCACTGGCCCCATGGGGTCTGCCACCACCAGGGGCCTCCCACCTGAAGCACCAGCATACTCAAGTTGTTACTGCCTCAGCAAAGTTGGCTCAGCAAAGTTGGCTCAGCCAAGTTGACTCAGTTGGCTCAGTTGGCTCAGCTCAGTTGGCTCAGCAAAACTTGAGCAGGCATACAGCATATGCAGTCATGCAGTGCAGCTGACAAAATTTGTCTGCTGTCAGGTTCCTTTCATGCTGCTGCCAATCAGCTCTATCACAATGCAAAACAGCACCATGACAACCAAAAGACACTTCCTGTACAGATCTGCTGTGTGTGCTCAAGATGTGTAAGATAGCCAGAGATAGCAAAGCTGTTGCTGATGGCTCAAGCAGATGATTGCTCTCTCACCGTCGCCAGCAGCTGATAGGTCTGCAACAATGGGGAAGCGTATCAAGTTGGGCAAGCCAAAGTCGCGCACTATCCTATCCCCTGACCCCGCCCCAAAGGGGAGGTGGCGCACCCCATCCACCTCAAAGTAGGACATGTTCTCTACAACAGCCACACATGGCACCTGCAACATGGCAGATTGAAGCTAAGCATTCAGCCACTGACAGCAGCTGCATCATCACCACACGTGTTTGTGGACCTTTGGCTGTAACCTGGAGAATCACTGTTTCACGAGTTGTAGACTGCAAATTGGTTTTACTGCTACCTGTAGATCGTTGATTGATTGACCTACTACTGTTAGACCGCTCAATTGACCAACCCTGTAGCTGTTTGATGCACACACTTGCCCCAACCACTACCTGGATTTTTTTCCAGCTGGTGCTGCATTGCATTTTTACAATAGTGTTTTTGAGAACAAGACAACCTGGGCATCTGCTCTTGGTACACAGAGCATAATTGTAATGGAGGCAGCACGACATTGCTCAGCTTGACAAAGTCAAGAAGCCAAACTTGACGCCAACAGACATTTCTGATCAACACCATGATGTGATGGGATGTGACGTCATGACCATTTGCATTGCTGCTGTGCATGGCGTTAAGAATATTTGTCTTCTGCTCCTGAATGATGCAGAGGGGGGTGGGCCGGGGGGAGGGGGGCACATCATAGCGCTACAAGCAAGCAGCAGTATTAGACCCTGGGCAGCCCGGTATGGTACTTGGCTTCTGATTAAATTGACGCCAAAAGGCGTAGTCTTTTCTTTTCTTTTCTTTTCTTTTCTTTCCAGTATGAGAGCAAGAGCAACATCATAGCCATAAGGAGTGCAAACGCTGCGTGAAGGGCAGGACCCACCGCTAGCCTTGCAAACATGCGAATGCCCTTGGCAACATCGATAAATGCCAGCTTCTGAGGAGTTGTCACGATGACTGCTGCTGAGAAGGCGACAGATTGGCACAGCGTGAGCTGGATGTCGCCGGTGCCAGGAGGAAAGTCCACAACAAGGTAATCCAGTTCGCCCCAATCTGTTGTGGTCAGTAGCTGCGTTACCACACCTACAACATAGCAGACATGCTGTAGAGGCAGCAGCTGCAGTTCGCATTCACTGCCCAGCACAAAGTGCATTGCATTGTGCATGTGCCCCTGTGGCGAGGTCAAAAATGTCAATTTGCACTGTAATTCAGCTATTCTGTTGGAGAGACTGTGCATAAGCCTTATGCCATAAGGGGTGAACAGAATGTGTACACACACAATTTGGTTGGCTGCAGTCAGGCAGCATTGCTGCTGCACCTATAACGTGAAAGACCTATGAACATGATCCACAATGTTACGTACATCAAGGTGCAATCATGACGCTTGCAACGCCTGCAAGCAGGTTCCATGGAGAGCAGATCAGAATGTTTTGCTGACACCCTGCTACAAGGTCCCTGTCAGCATGATAGCCTTACCTGACACCATAGGCCCCCTCATGATAGCGCTACCCTGGCCAGCAAATCCAAAGGACACCACCTTCACCCCTTCAAATTGCGGAGGCATGATGGCTTTAGTCTCTGGGTCCATTTGTAAAACTGGAGGATCAGGCTTGACCATTGTGGGCAGGCTTGGTCCATATATATCAGCATCTAAAATTCCTACTCTAGCTCCCATTTGAGCTAGTGTATAGGCCAAATTGACTGCTGTTGTGGATTTGCCCACCCCTGCAAGCATCACCTGGCAATGCTGAATGCACAGGATGAGGTGAGGGAGCACATACAACATCAACACCACACTACTGTCCTCATGCCCAGGCTACCATGACACCAGCATAGTCGAGCTGCAAATGAGCATGAGAGTCAGGCTGCAAAGCTGGAAGCGTCCAATACACAAAGTATCATCTAAGGTCTGGGTGACTTGAGCTGGTGTTCAATATGTGCCAAACCGCAGGCACTGCAATGCACTGTCATATAAAGACGACAGCAGCCTGTGCAGTGAATTGCTGTTGTCCTTATGTAGCTGGGGATCACAGGTGGAAGAGTCAATGTACCTCCTTTGCAACTGGACACAGCAATGACATGTGCCACACTTCTTAACCCCTGTGGTCTGTCCTGCTCGCTCTGGATTGGGCGAGGAGGGACAGCATCCATTTTCACATCCACCTGCTGTACCCAACTAAGCGCCGTGACCACGCTGTGCGCTTTGCGTTCGAATTCGTCCTTGATGGGACAGGCTGGAGTTGTGAGCTCTAGACGAAACTTGACATGACCACTCTGCTGATTGACATTCAAGTCTTTGACAAAGCCGCATTGCACAATGTCCATGCCAAAGTCTGGGTCAATGATCTGGGATAGTGCTTGTAGCACTTCTGCTTCCTTGGATGATGCATGCACCTGCAACGACTCTGACACATGAGTTGCAAGGTGCTTGCTGACTGTGCAACCAGAGTATGCTGTGACGCTTGCTGCTCAGCACAAACAAGTATGGACAGCAGCTCAGTGACAAAAAGATATTTGACATTGGATCACCTCGGAGGCCTCTGCATGCGCAACGACCTTGCGGCGTTTGTTGGCGTGACAGACGTTCTGGTGTGTCTCAAGAGCTGAAGACTTCAAGTGCGTGTTTCTCGGCAA
>JAABUK010007060.1_pt1 | contig 16392 bp, 17 predicted proteins | sample 5559141 | NCBI WGS metagenome assembly JAABUK01 (sample SAMN10711869, study PRJNA513367) | rock metagenome | isolation source: Antarctica rocks | place: Antarctica: Victoria Land, Pudding Butte nord | collected 2016-01-03
ACCCTGTGGCCTGAAGTTGATGATAGCACCAGTGGTAAGGGTATTGCAAGGCTTGTCACGAAGGCCCATAACAAAATCGGGCTTCAGAGCACTGCCGCAGACAGAGGGCTTTGTGTGAACATCATGAGAGACAAAGTGTTGACTGGGGCTGTTTGCAATAGTTGAGCAAAGAGGCATCCCAGCTCTCTTTTTTTACCCTTATCAGCTTCTGGAAGTTGATCATTGGAGTTAGTGACTTGTGCCCAATTGGGCTCTCCCATGACGCATCAACAATCTGCGGCAGTGGCACTTCCACTTTTGGCCTCTTGTTGGCTTGACTTCCCATTTCTTGAAGTGTTTTGGTGGATATCACGGGAGGATTATTGATCAGAGCTCTCATGTCTGCCATGTCACGTCTGTACTCATCAAGCCCATAATCATCACTTTGTCCTGTGCATGAAACAGATGTCAGCACAAATATCTGCGCAAGATCAGAGTCAGAATGTCTGCTAAGAGCATGATGATACACTGCTACATATGGTAAAGACTGACAGTTTGCAAAGTTGCCATGAGCCTGCATAGGCACTGCTCAAACGGACAAGCTGGCACGTAAGTACAGCAAACAGATCTGCCGATGCTAAAACAAAGCCAGAAGGGCTGGGCTATATTGCTGAGCTGACCTCTAGCTGCTGAGTGTGCCATGCAATACAGGCTGCAAAGGTCGGGAGACTGCATTGAGTCTGCTCAAGTCCACTTATATGCTACTGTGCAATTGCAGGGCCAATGGCCCATGTGCTGTGCACACACGCAATTCTACATGGACTGAGATGAACAACAGGGCATCAACAGGAACTGATCAGCAGGAACGGCAAAAGAGACGAAATGGACCATGCATGAACCCAGCTCAGCAACCAAGCACATGATGATGCTGTGTATGCAAGCATTGCCACTGAATAAGTCATGATGTTGCAGTGATACTAGCAGACAGACATAGCAAACTGAAAGTGTACATGATAGCAAACTGAGCATGTATTCAACAACACTGCCAACTAGGTGTGCGTACAACTGTATCAGGCTGCTATTTGAACGACTCGTAATGCTCCCACAACAGCAGAGTAATGCTACTGAGCAAAGCCAAAATGTGGGGCAGCTGAAGTACCTATTTCAGCAGCTGAACGCTTGAGATGAAGCATAACTGGCTACTGGTTGCAGTAGCTCTTTCAGCGTGCCCACCGAATGCTCTGGGAAAGGAGGGCTGCTTTGACTGCCTTTCAGTAGATTGTCAAGGTGACGCTAGCTGGGAAACTAAGCTGTAGGCTGTAGATCCTTTGTAAGATCACGCACCCCAAGTCACAAACGCTGAAGGAGCACTTCATCGGCTTTTGTTTTCATCACCTCGGCAGCATATTGCTGCCCAAGACTCTCCGGGCTCCTGCTCATCTCTTTGAGTCCTACGAGCACAAGAAATATGTGTTTGACCGACCTAGTTGCGACCTGGTGAGAGACAGTGTCTCGTGATATAGGCAGAAGAGTCGACATGTACCTATGTCCAGACGCGAGAACCTCTCCAGCCCGCAAGGATCATCTTCAAACGCAAAAGAGCGACGAGCTGCTTCACGCTAACCGGCCTAGACGGTCAAAGGACAATTTGAGAGAAATTGTGAGACCCTAGAGGAGAATTTGCATGGGCTGAGCAACTTGTAATCCTATTTGTTACAATTTGTATTGACTTGAAATAGCCTGATGGTGCAAGGCATGGGCAGCCCATCTCACGAGAACATGTACTGATTGCACCTGCTACTCAACCAATTTGCGCTTGCAATATCTGCATACCTCAGTAGTCAGAGGCTAGTCAGGGGCTGTGCAGATAAGTGTATATTCAATGAATTCATTGATGCAGGAGGTTTTGTGATGTAAATGATGGCCAGTACTGCTTATGCTTCTTTCTCTTTGACACATTGCACGCCTCTCTGTGTTGCCTAACTGATTGAGCCCTGGCAAATACGCATAGATGCCTGCCATTGATCTTTCAGATGTCTACACTTCCCACCAAATGTTGCTGCTGCAGTACCAAGGTAAGAGCAACATCATTTGGTATGTTGTCAATAAGCCGTTTTCAACTCATACGCCTTTTGACTTTCGCGCGCGCAGATGTGCACATCATGACAACATATGTCAGTTTCTAGCTTTCATCAACTTGTACATTGGTGACCTGAGCAAATGCAACAGCTTAACTATATAGCCAACCATACATGGTAAACATAGTCCAACGTCCTGTAGCTGCAGGGTAGGACTCCAACAATCTAGTGTACAGCACAAGATCTTTTGCTACAACATGTTGTCTACACAGCCATAGCCTCGAATGCAAAAAGTCTTTGTGGTCAACCACCCATGCACCAAGCAGCTGTCACTGCTGCTGTTCCCCCTTTTAATCTGCATCTCCATTGCCGCTGGCATGTCCATTGGCATGTCCATTTGCATGTCCATTTGCATGGCCATTCATGTTGCTATGTCCATTTGTGGCTTGGTCGTGGCAGCAAAGCTTGCTGGCTTTGTTTGCCTGGTAGGGCACATCTAGGCCAGGATTGCCCCTGAAGAACCCTGATGGCTTCAGAGTGAAGCCGGTCGATTCCACAGGCATGACTGGAAAGTCCTCAGGACGCACGATGTGAGTCAGGCCAAAGCAGTGCCACAGAACAGGATCGCTTCCAGATTCCAGTGACCGATCCTGCACACCGCAGCAGAGTTAAGATAGAAAAACACACCAAACAACGCCTTTCGGCGTGATTTCAATGAGAAGCCAAGACTGACTTCAAGTACACAGGAGGAAAAAAGGCAGAGGCAGAATTGTATGTTCAGCCAACCCACTAGGTTGTACAAATACGCCAGGATTGTTAGCCTCCTGGTCAAAGGCGTGTAAGGTCATCGTCCATGACACTATTGGTATGGGTTTAGGGTTTAAGGTGGTGACCCTAAGGGTGATGACCCTAAGGGTGATGACCCTAAGGGTGATGACCCTAAGGTGATGACCCTAAGGTGATGACCTCAGTAGCACTCATACCAACAGTGGTATGGACGATGACCTCACACGCCTTTGACCAGAACACCGACAAATCTGGCATCTATGTATAACCTCACCGCTAGGTATCTTGATCAAAAAAAGCAGTTGTGAACAATAACCATGTGTTTAGCAGGTTTGTGGCGTGATACATGCCAGTGTTGTTACTACGTAGCTCTGTCATGGCCTGCCAGGCAAGGAAGCCAGTGGGAAGGTTGTCATCAGCATGTCCTCAACAACACAAACAATACCCTGCAGCCTTGCATGTGAGAAAGAGATGCAAAGCTGCAAACAATTGGCACTATGTAACTCAAAGCTGGCTGCAGGAAGGACTGCTGCGTACCAGCTGCCCTTCATGCATGAGAATTGAACATCTGTGCAAAGCCTTAACACCAGCCATGTGATGAAGAGGTGCATCAACTCAAAACTGAATAGATTGTAATGACTACAAAGATGGCAGACCACACTTGTGTCAACCACTCATTCTGAATTCTCAACATGATAAGCAGATCACTGAACCCTATTATCTACAGCAGGTAGCATCCCATACCTGCTTGATCCACTTTTCCAAGCCCTCACCACCCTTGCTTTGCAGCACCCAGTTGCCAGCAGGGTACTGCTCCTGGTCCTGATGGGGGGTCACCCATAAGTGCTTGCTTGCAAAGCGGCCTCTCTTTGCGATAAGACTGTAAGGCTTGGCCATGAGGGTTGGGGAGATTTGTGGCATCAGCTTGTATGCCACTGGTTTGCCTACACATACACATCCACATATACAGTAAGCTGCTTCAGTTAGCCAGGCTGGTCAAATCTTGGACCAGTTGCATACCACTAGTTTCCCTGCACACACAGCAATCTACCACAGCAGGTGAGGTCAGATGTGTCCAATGCTACATGTGCACCTAGCGTTGGACTTAGTCGTGACAGGACCTTTCTTCTTTATCTTGATACAATGCGTGGCCAGTTCAACTCCAAGCAGTAATCATCTCTCCACTGTCAGCAAGATAGATTATGGAGATGATCTTTGCTGAGTGAATCTGAATCTCAGGGAAGACAAGACGCAACATTTGTCTGACAGATGAGATGATGGGCTGTTGCCTGTTGATGCATGACGAGAAGCTGGGTTGTTGATCTTCCAGTATGTCCCCTTGGAAGCATCAGCCACTCTGCAGGCACTCCCTTCACTGGTCAGGGGCATCTCAACGCCCACAAAGCCGTTGCCGTATGGATTCTCCTTGCCATCAGGCATAGCTTCCACATGCATCTGCACCCCAGGCCCAAAGTTGACTCACTGCTCACTCACTCAAGCGCTCGATCGCTCAGTCGCTCGCTCAATTGCCCGCTTGCTCGCCCACTCACTCACTCACTCACTCACTCACTCACTCACTCACTCACTCACTCACCCACCCACCCACGCACCCACGCACCCACCCACCCACCCACCCACCCACCCACCCACTCACTCACTCACTTGATGGTCCTCAGCAGCGTTCTGTGTCACAACGCTAAATTTGCAGCAGACAAGTCAGCAATTAACAAATGCCACACAGAAGCTTGTATAGCAAGCTGAAGCGCAGTCTGCCTTGTTTCACATGGCCTCTGCCCTCATGCAAAGCTCCAGGCCATCTAGCCAAACAGAAGAACACCCTGTTGCAAATTGCATTGGAGCCCAATGCAAAGCCTTCGGTATCCTTGGGCCAACAGAGCATCAAAATGTACATGCAGTCAAGCCTTACAAGGCAAGTACTGGGGGGAAAAGGAGAAAAAGTTTACGCTTTTCAGCAATCATAATGGGAGCCTCCTGAGGCAGCAGCCCAGAGTGAAGTACTGGGGTGTTACCTCTGAAACGTACAGGCCTCATCATCATCTACAGTCAATCCTTACAAGGTAAGTACTGGGGTGTTACCTCTGAAACGTACAGGCCTTTACCCCCCTCATCATCATCTATAGCCATATCCAGCCTGGCACAGAACATGTGCTGGTGGTTCTGAGCATTCACACCCTCTACTACCAGTGTCCCATACTCGGGTGCTGTTTCCCCAAAGGAGAGTGCATTTGTTGAGAGCATGCCTGTTAGCTTGACCTCGTGCTTGATGGTTCCATCCTGCATGCAGAAGAGCTCTCTTCAATCCCAAAACGTCTACTTCAATTCAGAACTGTCATCCCTGCACTGGAAATCTAAATAGAGAAGCGTCTGGGGACATTCAAAACGCGTTTTGACATTGTGAAGATGTTTCAGACATCAGCCAATGAAGGAGCTGACATATCAGGGCGATAGCACTGCATGCCGCAGCATGACGGCAGCCTGCAATGACATGTACTTGAAAGCATTTGTGACTGCAGTGTATGCAGTCATGTACTTAGCAGCAGCACATCACAATGTACACATGTGCAAGCTGTCTGCAAGCTTGCAATATGATGTCTTGATGCTGTCTGGGATAATGTATCTAATATGCTGCGTAGTGCACAGTCCCAATAGGTGAGAACCCAGTGTGAAGCTATACATGACTCGTCTCAATAGACAAATCAAGTTTGTTTGCCAAAGGCGGGTTCTCAATTGAGTCATCAAGTTGTGCACTGGGCGCCTGATGGAAGTATCAGCAGACTGTGTAGTGGCATTCAGCCAATATCTGGGTAGCCATGTGTGGCGTGACTGGGTAAAACTAAAAGCAGAAGGGGTCTTGATAGCTCGCCAAACCTCTTACATGTAGGGTACTATACAGACAAAAAGTGTCAAGCACAACAACACAAAGAGAGATTTGATGTTGGCCGCTTGGCTTGGGGTTCAAGGTACACTGCCTTCTATGGTACCCTAGTCACTGCATGTTTGGGATATCATTTGAACGTCAATTTTCACTAGATGGGACCCTAAACACTGCGCATTTAGGGTATCATTGGAACATCAATTTTCACTAGATGGTATGTACCATCTTCTGTGGAGGGTATTACCCTAAACAATGCGCATTTAGGGTATCACTGGAACGCCAACTTCCACCAGAAAGCGGCGTACCTTGAACCCCACGCAAAGTAATCAACACAATGCACAATGCTGTGCGAAGGGTCACCTGGTAGAAGTACCAGTAGAAGACATATTCATTTATAGAATGCACAATGCTATGCAAAGGGTCACCTGGTAGAAGCACCAGTAGAGAGCATAGAGTATACACTCATTAACACAAAGCATCACCTGGTAGAAGTACCAGTAGAAGGCATACTCATAGTTGACCACAGTGGAGATGAAGGAGAGGACCAGACGCCGGCTACGACGCACCTCAGCATGCCCTGCACCCACACCCCACCTCAACTATGTTGGAAGGGAGATGAAAGGGAGATGAAAGGGAGATGAAGGGGAGATGAAGGGAGATGAAAGGGAGACGAAAGGGAGATGAAAGGGAGATGAAAGGGAGATGAAAGGGAGATGAACGAGAGGAAATGAAAGGGAGATGAAAGGGAGATGAAAGGGAGATGAACGGGAGGAGATGAAAAGGAGATGAAAGGGAGATGATCGGGAGGTGAAAGGGAAATGAAATAGAGATGAAAGGGAGATGAACGGGAGGTAATGAAAGGGAGATGAAAGTTAGCTCGGAATTCAGGGGTATGTCTGCAAGTCTACACTTGCGGGCAGTAGTGCAGGAAACCCAGAACCGTCACTACTTGTGAGTTTTCAGGCAGACAATATGTTGCAAGCCTCTACCAGATTGCACACAAGCAATTCACAGATTATGAGGGCAATGTGGACGGACAGCAAGCATTGACATTCCATACAATCGGCTGGCCAAAGCGTGTGATCTTCTTCTTCATCTTCTTTTTCTTCAGCACGCGGAACAAGCAGCTGCAAACAAGCGCTGCTGCTGCTGTGACAAGATGCTGACCATTCCATTCAAAATCTGTCTGGACACAAAGAACAAGAAGCAGACGAGCGGAAGCAAGCTTGCATACTGCAGTAGCATTTGAACCACTCGGGCTGTCTTGCAGTCCAAATCTTGCTACCCAGCGGTAAACAGGACCACTCACCCAAGCCATCCAGTGTTAGAGTTTGCAAATGGCTGACCTGTACGGTAGTCCATGTGCTTCCACAGGATTCCAGCATCTTCTTCATGCAGGCAAACAGCCTGAGGAATCACGACAGCACCACCTGCAGCACACCCACACTCATTACCAATTACCAAGAACTATCATCTACCAAAAACTACCAAGCACTACTGAGAAATACCAAGAACTACTGAGAATTACCAACAAGTACCAAGAACTACCGAGAAATACCCATGGGAGTCAAGAAATGCAAAGCTGTTTCTCCAGAGCTGTGATCATAGTGCATGAATGTGGATTTGGATGCAAGGTTTCCTACTCATGAGTCTGCACTGAAAAGAGGTATAGACTCATGGCCAAAAACAAATATAAATATTGTATACTAACCTGTCCCAAAGGTAATACTTTGTGGCCGACCATTGACTTGAGCACTCACTCACCCACTCACCCACTCATTCGCTCACCCACTCACTGGCTTGCCATTCCAGTTCTGTCAGTCTGTCCAAACGTGCGTGCATACACTGCACTGCAATGCAATGCACTGCACTGGCATACAGTCTTCCTCCATTGCACATAAATTCACCCCTTCTTTCTTGCATCTGCATCTCTCTATCTATTCATCCTGTTTCAAGACCCACTGGCCAGTTCATGCAAAGAAAAGCAAAAACTATGCAATTCAGCAATCACAACAGGAGCCTCCCAAGGCATCAGCATGAAGCCATCAGTCAGTCCATGAATACTTTCATGTGCTGTTGCATCCGGTCTATCTGCGCATCCAGCCCCATGCAACGGTCCATGCTCTCAGTCTCACCATTACTGTCATTGAGCACAGCATCAAAGTAGTGAATGTGCTCTCAGTCTCACCTTTGCTGTCACTGAGCACAGCATCAAAGTAGTGGATGTGCCCCAGGCAGTCACACCCCAGAGCCAGAGAGTTGGCACAACACCCCAACCCGATGTCACCCATATCAAAGGCACACTTCCTCTGGAAGGGTGCGTTGGGGTCCCCATAGGGTACAGCCATTTCTACTAGGGAGGCCCTGTGAATGATAGGCCTCACTCTGCCTTCATCCTCATATCTGCATACAATCATACATTACATTTTTTGACCTTAGGACTCAGCAATCCTATCTGCATACCAGCCAACATACAGGCCATAGGATACATGACGTATGTGTGTGAAGACGTCTGTGTGTGCCAGGATGCTTTTGATGCATGCACTCCCGCAAGCCTCTTTTGGAGGGCTCCCTCTTTTGGTCCCTTGTTCGTTTGTGTGTTCGTCTGGCATGAGTCTTGGCGCAGGAAATGGGTGCTTGCAATCAGGCGGGATGTCTGTCCATGCTATTGTGCTCTGACCCTGCCCTACCCTTCCTATGAAACCCAGTCAACACACCCAACCCTCGCTCTGCCACCCCCCACCGGACCCCTCTTGCCTACCTTTCAGTGGTTTCAAAGCATTCGACACACCATGAAGTCAGGGTGTGACAAATGCTTTGCTTCCTCTGAAGGGTGGGCTAGGGGTTCAGGTGGGGGTTGGCAGAGCCAAGGATCAGCTGTGTTTTACAATGCTAGAGACCAGTGTCTTCCAAAACTGGTCACAGTCACAAGAAGTGCGCTGCATGGCAAGATTTGAATACATACCCAACATTGTGCAGGACAAGCCCTTCTCGCGAGTTGAAGCTGGTTCTGATGTGCCACTTCTGCCACACAATTGAGTTGCCCTCAACCTGCACACACGCACGGTCGTGCTTGAAGTGGCTTGAACTCCCTCGTTGTGTGACCGACCCCAGTGCTGTTTGCACCATTGAATTTGGAGTTGAGGTTTTGGTGCAATTGTGTGCAGCCAGCACAAGGATCAAGCAGCGTTATGCAGTGCAGTGGCGTCACTGACCACTGCAAAGTAATAGCAGCATGAGTCGACAGCAGCATGTGTCAACAACAGCGTGAGTCAACAGAAGCATGAGTCAACAACAGCATGAGTCAACAGCAGCATGAGTCAACAGCAGTGACAAGTCAACAGCGGCATCAGTCAACAGTGCATGTGCGGACATCAGCATGAGTAAACAGTTATATGCGTCAACAGTAGCATGAGCCAAACAGTAGCATGACTCGACCGCAGTGTGAAATGAGAGCACTGATTTCACCGCAGTCAGTGACTCAGCACAAGTTGTGAAGCATGGCCTTTGCTCTTGCTTGCTGGTGGTACAATCCAGCATGTCTGAACATGACAACATGTATGTCAGGCCAGATACAATCTGCTGCTGCAAACAACTCACTTCCTGTACCAACCACTAGAATGCTGCTGGGAAGCAAAGGGCTTGTACAGTACTAGATAAACCACAATTGAGTGCCGCCTACCTTGACTTTGTCACGTGCATGTCTGGTGATCAGGCTCAGCACGATGGGCACAGGGCATTTGCATGCTGATCACAGCTCAGCATGCACAGCGCGCAAAGCAAATCTCAACACACCTTGAAGCTGGGACCGTCAGGCTGGTCCACATTCCAAGGCTTGAGGTCTGTGCGCCAGTCTGTGATGAAGCTCCGGTGGTAGTTGTAGTTTTCTGACGGCATCTTGGGAGGTTTGTCATGGTGAGGCTGGTCAATACGCACAACCTGCAGCATGATGAAAATGAAGTTGATGTACAGGCATTCTAGCTACTCGTTCTTGCCAGGTACATTCTAGGTGCGCCTGAACCCTAGTCCTGTGAGAAAAGAAAAGAAAAGAAAAGAAAAGATGAGAAAAGAAAAGATGAGAAAAGAAAAGAAAAGAAAAGAAAAGAAAAGAAAAGAAAAGAAAAGAAAAGAAAAGAAAAGAAAAGACTACGCCTTTCGGCGTCAAGTTAATGAGAAGCCAATTATACCGGGCTGCCCATAGTCCTGTGAGGCAACATGCACTGACATGAGACACCAAATTGCACCTAAAGGGTGTTCGCTGACAGGGCAAGTGCCATAGATGCATGTGCGAGGCAGCAACTCCTGTGCCCACTACCCTGCAGCAAGTGTCCGTGCATCACAGACTCAATTATGTCAATGCTGTTGTAGCCCTTAGTGCCATCACCTATGCCCTCACTGTACCCTACATTCAATGGCAGGGCCTGAGCCTGGGTAAACGATCTCCATATTGGCAACATTTGCGTTTGGGACCCCAAGGCAATTTCAAGGAAAAGGAATATGTAAATCAGTCATTCGAAAAAACACAAGCATTTGTGAGAGCATGATACTCCTTGGTACTTCCTCAAGGATGCCTCTGAAGACATGATGTATTACGGTGTCCTGCAACACTACGTGTGTCTGACTGTACGGCTGAGACAGACAGTTCAGGCCTTGAAGTTGAGTCCACTGGCAAAGGGGTAAGCCAGTGGGCTAGGGGGTATGCCAGTGGGGCTAGGGGGATGCCAGTGGGACCTGCATAGGATCACTTGTGCACTCATACACTGCCAGTGAAGTTGACAAAAGTTTACTCTCTTTGCTGCAAAAGGTCCAGAACTTACCAAAATGCATATTTTGCCTTTGCAAAACACATCAGAACAGCAAGGTGTCAATGGTCAAATAGTGTCGGCTCAGCCAATGTGGCATACCTTCCCAAGATCCAGATCCAGGATTGGTACGAAGTCCAAAGGATGTGCATACTGGTTGTCATCTGGGCTGCCGTTGTGGTAGTACATCCACATCTGCATGAGGCGCCCTTCAAAGGGCACCATGTGCACTGCACATCATCAGCATCAGTCACTTCCCGCACGTACCTAGCTCGGTCATCATGAGCTGGAAAGCATTGTTATTACTACTATTATTATTATCATCATCATCATCATCATCATCATCATCATCATCATCATCATCATCATCATCATCATCATCATCATCATCATCATCATCATCATCATCATCATCATCATCATCATCATCATCATTATTATTATTATTATTATTTATTATCATTGTTACTAGTAGTCACTTGGTGCCTGAACAGACCATGGCTGACCCTAACTGCAGTTTGTTGCTCTGCCTGTTTCAGCCACTGGCAAAACATCTAGACATCTGTTGCGCTAGCTCATTAGGAGCTGAACGTAAAAATGACTATGAGTGTGATTGTTATTATTAGCAGTACTGTCATTACTACTACTATTACCTTCATCACTGTGATTGTCATCATCACTATCTTTGTCCTTGTTATCCTTCAAGATATCAATAGATCAGAGGCAGAGAGAGTGCCATAGTGCCAGGCTGTCAACAGCATTTAGTATTACTGTAGTGTACCACAGCCAGTCTTGTGCAGGAGAGCCTCTGCAAGCAATACTGATCAAAGTATTGATTGGAGCAATGCAAAAATGGAGGAAGCAGTTGTTGGACATACACACAATATCACTGCGGACTTGAGCTAAACATCTCCATTATGTAAGCTAACAGCGTTTACTGATCCCAGGCGTCCCTGAGTTTAGACTTCCAGCATAGGGATGACTTTTGTGAATTTAAGACAGGTGTTTTCCCCCCAGAGGTCCACCTAGCCTTAGGTATAAGCTGCTGTGTCATCATGTGACGCAGCAGGTCACGGGTTCAAGCCTCAGTGGTAACATGCTGGTTTCTCAGGCTTCTATGTCGGGTAGTGGGCAGAGGTGTTCTGCCTTGCAATTGCGTCTATGGCACTCGCCCTGTCAGCGCACACCCCTGGGGTGCAATTTGTGTCTCATGTTAGTGCATGTTGGCTCACAGGACTAGGGTTCAGGCACACCTAGTAGGTACCTGGCAAGAACGATTAGCTGGAACGCTTTTAATTTATTACTAAAATTATCGAGACAGGTATCTTGGGGGAGCCATAGTGCAGGGCAGGTTTGGGGAACAGCACACGCTAACCTGACCATGTGTCACAAGCAACTAGATCCAAATCAGTCACTCCCCTTAGCTTCAGCTGCTCCTGCACCTCAGGGTCTGCCTTGGCAATCTTTTCCCCAAGGAAGCAATCATCTGGGGACAAAGGAGGCTCAACACCTTCCACCTACACACATTTGTGCACAGAGTAGTTCAGGTCTAGGTCTGTCAGCAGTCTATTGACAGCATACACCTGGCTTCAACTAGGCTTCATTCTGTCACAATGATGGTCCAATAGTCAGTCAAAGGCCTTTCAGACGGCATGGCTGTACCATGATTCCAAACATGTGATGTTTGCATTCCTGTTCAATGCAGGCTTGGCTGAGCTTGCTACGGCAGGGTAATATGGCATGTACGCATGTTGATGGTAATATGGCCTGTACGCATGTTGATGGTAATATGGCCTGTACGCATGTTGACAAAATGTGAGTGCAATTCCAGCTTTGCATCAGGGCATCCTGCAGATGCATGTACCTGCTTCCATGATCTGACTTTTGCGATGTCTCCAGATAGCTCCACTTCTACTTCATTGACAGGGGATTTTGGGAAGGCTTGTACAATGCAGTAGGCTGTTCGTGCAGGCACTGCAGACTTGTCTGCCTCATAGGCTAGCAATTCAGCTTTTGTTGGTCCCTGTATGAACATGCAGATGAAGTCGGAAATGGTAATCAGGACATATCTATGCGCCAAGGGTACAGCTGCACTTCGCACTGACGGAAGTGATGGTGGATCTTGACTTCTGACTTGCAGTGATACCTTGAGGGATATTAAGTTGAAACGAACATTTTGGTGACCCGCTTCAGCTGCGTACAAAGCACATGCGTGGCTGCACGTCTCAACCTCTTGTGCGACAAGAGGGTCAAGTGGGTGATTATACGAGATAGCTTTTGTCATCGCGAGACCTATAAACAAACGCCGTGCGTTTTGCCAGTCATGTCAACCGCAATGACACGCACTCAGCCGGAGTGTTATGATCCACTATATCGTTGTTCCTGCAAAACATGGAACGGGCTACATCAGCTAGCTGTTGCAACACTTCTGTGAAGGTGGAGCGGCATACACATGTGCTACACCTGACGCGCAGGAACAAGGACAGCCCTCAGCAACCCCCAGTACGCGATCTGAAGGGTTGTATGCTCAGATTACACTTCCCATGACAACGGACAGGGCTTCACCAGCGGACGTCAGAATTTGCACCCCTGCAGCTGTGGTGGTAGCTGGCATGAGAGTCAAATTTACGTGATGGCTGATCCGTTCGTAAAACGGTATGCGCTGCTGCTCAGATCCTCCTCAGACCCCCGAGGCCAGGGTCCGGGCTGTCGATCGGAAGCTTCATGGCAAGGAGTGAGTGACATTGACACAAACACATTGCGGAAGTGTTACCAGGGTTGTTGTGACTAAAGTCTGCGTGCCAGTACTGATCAAGGTCAGTCAAAGGAGGATCTTGTGGAAGGTCTGACTTGCGGCAAATCCAGGCTGCAGCTCGACACTCAATTGTTACACGTACAAAGGCTGTTCAAAAGTCCTCCTCAGCTTCACTGACATCATAATGAACACAGGAGTTTTGGTCACAGCCACTTCATCTTTGAAATGTACGGTTTTGTGTCGATGTGGTACAAAACAGCAGATCAGGAGGCAGCAGATACCCGCAGCTCAACAGAACAACCAAGACCCCTCAAGTGGGCATTTTGCGACAAGAGGAGCACAGCAATACTTCTAGGAGACAGCACAGCAGGTTCCGGCACAGATGCAAGTAACAAATGTCAAGTATTGCAGTACAGCAGCACAGGCAATCTTGGGTCTGTGCTTCCAGTCAATGTCTGGGTTGAGCAGCATCTTGCGCCACATGGCCAGCAAGTAACCCCTCAACTTCTGCCTCAGCAACTTCTCTGGCAACTGGAACTTTGCTAAAGGTGCCATCCAGTACTTGCTGTATCTCATCTCTAGTCAATGTCTCATGCTCTAGGAGTGCTCTTGCAAGGGTGTGCAAGTCAGCTTCTCGGTCAGTCTGCACGCACAATGTCTGTTGCGACAACCCACAAAAGAAGAATGCCAACCACACCAGGCAGGCTCAAGTGTTGCACAGGCAGCAACACAGTTAATAATAACAAAAACACTTTCCAGCTCAGGAAGAGCTAGGTACATGCAGGACAAGTCTTGTCTTTCCAAAGCAGTCTGTCTTGCGCATCTCTATACGGTCTACCGATTCGACAGGTTTGACAATCATGCAACAGAACATCATTGAAAGTAGCAACACAGTTGAACACTTAAAAGGCAACAATTTTGAGCACAAGCAGCCATGCAGCATGCTAAGTATCCTGCTGTCATCAGCTCCAGCAGAAGTGGAAGGTAACAAGACATACCAGGAGGGTTGTGACACGTGAGTAGGCTTCCCGCAGCATGCGCGTAACTTCAGCATCCACTCTGCGGTGCGTATCGCTGCTGGTGGCCTCCTGTCCGCGATTATCAGTGTTCAGATACACGGGACCTGCAACCCAACTAAAGCATTGGGGCTCTGATCTAATGAAGCAACAAAGGAGCAGAATGTTGCACTGGTGGTCAAAAACACTGCGTCTAGACAAGCAGACAGCTATCCTGCAATATTTGCACAAGCAGCTATCTATGTAGGCGATCAAAGAGCAATGCTGCAGCAATTTCCACAAGCAAATGTAAAGTCCTCCACCACTTGGGGCTTCAAGCTGCTAGCCTCCTTGTGGCAATCAAATTCGAGCTGTACTCTTTACACGGAACAATTTTTTGTTACATTTTAAGAACCCATTTGCCCCGAAAAGCAAACTGCTTGGCAATTGGCACATGCTGCATGCAGACCTCCAGCAAACAGCAGATGCAGCAGAGTAGAGCATGAACCATTTGCACACTTTTTCATAGACACCAACATGAAGTGACTACACAGCTCGAAGTACTGTGCAGCATGGCATGAAAAACAGGCAACCAGGAGAAGAAGAGCCAACTCACCCAGTTCATCGCTCATGCCACACTCAGTGACCATGTGGCGAGCCAGGCTGGTTGCCTGCTGCAGGTCACTGCGTGCACCAGAAGTCACAAAGTCCCGCCCAAAGATGACTTCTTCAGCTACTTTGCCGCCCATGCAGACGTCTATGCGTGCCATCATCTGGCGCTTGCTTTGACTGAACTCATCCTTGTCAGGCACCTGAATTGCAGTTGACATTGCTTGCCAAACAAGTTCCCCCCCCCTGCATGAAGGGGTTGAGGGCAGCAACACATCATGTACAGTCACATTGTCTTACACAAACATACATTTACATGGAAGCAATTTCCAGCAAGCAAAACAAAGGAAGGGGACCCAAGCCTGTCCTCAGAGAGTACCCCTCATGCTGTGATCCTCATTGCACACAGCTGCCCAAAATGATGCATACAAAGCAACAGCTGTCCGAAATGTTGCAAAAAATGCAACAGCTGTCCAAAATCTTACATAAAACGCATCAGCTGTGGAAAACGTCGCACACAATGCATCAGCATGACAATTTCACATATGATGGAAGACTGATGTGCAGCACCTGTGAGACCATTCCCAGGGCATGCCCCCGGGGCACAATGGTAGCCTTGTGGATGGGGTCAGCCCCCTCACTGTGCATGGCTACAAGGGCATGCCCAGACTCATGGTAGGCTGTCAGCTTGCGTGCCTCAGCTGACTGTACCAGCGACCTGCACCAAATGTCCATTACACCCATCAAGTACACGGTGTTTACATTGCAGTATACTATGTTACGGCGCAGTGCAGAATAGCGGGGGGAAAAATCGGAGTGTGAGGGTGCAAGGAAGATGTTGTACCAGGACTTGTTATTTGCGCTGTTGAGCCAGGATGTGTGATGAGTTGCAACTGACACCACGATCCAGACTGTGCAGTGCTGACTGAATGACTACCATGTGATCGCAACTTGCAGAGATGAGTGAAGAAGCAGATGCATGGCTGCAAGCACATGTCAAGAGCTGTGATGCACTACCAGCTTGTGCATTTCAGCTTGTGCTAGAAACCAACAAAACTGTCGTCCGCATGACTGAAACAACAGATGCGTGGCTACAAAGGCATTCCAAGACTCATGCTCGGCCGACAGCATAGACCACTCTGGTGACGATGCACATGGATGTTCCTTCCACTGAATCAATTCTGATGAAAGACCCCCCACATGATTTGGTGTCAGCTTTGATGATCTCTCATGTCACTACAGATAATCTGCTCTAAGTGCAGCTTGTGTATGTGGTTGTCCCATTCATTGTCTGTTGACTCCCCTGACGAGTCCTAAAGACAGGACATGGAAATTGATTGATTGATTGATTGGTTGACTGATTGATGCCAGAAGTGTGTGAGAAGCCGGCCCACCTGCGCTCGACACCCATGAGGGCCTTGTCTCTGGCAGAGTCCAGCAGCTCGGCAGAGAGACTTGGCTTGCTGGTCTTGGCTGCCAGAAGGGCCGCCTC